>ULVO01025752.1_pt1 | contig 25539 bp, 17 predicted proteins | sample 1959521 | NCBI WGS metagenome assembly ULVO01 (sample SAMEA4835788, study PRJEB28245) | human gut metagenome | biome: gut microbiome; material: fecal sample | place: Denmark | collected 2008
CAATTGGTGACACTTTCATGCTGTGTCCGCGTGCTTATTGGAAGAACAAAAGGTTCACAAACTAAAAGACTTCCGATAAAGCTCAATAAACATGGAAGTGCACCGAAGGTTTCCAAAGGGCGATCGGAAAGCCCTTTGGTCGCCTCCGCAGAGGCGATTCCCCCTGCTACATGAAAAATCAAGCAGCACAGACGCCACCTGCGAAGGAAATCCCGCAAAGGGAATCCCTTCCCTTTACTCCGGCTTCCGCGCCGCGATATGCCACCGATGCTCTTCCGGCGCGGGATGCGTAAGCGCATTCGTCCCAAACACCCGCACATCCACAAAACCAATCGACTGCAAGAGCGCCACCAGCTTCTCCGCCTGATACGCGCGCTGTACCTGCTCCTCGTCAATCCGCCGATACCGCCCGTCCGGCTCTTTCACGAAGATAGCAAGGTGCATTTCCACCTGCTGGCGCTCCGGGAAATACCGGTTCTGCCACATGTACGTCACGTCCCGGCGATCCTCGCCCATGAACTGGCTGCCCAGCAGGTGCTCCAGCTTATAAGGTGTCGACACATCGAAGAACAGCCCGCCGCCAGGTTTGATGGCATCCCATGCGGATTGGAAGAACGCCGCCGCGTCCACGTCCTGCAGGAGGTAATTCACCCCGTCGCACGTCGCCAGCACCGCGTCCACCGGGCGATGCAGCCGCAATTGCCGCATGTCCTGCCGGATGAACGGGATGCCGAACCCCGCCTTGCGCGCCTTCTGCGCCGCCTGCCAGAGCATTTCCTGCGAAAGGTCGATGCCCATCATCTCATAGCCCAGCTGCTGCAAGTGCAGTGTCAGGCTGCCCGTGCCGCACGCGCACTCGCACACCTTCGCATTGCGCGGGATGCCGTACGCCGTCATCATCCGGGCATACATATCCGCCCATGCGCCATAATGCACGTCGTTCATCAGCGTGTCGTAAACTTCCGCAAATCCTGTATACATTCGTTTTCCTGCCTGATTATCTGTTTTTTCCGCGCATCGTACCGCCGATTCTGCCCGCTTCCTTCGCGGACAGGCCAGCCCAGCCGACGCTGCGGAGTTTTTCTGTCAGTCCGAGGGCTTCCGCCGTCTCATACTTGCGGCGGAGCTTGCCGGGCAAGCGCCAAGTTTGCATTCTATCACCTCCCGGTGGGGGAATGCTATTTCCGCATAGAATTGCGCTTCATGCAGAGGGTTTCGCCTCTGCGGAGGCGAGTCGGGGGCTTTCCGGTCGCCCCCGACACCCCTTCGGCGCCGTCACTTTTGGGGTTAGCCCATGTTGGTGACAGTCGAAGAAGTTTGCTTGCGCATTCGCTGGTTTCTATCCGAAAATAGTCTACAAATAGAATGCACACCCTGCGCCGCCGTTATCCCTTAGTGCTTGTCCGTGTAGCCGTTTTCCCACGGCTTCAGTTCGCGCTCTTCTTCCTGCTCGTCGTCGTCATCATCATCGTCGTCATTCTCCTGCGACAAGCCGCGGTTGACCTGCGCGCCCTCAATGCGGGAGTTGATGTACTTGTCAAACACCGCGTTGGTGAAGCTGGCGGTGATGAAGCGGCTGAACGCGAAGCCGAACACGAGGTAGTACGCGAACAGGAGCAGCAACACCCACGGCTGAAGCGTCAGCAGGAAAATCACGGTGAACAGCACCGTCGGGACGCAGTGCAGCAGTCGAATGCCCACGCTGCCCGGCAGCCGCCCGACCGCGAGGATAAAGCTGTTGCGGATGATGGTGCGGAAATTCATCTGATACGTCACCATCATCGGGTACATGTACGTCACCGCGAGCGACCAGAGGATGCCCAGCATCAGAATCAGCATCTGCGGGATGACCCACACGGCGTTTCCCACCGCCATATCACCATAGAAGCGCCAGCAGATGTAGACAAGGAACGGCACGCAGCCGGTAATCGTGCTGACGAGCAGTCCCTGCTTCCAGTTTGCCTTGATGGCATCCTTGTAGTCCGCCCACGGGAAGGCGTGTTCGTCGCGCGCCCAATTGCGGGTAACGTAGCTGAGTCCCGCCGTGAACGGGCCGGTAATCGCGATGCACGGAATCAGAATCAGCAGCGTGACAAATATCATGTCATTGCTGGTCTGCATGGCTTCGCGGAGGGCTGTCTGGTCAATCGTATCCAGCACCGCGCCCGTCTCGTCCACCTGCACCGTGCCCGCCAGCGTCATAATCAAGCTGACGACACACAGCGCAATCGCAATCATCGCGGGCAGCCACGCCACGAAGTACATCAGGTTCATGCGGCACAGCCCGCTCATGCGCGTGCGGAGCATCTCCAGAAACAGCTGCCAGCGGTTCTTCGGCAGGTCGTCGGGCGTGTAGTCGCCCTTGCCGCTCTTGCCGTAGTAGTAGGAATTCATCAGCTTGTCAAACACCGTTTCGTCCTCCTCGTCAGGCGAATGTCATCCCCGATTTTCCACCTGCATCGAGGGATGATAAATCAGTTTTTTATTATACCATATTCCGCGCAAAAAGCAAAGAAAAACATGCTCTTCGCGAAAAATGTTACGAAATCGTCACAAAGTGACACAAAGCCCCGGTCAGCCGTTTTCTCGCTGACCGGGGCAAAAAAATCCGTATTACTGGCGTCCGCGCTTGCTGCGGCCGTAGATTTGCGCTTTCGCGTCCTCCATGGCATCGCCGTCTTCCGCCATATCGTCCGCGGTAAAGACCTGCTGCGCCTCGGCGCTTGCGGGCTTTTCGTTTGCTGCCACGTCGTCCGCCGTCTGCACCGCGTCCGGCGTTTCTGCCGTTTCAGGCTTTTCCTCGGCTTCCGGCGCATTCTCGCTTTCGTCCGCAATCATCACGCGCTCGTCTTCCGGCACTTCCTCGGTGTAGTTGCGGCGTTCGCTGAGCTGCAGCTGCTCCTGCCCATCCTTCGGGCGATTCATCACGCGCCCGGCGATGCTTGCTGCCAGCAGTACGGCAGAAATCACCGCCAGCACCGCGAAGATGTAGTACAGCGTCGTCAGCACACCTTGGAAGGTCGTCACGGCGGCAGGCAAGGTGTCCTCCGTGGGCAGCTCCTCCGCCACAAAGGGCTGCGGCGTGGTGACAGGCACCTGCGTCGGCGCGCTCGTCGGCGCTGCCTGCTGCACCTGAATGATGTTGCCCTCGAAGGTCGTCGCTTCGCCCAGTTCGTTGCTGAGCGTCGCGTCGAAGCGGAATTTGCCCACCATGTTCACCTGCACGTCGCGCATCGTCGTGAAGGACTCGCCGGGCGCAAGCTGGGCAATGCTCGCCAGTGACACGCCTGAGGACGAGACGGTGATTTTCTTCGCGTCATAATTGCCGGTGTTGGTCACGGTGGTGGTGAAGCGGATGACCGACGGCAGGGTGAACACAACATCCGTGCTGGCAGTCGTTTCCACCGTCAGGCTGGGTGCTTTCGCCGGGTCAATGGCGGTCAGCGGCAGGCGGCCCGTCGCCGTTTCAATGCCGTTCGTTCCCTCCATGCCCGTCACGGTGAACTGATATTCCGCCGTTTCGGTCATGGTGATGGTTTTTTCCAGCTTGACCGTCTTGCCCGCTTCCACTGTCACATCGGTAAACACCGTGTTCAGCGTCGGGTCAGTGACGGTGATGCCCGTAATGTTCTTCTTGCCCGTGTTCTTGAGCGTCAGCGTCAGCTTAACCTCATCGCCGATATTGCCGCCCTTGCGATCGGCGGTCAGCGTTGCGGTCAGGTTGACCGTTCCGTACTTAATGGTCGCATCCGCCACCTTCTCCGTGTAGCTCTTGCCGCCCGCGGAGTAGGTGACGGTCGCATTGGACGTGATGTTCTTCGTACCCATCGTCACGGTAAAGGTATGCGACTTCTTCTCGCCCGCCGGAATCGCGCCGACGCTCGCCGTGTTTGACGAAACAGCGGAGGACTCCTTGATGCGCACGCCCGTCACATCCACCGTACCGACATTGCGGATTTCGTACACCACGCTCACTTCCTGTCCCTTGCGGGCGATACCGGGCGTGATGGTGCGGCTGACCTGAATTTCCGGTTCTGCCTGCACCTGCGAAATGCGCTTGACAAAGTTGTTGCTCGCGTTGGAAACGATGCCGTTTTCATCCTTGCGGGGATAGCGCACGCGGAACGCCAGCTGTCCGGCGTTCAAATCCGCCTGCGTCACGTTCCACGCAATCGTGCAGCTCTGACTCGCGCCCGCGTCCAGCAGCGGCGTGCCGAACGCCTCGATGATGCTGCCGTTGGGGTCAAGCACCGACACGGGGGACGTGAACTTCTCGTCCGTTACGTTCGTCACGCGAATCGTGACGGTAATTTCCTCCGGTGCGGTAAACTGGTACTTGGAGAAATCCAGTTCCACCTTAATCGGCAGCGTGCTGGCGGTGCTTTCCGCTCCAGCAATGCTCACCAGTCCCGTCAGCATCAGCAGAGCACAGAAAAGCGCAAAAATCCGTTTCTTCATCATATCCCCATCGGGCAGCGCACAGCCGCCCTTCCTCCTTCCGCGCCATGCGCCGGAAAAGGCGGACGCATCGAGCAGAAATCATGCTTGTCCACTTCCCTTGGAAATGGAACCACATACCCTATCCTATTTTACTCGTTAACAGCCCCTTCTGTCAAGGTACACGCCCCTTGGAAATGTAAAATGTTCATCGAAAAGACGGTTTCTGTGGCGAAATTTTCGTTTTTTCCTGCCGGACGGTTGTTTTTTTCGCACGTCCACCTTGAAAAATCGGGCGGAGAACGGTATAATAAAGACAGCTAACCGAACGTGTCCCGCAGATTTTTTCGCTGCGGACGCGAAAAATAAGGAGGCAGTACCCCTATGGACGTCAAGACCGCTTATGAACAATGGCTGCATGATTTTTCCGCCGATGCCGATACGATTGCCGATTTGAAGGCAATTGCGAATGACCCCGCAGAAATCGAAGACCGCTTCTATACCGAGCTTTCCTTCGGCACAGCGGGGATGCGCGGCGTACTGGGCGCAGGCATGAACCGCATGAACCGCTACAACGTCCGCCGGGCAACGAAGGGCTTGGCAAAGTACCTGCTGCAGAATCCGCAGGAAGCGCAGCGCGGCGTGGTAATTGCGTATGACAGCCGCCGCTTCTCCGCTGAGTTTGCCCGCGATGCGGCGCTCGTGCTGGCGCAGGAGGGAGTTCCGGCGTATCTGTTTGACGCGCTTCGCCCTGTCCCGATTCTGTCCTACGCGGTTCGCCACCTCCACGCCATCGCCGGCATCGTCATCACCGCCAGTCACAATCCGCCGCAATACAACGGCTATAAGGTCTACGCCGAGGACGGCGCGCAGGTCGGCCCGGAAGCCGCGGACGGCATCACCGCGTTTATCCGTTCTACCCCCTACACCGACTGCAAGCTGATGGATGAAGAAGAAGCCAAGGCGAAGGGGCTGCTGAAAATCATCGGCAACAAGGAAGTCGATGACGACTACATTGCGCAGGTCAAGACGCTGTGCATCCAGCCGGAACTGCTCGCCGAGGAAGGCAGCAAGCTTTCCATCGTCTACACGCCCATCCACGGTTCGGGCAACGTGCCGGTTCGCCGCATCCTGCGCGAAGTCGGCATCAGCAACGTCTCCGTCGTCAAGGAGCAGGAGCTGCCCGACCCGAATTTCTCCACCGTCAAGGTGCCGAACCCCGAAGACCCCGGCGCATTCGTCCTTGCCATCAAGCTGGCGGATGAAGTCGGCGCGAAGGTCATTTTCGCCACTGACCCCGACTGCGACCGTCTGGGCGTCGCCGTCAAGACCGGCAATGGCGACTGGCAGCTGCTGACCGGCAACCAGATCGGCTGCGTGCTGCTGCACTACATTCTCTCCACCAAGCAGAAGCAGGGAACACTGCCCAAGAACGGCGCGGCGGTGAAGTCCATCGTGTCCACGTCGCTGGCGAACAAGATTGCCGCCTCCTTCGGCGTGGAGATGTTCGAGACGCTGACGGGCTTCAAGTTTATCGGCGAGAAGATTCAGCAGTTCCAAGACACCGGCTCTCACACGTTCCTCTTCGGCTTCGAGGAGAGCTACGGCTTCCTGTCCAGCACGTTCGTGCGCGACAAGGATGGCGTGAACGCCTCCCTGCTGATTGCCGAGGTCGCTTGTGCCTGCGCCGCGCAGGGCATCACGCTCTATGATTATGTGCAGTCCATCTTCCGCGAATACGGCTATTTCGTGGAAAAGGTCGTCAGCAAGACGCTGCCCGGCAAAGACGGCTTGACCCGCATGAAGGAAATCATGAAGGACCTGCGCGAGAATCCCCCGAAGGAACTCTGCGGCATGAAGGTCACGGCGGTTCGCGACTATTTGAAGGGCACGCGCACTGCGGACGGAAAGGTCGAACCGACAGGTCTGCCGAAATCCGACGTGCTGTACTTCGAGCTGGAGAAGGGCAACTGGGTCTGCGTGCGTCCGTCCGGCACGGAGCCGAAAATCAAGCTGTACGTCAACACCAACGCGAGCGACAAGGCGGACGCGGAGAAGCTGAATGCGGATTTGCGCGTTGCGTCCGAGGCGCTGCTGGACTAAGGGAATCCGCAACTGAATAGGCAATAACGGCGCGGGTCATGCTTCCTGATATGGGAGGCACGACCCGCGGTTTTTTATTGCTTCATTGATGATTGACAGCTTGAAAGCAAAGTAGATTGGCGAATCAAGCATCATTTTGCCGCTGCTCTCGTCGCCTCTGCGGAGGCGAAGTTGTTACTTTCTGTTGCGACAGAAAGTAACCAAAGAACGCCCAGAGGGGGCTGAAAAGCGAAAGAGCGGGGATTTCAGCCCCCTCTGGACTCCCCCCGCCACCTCAATTTCTTGCGGGAAAGAGCAGCATTTGCTTGGCAAGCTGGTCACTTTTGCATAATTGTGCATGAAAAGTACACCGATTTATCGGCTTATCGACAAGGAAGTTCCTTTCAATCTTCCGCGAAGCATTATTTTCATGACTTTTCTTGACACAGTTCGAGATACGCATCCACCGCCTTCCGAAAAACCGCTTGCAGTGCTTCGCGTGTCTCTCCTTCATACGAAATCAGGCTGCGAACGCCCTGCACCTTGCCAAAGAACACGCCGTCCGCGTCGGAAAATTCGACCGAACCGACGTAGCCTTTGTACGTCATCGTTTGCTTCAATTTGTCCATTGCCTGATTACTCCACCCAAAACACCGCCGCGTCATGCTTCCCCAGCGTCGCCGTCACCCCGTCCGCCGTCTGCCGTTTCTCGCCCGTCCACAGTTCCCGCGCCGCCGAGTACGTTCCTTCCAGCATTTCGCCCGTCACGCGAACCGTCCGCGTCTCTTCCGACAGATTGAACAGCGCCACATACAGCCCCGCGCCGTCCCTGTGCGGCGCAATCCACGCGCTTTCGTCCTCCGTCGTCCACAGCGGATGGGCGCACGCGCTCGTCTTTTCAATCGCCAGCACATCCCGGTTCGTTAGCAGCTTCAGCGTGAAGTCGTCATTTTTCGTCAGCTCGCCGCCCATCATCAGCGGCGAACGCATCATGCACCACAGCGTCATCATCGTCCGCTGCTCCGCCTGTGTGAAGTTCGTCCAGCCGTTCGGGTCGTAGCACTGCCGCAGTGCGCCGACGGGCAGCATATCCGCATCCGGCCAATGCCCCGGCGCGGCATGGACGCACCATTTTTCCGCCCGCTCAAACATCCCCTTGAGCAGCCGCCATTCGTCCCAGAAGTCGTCCGTGATGCGCCACATGTTCGCGTATTTCTTCAAATGCTCCGCCTGTTCCAGCGGCGCGGGGCCGGGCGACAAAGACAGCACAATGTCCCGTCCGCAGGCGCGGCAGGCGTCGGAAATGACCTCGATTTCCCGCTTGCAGTGCGGATATTCGCGCGCGATGTCGTCGCACTTGACGAAATCCACGCCCCATTCGGCGTACATGCGGAAGATGCTGTCATAATACGCGCGCGCTTCGGGCATGTCGCACCGTAAGCCGTACATATCCGGATTCCACGCGCAAATGCTGTTTGGATTCGCGACCTCGTGGCAGCCCTTCCCGCACCCCAGAATCGGCAAGTGCCGATGCGCCGCCATCCGCGGCATCCCGCGCATGATGTGGATGCCGAATTTCAGCCCCAGCGAATGGATATAATCCGCCAGCGGCTTGAAGCCTTTTCCGCCTGCCGATGACGGGAATCGCCCCGGCGCAGGCTGCAAGCGCCCGTATTCATCCATCGTCAGTTCGGCAAACGGCTCGTAGGCGTGGCTCGTCGCGGTCGGCTGATACCACTGAATATCCACAACGACGTACTCCCAGCCGAACACCTGCAAGTGCTCCGCCATGTACGCCGCGTTTTGCCGCACGGTCGGCTCGTCCACCGCCGCGCCGTAGCAGTCCCAGCTGTTCCATCCCATCGGGGGCGTCTGCGCAATCATGATATTTTCCTCCTACCTATATTATGAAATCGTGATTTGATGTCTGCTATTTTCTCAGCTCCAGATACACATTTCGATACTGGCTTGGCGTACACCCTTTCTGCGTCCGGAACACGCGGTTGAATGTCGCAATCGACCCAAAGCCAACGCGCAGCGCAACCTGCGTCACGGGCAGGTCGCTCTGGCTGAGCATCTCCGCCGCCATATCCACCCGCCGCGCATTCAGGTACTGGATGAACGTCGCGCCTGTGTGCCGGCTGAACATGCGGCTGAGCGTGTAGCGGCTGAACCCCGCGTAGTCCGCCAGCACATCCAGCGTGATGTTTTCGGCGTAGTTTTTATTCAGGTAATCCAGCGCACGGTTGAAAGCGTCCTCGCCGGATAATCGCCGGTGGATGTCATTCATCTCCGCGCTGTTGGCGACATTGGGCAGATACAATTCCCCCAGCGTGGCGAATACGTCCATCAGCAGCGCATAGCACCGCAAATTCCGCAGCGGCGTGTACGCCTCGTAAGCGTCCACCAGCTGCATCAGCGTTTTGCGAACGATGGGCGTCGCTTCGCTTTCCGCCGTGAGATAAATCGGCTGGCGCAGCATCGGGCGCAGCGCAGCAAATTCCTTCATTGTAAACGCGGCATTGTGCTCAAAGATGATAAGGTAGCGCTCGTTGCCCGCCGCCATGCGCAGGGCGTGCGTCGCGTCGGAGGGAACAAACAGCACCTCCCCCGCCTGCACATGATATACCTTCCCACTTACCGCCACCTCGCATCCGCCCAGCAGCGGCACGCAGACTTCTATGGCCGAATGAAAGTGCGGCGCATAGCTGTCCGGGTTCGGCTGATGCCATACGCGGATGGTTGCGTCCCGCTGGTAGGTGATAAACTCCCGCTCGCCCTTCATCACGCGGAAGCCGGATGCCGTCAATGGTCGTTCGCGTTCCGTAATGAGCCTTCGGTTATTCATAATTTCTTCACAAACCTTTCGTGCAAATTTGCGCATTTTGCCTTGTCTTTTTTCCATCATACCACAAAGCGCAACGCATTTCAAGCAAATTATAACCAAAGACGGGCAAATTTTAAGAAGTTTTTTTCTCTCGTTGAATTTATAATATGGTTGAAAGCAAACAGTTTTTATTCATTTGCAACGCATTGAAATTGGTTCAATTCCAGTTTGAAGGAGGCACGGAAACATGGAGCGTTCCTTTGGCAGCAAATACGGGAAGTGGATTGCCCTGACGGCGGTCGTTCTGGCGCTGGTGCTGTGGTTCGTTCTGTCCGGCGGCGTGGAGAACTACCGGGCAAAATACGAGGGTTATGACCTCTCGCAGCAGATTGGCGACATCGGGCGCAGCAGCACCTATTCGCTGTATTTGCGCGCGCATGAGGGCGCTCCGGACGCATCTTCGGACGTTTCCATTCCGCTGGTGACGGTGGATTCGGACGGCGTGACTGCACAGAAGGATGGTCTGCTGATGCAAAGCGGCTCTTCCGCAACGTTCGCCGTCACCGTACCGGAAACCGGTTTCTACAACATCCGCCTGACCTACCGCACTGAGGCGGCACGCGGCGTGGACTTGGAGCGCGAACTGCGCATCAACGGCGAAGTACCCTTCGATGGCGCGGATACGCTGACCTTCACCCGCCTGTGGCACGACGGCGGCGAAGTGCGGCAGGACTCGCAGGGCAATGACATCCGTCCGACGCAGGTGGAGGTGTTCGGCGAACAGACCGCCTGCTGCCGCGATTCGATGGGCTACATCACCGAGCCGTACCGCTTTTATTTCGAGGCGGGGGAAAGCACCGTCACCCTGATTGCGACCAGCGAGCCGATGCTCCTGACCGCGCTTTCGCTCACCGCCCCCGAAAAAATGCCGGATTACGCCGCTTATGCCGCCGCGCAGCCACAGGAGAACAGCGTTCCTGCTGACTTCGCCCTCGTGCTGGAAGGCGAAAGCAGCACCCTGCGTTCCTCCCCGTCGCTGTACGCGCGTTATGACCGTTCTTCCCCCGCCACCTCTCCCTGCGACGTGCGCCGGACGGTGCTGAACTACATCGGCGGCGATGCCTGGCGCGACGCGGGTCAGTGGATTGAGTGGGATTTCGACGTGCCGGAAAGCGGCTGGTACAACATCACCATCAAGGGCCGTCAGACCTACAACCGCGGCAGCGTGTCCAGCCGTATCCTCTATCTGGACGGCAAAATTCCCTTCTCCGGTATGGAGAACGTCTCCTTCCCCTACACCACGGCATGGGAAATGAACACATTGTCGGATGATTCCGGCACGCCCTACCGCTTCTACCTTTCCGCTGGGCATCACACGCTTCGTCTGGAAGCGACGCTGGGCGACATGGGGCAGATTCTCTCCGACATGGAGGAAAGCATCTACCGCCTGAACCAGATGTACCGCCGTGTGCTGGTGCTGACAGGCGTGAACCCCGACCGCTACCGCGATTACCACTTGGAGCAGGTGTATCCGGAGGTCATCGAAGCGATGGCGCAGGAAAGCCGCCTGCTCTATAAGCTCGTCGATGAGACCGTTGCCATCACCGGACAGAAATCCGACCGCATTGCCGTCGCGCAGACGCTGGCGGTGCAGTTGGAATCCTTCGTCGAAGATCCGGCGAAGATTACCGAAGCCTTCACGAATTTCAAGGACAACATCACCTCCCTCGGCACGTCAATGCAGAACATGCGGCAGGTCAAGCTGGATATTGACCTGATTGCCATCACCGCGGACGGCGTGACCGTGCCGCAGCCGTCGGAGAATTTCCTCGACCGCGCGCTGCATGAGCTGAAATCCTGCGTCACGTCGTATTTCGTGGATTACAATGCCTTGGGCGATGTGTACGATGCCAGCGAGGATGTGCTGGAAGTGTGGATTCTGACCGGCCGTGACCAGTCTACCGTCCTCAAAACCATGGTTGATGACACCTTCACACCGTCTACCGGCATTCCCGTCAACGTCATGCTGGTTGACCCGAACGCGCTGCTGAACGCCGTCGTCGCAGGCAACGGCCCGGATGTCGTCATTTCAACCGACAGCTGGAACCCTGTCAACTACGCGCTTCGCCACGCGGTGGAGGATTTGACGCAGTTCGATGATTTGCAGGAAGTCCTCGACCAATTCTACCCCAGCGCCTACGCCGCGTTCAGCTTCAACAGCGGTCTGTACGCGCTGCCGGAGACGCAGCTGTGCTCGATTCTCTTCTACCGCAGCGACATTCTGGAAGAATACGGGCTGTCCGTCCCGGAAACGTGGGATGATTTGATTGCCATGCTGCCCACCATTCAGGGGGCGAACATGTCCGTCGGCATCCCCTACCCCGACATTGCCGCCCCGAATCTCTCTTCTTATTACGCCATGCTCTACCAGCTTGGCGGCGCGCTCTACAACGATTCGGCGACCCACACCACCATCAACAGCGAAGCGGGTGTGCAGGCGTTTGAGCGCTACACCAGCCTCTACAATGACTACGGTCTGCCGACCATCTTCGACTTTGTGAGCCGCTTCCGCTCCGGCGAAATGCCGCTTGGCATCTTCGATTACACGACGTTCAACACCCTGACCGTCTCCGCACCGGAAATCCGCGGTCTGTGGGACATTGCGATTCTCCCCGGCACTTCCCGCACGGCAGAGGACGGCAGCACCTATGTGGATCACTCCGGGCATTCGCAGGGCGCCTGCTGCATGATGATTGCCACCGACAGCGAAACGACAAAACAGAATGCGTGGCAGTTCATGAAGTGGTGGACGTCCACCGACGCGCAGGTGCGTTTCGGACGCGAGATTGAAGCCGTCTTGGGTTCGTCCGCGCGCTACGCCACCGCGAATATCGCCGCCATCGAGCAGCTTTCATGGTCAGAAGCTCAGCTGAAAGTCATTCGCGAACAGATGACGTGGGCAGTCGGCTTCCGCGAAGTCGCCGGCGGCTACTACACCACGCGCCACATGACCAACGCCGTGCGCAAAGTGACCAACGACAAGACCGACCCGCGCGAAACCCTGCTGGATTACGCGCGCACCATCAACGAGGAAATCAATAAGAAGCGCTTGGAGTTCGGTCTGCCGATCGACGAAGAGACGCCCTGAGCGAAAGGAGGAAGCATTCGTCATGACCACGTTCTGGAAAAAGTACTTTGCGCTGAGACAGCGCAATGCGCGCATCGCGTGGGACAGAGCGAAGCACATGAAGTTCTGCTATGCGTTTCTGGCGCCCTACGCCCTGCTGTTTCTGACCTTCTACATCCTCCCGATGCTCATCTCCATCTACTACTCCTTCACCTACAACAACATTCTGGAGCCCGCGCGCTTCATCGGGATGGACAACTACATCACCCTGATTTTGAAGGATGATGTGTTCCTGACCGCCGTGAAAAACACGTTCCTGCTGGCGGTGATTACAGGACCTGTGGGCTACATCATGTCGTTCTGCTTCGCGTGGCTCATCAACGAATTGCCGCGCTGGGTGCGCACGATTGCCGTCGTCATCTTCTACGCGCCGTCCATTGCGGGCAATGCCTACTACATCTTCTCTATCATCTTCCGCGGCGACGCGTACGGCTACCTGAACGCCATCCTGATGAAGCTGGGCATCCTCAACGCCCCGATTCTCTGGCTGACGACGCCGGATTACATCATGCCGGTCATCATCATCGTCACACTGTGGATGAGCATGTCCACGGGTTTTCTTTCCTTCGTCGCAGGTTTGCAGGGCGTTGACCGCTCGCAGTACGAGGCGGGCTATGTGGATGGCATCCGCAACCGCTGGCAGGAGCTGTACTACATCACCCTGCCGAACATGAAGCCGATGCTGATGTTCGGCGCGGTCATGTCCATCACGTCCGCGTTCGGCGTGTGTGACGTGCCGATGGCGCTGGCGGGCTTCCCCTCCACCGATTACGCCGCGCACACCGTCGTCACCCACCTGTTCGACTATGGCTTCACCCGCTTTGAAATGGGCTATGCCTCCGCCATCGCCACCTTGCTGTTCCTGGTGATGATTTTGTGCAACAAGCTGATTCAGAGCGCTCTGAGGAGGATTGGCACATGAGTACCATCAATGTCCGCAGCTACAAAGGTCCAGTCAGACCGGACGGCACGCCGATTGAGCTGCCGCAGAAGGTACTGAAGCTGACGAAGAAGTCGAACATGCGCCACAAGAAGCCGAACCGCTCCCGCGTGGGCGACTTTCTGGTGGGGCTGCTGCTGTTCCTCGTCGCGTGTGCAATGGCGTTTCCGCTGGTGTTCGCCATTTCGTCCTCGCTGAAACCGCTGGATGAGCTGTTCCGCTTCCCGCCGACGCTCTTCCCGCGCCACCCCACCATCGACAACTTCTCTGACCTTCTCGTCACGATGGGGCAGAGTTGGGTTCCCTTCTCGCGCTACATCACCAACACCGTCGTCATCACCCTCGTGGGTACATTGGGGCATCTGCTGATTGCGTCCCTCGCGGCGTATGTGCTGGCGAAGTACGATTTCCCGCTCGGCAAGCAGTTTTTCGCCCTCGTCGTGATGGCACTGATGTTCAACGGCTACGTCACCGCGATACCGAACTACCTGACCATGACGCGCCTGAACCTTGTCGACACGCACTGGGCGGTCATCCTGCCTGCGTTCGCCGCGCCGATTGGGCTGTTCCTGATGAAGCAGTTCATGGAAGGGCTGCCCATGTCGCTGATTGAGTCCGCAAAAATCGACGGTGCAAAGGAATTCCGCATTTTCTGGACGATTGTCATGCCCAACGTCAAGCCCGCGTGGCTGACGCTCATCATCTTCTCCGTCCAGAACCTCTGGAACGCCAAGGCGTCCGCCGTCATCTACTCCGAGGCGCAGAAGACGCTCGTCTACGCGCTCCAGCAGATTCAGGCGGGCGGCATTGCCCGCACGGGTCAGGCGGCGGCAGTTACGGTCGTCGTCATGGCTGTGCCGATACTGATTTTCATCCTCAGCCAGAGCCAGATTCTCGAAACGATGGCGACATCCGGTCTGAAAGATTAAGAGAGGAGGACGCCGATGAACCGCATGGTTTCCCGTCTCTGCGCCTGTCTGGTGGCGTTCTCCCTCTTCGCCGCACTCTGCGGCGGGATGGTCGCGCGCGCCGCAGACGGCTTTGACTACAATTACACCTACACCTACGATTACTGGGGCGACGAACGCCAGTCGCCGGATGCTTACCGCACCAGCGCCATGCTGTCCAGCGTCTCCCTTGGGCTGGAAACGCCGATGCGCACCCCGCGCGGGCTGACCGTCTCCGGCAATGACATCTACATCGTCGATACGGGCAACAACCGCATTCTGCAAGTCGCCCGCGACGGCGAAAACTTCACGCTGACCCGCGTGATTTCGGAGATTCAGGGCGACATCACCCCGACGACCCTCTCCTCCCCGCAGGATGTGTTCGTCATGGCGGACGGCACGCTGTTCATCGCCGACACGAACAACAACCGCATCCTGAAGGTTGACCGCGACCTGAACCTGCTGAGCGTCTTCACCCGCCCGACGGACGCAACGTTTGACCAGTCGATGGCGTTTCTGCCGACGAAACTCGTCTGCGACACGACTGGGCGCGTGTTCTGCCTCGCGCAGAACGTCAACCGAGGCCTCATGAAGTACGAGGCGGACGGCACGTTCACCGGCTTCATCGGCGCGAGCGAAGTGAAGTACACATGGTACGAGCTGGTGTGGCGGCTGCTCTCCACGAAGGAGCAGCGCGCGCAGCAGGCATCCTTCGTTCCGACGGAATACAACAACATTGCGCTGGATTCGGAAGGCTTCTTCTTCGTCACCACGCAGACTTTCAATTCCAACGAGCTGACCTCCGGCGCGGCGAAACCCGTCCGCCGCCTGAATGCCATCGGCACGAACATCCTGATTGAAAACGGCACGAGCCACGTCATCGGCGACCTGCAATGGGCGCGCGGCGACACGAACATCACCAACTCCGGCCCCTCGAAGTTCGTGGATGTGACCGTGCTGGACAACGACATCTATTCCGTCATGGACAAGACGCACAACCGCATCTTCACCTACGACAAGCAGGGCAACCTGCTCTGGGCGTTCGGCGGTGTGGGCAACATGGACGGATACTTCCTGAATCCCGTCGCTTTGGAGCATCAGGGCTATGACCTGCTGGTACTGGACAGTCAGGACTGCTGCGTGACCGTGCTGACCCCGACAGAATACGGCAAGCTGGTCTACAAGGCGACCGAGCAGTACCACGCGGGCGAATACGCCGCTTCCGCCGACACTTGGCGCGAGGTCATGAAGCGCAACGGCAACTATGACCTTGCCTACATCGGCATCGGGCGCGCGCTTTTGCAGCAGAAGCAATTCAAAGAAGCCTGTGACTATTTCGCCATGGCGCGCGACAGCCGCAACTACTCCGAGGCGTTCCGCTACTACCGCTCCGAGTGGGTAGAGCAGAACATCGGGTGGATTTTCGGCATCGTCGCGGTGCTGCTGGTCGTTCCGATGGTCATCGGGCACATCCGCAAGATAAAGTGGGAGGTGGACAACGCATGACGCTCGCAGCAAAGCTAACCGACAAGCAGAAGTGGCAGTGTCTGCTGTCCTCCCTGCGCTATTCGCTCTACGTTATCTTCCACCCCTTCGATGGCTTCTGGGATTTGAGCCGCGAAAAGCGCGGCAGCCTCGGCGCGGCGAACATCATCGTGTTTCTGGTGCTGCTTGTCCGCCTGCTGTCCATGCAATTCACGCCTTTCCTGTTCATGAACGTCTACTGGCCGAGCGTGAACATCATCCAGCAATGTCTCGCCGTCCTCCTGCCGCTTTTGTTCTTCGTGGCGGGCAACTGGGGGCTGACGACGCTGTTTGAGGGCAAGGGCACGTTCAAGGATGTCTACATCGCCACCTGCTACGCGCTGACGCCCTACGTCATCCTGCAAGCGGCGATGATTCTCCTCGCAAACGTCATTACCGCCAAGGAAGGCGCGTTCTACTACGTTCTGGAGGGGCTGTCGCTGGGCTGGAGCGGCGCTCTCATCATCTGCGGCATGATGCAGACGCATGACTACTCGCTGGGCAAGACGCTGCTGTTCACCATCATGACGCTGCTGGCGATGGTCGTCATCATCTTCCTGCTGCTGCTGTTCTTTTCGCTCGTTGGCGACGGCATCGGCTATTTCGTCTCCCTCTACAAAGAAGTGCTGTTCCGTCTGTACTGACGAAAGGAGAAAGTATCCATGAAACGACGCATCCTTGTGCGGGTCGTGCTGGTTCTGATTCTTCTTCTGGCACTTTATCCGCTGACGAAATTCGTCATTCTTCCGCTCTTTGACACCTCCGGCGAGCTGGAAGGGCACGACGTGCCGCTTTACGGCTACTCAGAGCCCGACACGCCAATGGTCATGGAGAATGACGCTCTCCGCTTTGAGCTTGACCCGGCGACGACCCACTTCACCCTCACCGACAAGCGCACCGGGCACGTCTGGCTGTCCTCGCCTGATAACGCGGACAGCGACCCGATTGCCCTGCCGGTGGAAAAGAACAAGCTGAACTCCACCTTGAGCCTCACCTACGCCGCCTCCACCGGCATGACCACCCAGTTCACCTCGCAGGAACACAGCATTTCAAACGGGGTCTACGAAGTGCTGATGCAGGAGGATGGCAGCGTCCGCGTGAACTACTCCGTCGGACGCGTGCAGCGGTCTTTCCTCATGCCGACTGCCATTGGCGACGCGCGAATGCAGCAGTTCATGGAGAAAATGACCTCCAAGCAGAAGAAGGACATCAAAGAATACTACCGTGAATACAATATTGACAAGCTCCGCAAGACTGACGACAAGGCTGCTTTGCTCGCCGCCTACCCCGATTTGGCGGAAGAGCACGTCTGGGTGCTGCGCGACGGCACAAAGGATCACCTGAAGCAGCGCTGCGAAAGCATCTTTGCCGAGGCGGGCTACACGGCGGAGGATCTGGCATACGACAACAGCCGCATCGTGCAGGCTGGCAGCACCATCGCCAAGGCCGTTTTCAACGTCTCGATGGTATTCCGTTTGGACGGCAGCGACCTTGTTGTCGAAGTACCGCTGGATGACCTTGCTTACGACGTGGATTATCCGCTGACGAGCCTGACGCTGCTTCCGGCTTTCGGCGCGGGCGGCACGGCAGATAACGGCTTCCTGTTCGTCCCCGACGGCAGCGGCGCGATTATCCGCTTCAACAACGGCCGCGTTTCCCAGCGCGCCTACTACGCCAACCTCTACGGCTGGGACTGGGCGTCCATCCGCACGCAGGTAACGAACGAAACGCGCATCAACTTCCCGGTCTTCGGCGTTTCGGGCGACAGCGGGTCATTCATCTGCATTCTGGAGGACGGCGCGTCGTGGGCGGGCATCGGTGCGGACATTGCCGGCCGCCTGACCTCCTACAACACCGTCAACGCAACGTACACCATCGTCCACGGCGACGCCTACGACGTTTCCGAGCGCACGAACAACGCCGTCTACATGTTTGAAACAGCGCATCCGACGGGCTTCATCCGCCAGCGCTACCGTTTTTTGCCCGAATCGGGCTACATGGACATGGCGGCGTCCTACCGCGACTACCTGACCGCAAAGTACCCGGATTTCGCCGCACAGACGGTGGATGCGGACGCACCGCTGAGCATCGAACTGATTGGCGCGATTGACAAGGTGCAGCAGGTGGCGGGCGTGCCCACCAGCGTCCCGATTGCCATGACGACTTATGCGGAAGCGAAAGACCTCCTGCGCGAGCTTGTCACCCGCAATCTGGCACAGAACATGTCGATTCGCTACGCCGGATGGATGAACGGCGGCATGAATCAGCAGCTGCTGTCCTCCGTCCGCCTGATTCGACAGCTGGGAACGCAGGAGGAGCTGTTCTCCTTCGCACAGAATGCCGCGATTGCGGGTGTGCCGCTCTATCTGGACGGCTTGACGGCTTTCGCGCGCGACAGCGGCCTGCTGGAGGGCTTCATCGCCTTCCGCGACGCTGCCCGCTTCACCACGCGGGAAGAAGCGGAAATCCCCGAATACAGCCCAATCTGGTACGGCGCGAACGACGACCGCGACACCTACTACCTCGTCAAGCCCGCCATCGCCATGCGCAGCGTCAACACCTTGGTGGACGCGGCGGCTTCCTACGGCGCAGGCGTTTCCTTCCGCGACATCGGGTACATGCTCTCCGCTGATTACGACAGCAAAAACCACACGACCCGCGAAGCCGTGCTGCATCAGCAGGCGGAAAAGCTCGCTGAACTCAAGGCATCCGGGCGCGACGTGATGATTCGTCAGGGCAACGACTACGCCGCGGTTCAGGCGACGCTCATCACCGACATGGACTTCGACGGCGGACAGTATTCCATCATCGACGAGTACGTCCCCTTCTACCCGCTGGCGCTGCACAGCCGCGTATCCTACACGGGCGCATCACTGAATCTGGCGGATGACGCGGAGGAAGTCCTCCTGCGCAGCGCGGAAGTGGGCGCGGGCCTGCAATACACGCTGACCGCCCAGAGCGCGCGCGTTTTGCAGGATTCCACCTACTCCGAGTTCTACGGCGCGGACGCGTCGCTCGTGCTGGATGACATCACCGCACAGGTCGCGCAGTACCGTCAGACGCTTTCGGGCATCTTCAATCAGGAAATGACAGGCCATGAACGCGTCGGGAACGTCACCATCACGACTTACGCAAACGGCACACGCGTCTACGTCAACTTCGGCTATACCGACGCGGCGGTGGATGGCATCACCGTTCCCGCCCGCAGCTATGCAGCGCAACAGGAGGTGAGCAAATGAGCGGCAAACGCATTTCCATTCGTGCGCGCCGAGCAGTATCCGGCTATCTGTTCATTCTGCCCTTCATCATCGGCTTCCTGTGCTTCATGCTGCTGCCGCTGGTGGATTCATTCTGGATGAGCCTGTGCCGCGTGGACGTGACCGCCGGGCAGGGCTTCCAGACGACCTTCATCGGGCTGGACAACTACATCCGCGCCTTCACCATTGACCCGGAGTTCAACAAGCTGCTCAGCGAAGAAATCGGCGTGATGGTCACGCACACCATTGCGATTCTCGTCGTGTCCTTCGTCATTGCCATCGTACTGAATCAGGAATTCAAAGGGCGCGCGTTCGTCCGCGCTATCTTCTTCCTGCCCGTTATCCTCTCCAGCGGCGTTCTCATCGGCTTGGAGACGGACAACACCCTGATGGCGGGAATGCAGCAGATGATGGCGGAGTCCTCCCTGTTCACGCTGTCCGAATCGCTGATGAAGATTCTCAAGCTCACGGGCATCGGCAGCGACGTGCTGGACATCGTCTTTTCCCTGATTGACGAAGTGTACGACATTGTGATGGCAAGCGGCATCCAGATTGTCGTTTTCCTCTCCGGTCTGCAGAACGTTCCGCGCAGCCTGTACGAAGCGGCGGACGTCGAGGGCTGCTCGAAGTGGGAAGCCTTCTGGACGATTACCTTCCCGATGGTCTCCCCCCTGCTGATTGTCAACATCATCTACACCATCATCGACTTCTTCATGAAGACAGACAGCGAAGTCATGAAGAAAATCAATGAAGAAATGACGCTGAAATACAACTACGGCTTCTCCTCCGCAATGGCTTGGGTGTATTTCGCCATCACGATTGTCCTCATCGGCGCAAGTGCCCTGATGCTGAAAGGAGTGGTGAGCAGCGATGAGTAAGCAGACCGCGACCCATGCTCATCCCAGCGGCAGCTTCTGGGCGCGCAACCGCAAGTCCGGCGGATATCTGCTCCGCAAGACGGTGCGGCGCAAGGGCTATCAACTGATTCGCTTCCTGCTGCTGTTCGGGCTTTGCTTCATGATTATCCAGCCCCTGCTGGACAAGCTGAGCGTCTCGTTCATGGCGGAACGCGACCTGTACGACTCCACGGTCATCTCGATTCCGCGTCACCTGACGACGGCGAATTACTCCCTCGCCGCCAGCAAAATCCTGCTGAATTACGGCACGACGTTCCTGAACACGCTGATCGTCTCCCTCGCGGTGTCGGTGCTGCAAATTGCCGCCTGCACGCTCGTTGGCTACGGCTTTGCGCGTTTCGAGTTCCCGTTCAAGAAGTTCTGGTTCGCGGCGGTCATCATCACCGTCATCATTCCGCCGCAGACGATTTCCTCCTCGCTTTACCTGCACTTCAACTTTTTCGACATCTTTGGCATTTTCAAGGCGACGACGGGCAGCAGCCTGAATCTGCGCGGTTCGCCCATCCCCTACGCGCTCATGTCCGCAACGTGCATGGGGCTGAAGAACGGGCTGTACATCTACATGATTCGCCAGTTCTTCACCGGCATTCCGAAGTCGCTGGAGGAAGCGGCATATGTGGACGGATGCAGCATCTTCAAGACGTTCTGGCGGGTGATTCTGCCCGACGCCGTGCCGATTCTGGTCTCCTGCTTTCTGTTCTCCTTCGTCTGGCAGTGGACGGACACGTTCTACTCCAAGCTGTTCTTGGGGAACATCAAGCTCCTGAGCCTTGAAGCCTCTACCGTCGCCGACCGTCTGAACAGCTACGTTTCCATTCAGCTGGGGCTTTCCGGCGGCGCGTCGATGGGCTATCAGCAGCAGATGGTTTCGACCGCCACGCTGATGCTCGTCGCCCCCCTGCTCGTCCTCTACCTCTTCGCCCAGCGTTCCTTCGTCGAATCCATCGCCGCAAGCGGCATCAAGGGGTGACAAGGGAGAATGAAACGGGACGAAGTCCCCTCCCTTGACCCTTCCGCGCGATTGAGTTGGTGACACTGGCATACAGTGTCCGCGTGTTTATCCACAGGTTAGGCACACTATCCACGGTTTCCAAGCAGCGGGCTGTGCCTGCCGCTCTGAACCCAACCCGCTGCGGCACCGAAGGTTTCCAAAGGGCGATCGGAAAGCCCTTTGGTCGCCTCCGCAGAGGCGATTCCCCCTGCTGCAAGAAAATCCAGCAGCGGATAAACCCAAAGCCACGGCGAATCCCCCACGATCCTATGACCCGCTGGTCATAAAATAAAAGGAGGCAATCTCATGAAACGGTATCTTGCTCTGTTTCTCTCTCTGGTGATGATTCTCTGCGCCCTGCCGCTGGCAATCGCAGAAGACGTCGAAAACCCCTACGAGGATGACGGCATCGTCATCTACCGCGACGCGGACGGCAACGTCATCGACCTCGGCGGCATGGAAATCACCGTCTGCGACTGGTGGTCTTCCGACTGGCACGACGACGAACCCACCACGGCGGCGGGCGAAGCGACCTACGACTACCGCACTTGGTTGGAAGAGACCTACAACTTCAAGATTGTGCAGCGCAACGCCACGACTTGGGACGACTCTCCCTCCGACTTCACCAACTTCGCGACCACGGGCGGCGACGAGAACTATGTTTGGATTCTCCGCGCCGGCGCGTACCTCGCGCCCTTCAAGGCGGGTCTGTTCTATGACCTGTCCACGCTGGACTGCCTGAACTTCTCCGACGAGAAGTGGAACGGCACGGTTACCGGTCTGCTGAGCAAGGACGGCGGCATCTACGGTATGCGCCCCGAAAAGGCTGAACCCCGCAAGGGCGTGTTCTTCAACAAGCGCCTGCTCAACGATGCCGGTGTTGACCCCGAAGAGATCTACGACCTTCAGGCAAAGGGCGAATGGACGTGGGAAGCCTTTGAAGCGCTCTGCGAAAAGCTGACCCGCGACACCGACAACGACGGCGTGATTGACCGTTATGCCATGATGTCCTTCTCCTCTCACCTGATTCCCGCCGCCCTCGTTTCCAACGGCGCTGGCTTCGTTCAGGTGGACGAGAACGGCAAGTACTACAACGCGGCGGAAACCGATGCTTTCCTCGAAGCCATGAACTGGGTCATGGACATGGTGTCCAAGTACGAAATGAAGGCGCCCGAAGGTGCGGAATGGAACTACTTCGAGAGTGCGTTCATCAACGGCGAAGTCGCCCTGCAGGTGCATGAAGACTACTTCGCTGGCTCTCTGGCAAACATGGAAGACGACTATGGCTTCGTGTTCTTCCCCAAGGGCCCGCGCGCCGAGACCTACCTCTACGCGCCTTCTGACAGTATCATGGTCATCCCGGCTTGCTACGACGCGGATCGCGCGTGGAAGATTGCCTTCGCTTACAACCTCTTCACCAACCCCACCCCCGGCTACACCGACAGCGACGACTGGAAGAATGGCTACTATCAGAAGTACCGCGACGAGCGCGCCGTGGACGAGACCATCACCATGATGCGTGAGCCGGAGCATCAGTTCGTCTGGTATTCCGACATGGTGACCGGCTACGACCTCGGCAGCCAGTACATCTGGGACGTGTACGCGCAGGCGACCACCCCCGCTGAAAAGGCGGAATCCATGCGCGGCACTTGGCAGGCGTACATCGACGAAGCCAACGCAAACTAACCCCGCAAAAACGGGTCGAGAGAAGCAATTCTCTCGACCCTCTTCGTTTTTTTGGGGGACCCAAGGGGCGCTGCCCCTTGACCCTGCCAAAGGGTCTTCGACCCTCTGGACTCCCATTCGCGCGATTCAGTTGAGCGCATTTTCATGCTATCCCCGCGTGTTGATCGGGGAAACGCAAGGGAGTTCCTCCCTTGACCCTTTCGCGCGATGCAGTTGGTGACTTCTGCTTACTTCTTCCGCGTGTTTATCCAAGGGACGGAGAAGCTCAGTGCCGCCCAAAGCCCCCAAACCCATTCGAGTTTCCCACAACCGTGCTGCTCTGCGTCACCGTCGCGCTGGTTGAGCCAATCGTCACCGTGTACGTTTCGCCTACCACCAAATCCGCGCTGGAGAACACCACGCTGTTCGCGCTCTTCACCGTCACGCCCGTGTACAGCACATTGCCTTGGCTGTCCGTGATGGTAATCGTCTCGCCCGCGCCGAAGCTGTTCATCGTCACAAGGAACGCGCACTGCGTGGACGTGCTGCCGAAGTTCTCCGCCATGCTGCTCGTGCCCAGCGCAATCAGCGTACCGCCGGCGATGACGCCTGCTCCGCCGTTTTCCGTGCCAATGTCCAGCGCGCCGTTGCCGCCATTGGACGGACCGTTAATGGTAATGTCGCCGCCCTCCACGCGCAGGTCACCGTTGGAGTCCAGCCCGTCTCCATCCGCATTCACCGTGATTTTGCCGCCCATAATCAGCAGCACCGGCTGCTTGTCGGTCGTGTCATCCGTGGTCGTGCTGTCTGCCGCGTCCTGCCCCGGCATGGTCGGCGGATTGCCGCTGGGCGCATTGCCGTCCGGCGGGTTCTGCATATTGCTGTTATCCGGGGGCGTCATGTTATTGTTATCCGGCGGGGTCATATCGCCACTCTGATTGTTCGTGTCATTGCGCCGTCCGCCGAAGCTGCCGCCCATGCCGCCGCGTCCGCCGCCGAAGCCTCCGCCAAATCCACCGCTGAAGCCGTCCGAGCCGCCGTTGGCATTGATGCCGTCGTCCGACGCGGTTATGTCCAGTTCACCGCCTGCCAGCGTAATCTGATTCGCTTCCAGACCCTCATAGGAGGTCAGCACGGTGATTTTGCCGTCCAGCACGGTCAGGGAAAGCGCCGCATGAGCGCCATCGTCGCCCGTGCTGAGGATGCATTCGCCGCCGGAAATCGTCATGTCGCCATTGGTGTGCAAGGCGTCGTCCTGCGCGTCAATCGTAATCGACCCACCGGAAATCACCAGCGCTTTGCCTACTTTCAATCCCTTGCAGCTCACGCTGTTATCGTCACTGGCGGAATTGTCGAAGTCCCACCAGCCGCGCATGTTGTCGGTTTTCTGCTGCGCGTTTGCGCTTCCACCGCCGCTGATGATGGAAATCACGCCACCCGTCACTGTCAACGTCGTTTCCGCCGACACGCCGTCGCCCGCGCTGGTGATGATGATTTCGCCGTCCTCAATGGTCACGAAGCCCTTTTCCTCGTTCTCCGTCTCGTCGCTGGTGATGCCGTCCTTGCCGGATGTGACCGTCACCGTGCCGCCGGAGACGGTCACGCTATTCTTGCCCTTGATGCCGTGCCCCAGTGCAGTCACGCTGATATTGCCGTTCTTGATTTTCAGGTCTTTCGTGCAATGGATGCCGTTGTTAAGGTAGCCCAGCACGGTCAGACTGCCCTTGCCCTTGATTTTCAGGTCAACCTTGCTTTGCAGCGCGCCGCCGGATGCTTCTTCGCTCTCCGTGGCAGTGGCAATGTCCACTTCTTCGCCGGATTGCAGGACGTTTGTCGTGCCTTCCGCCAGCTCAATGGTCACGTCGTCGGCGGTGGAAATTTGAATCGCCGCGCCGGTGCTGTTCTTGATGCTCACACCGCCCAGCACAAGGGTAATTTTCGCGTTCTCGGCGCTTTCGACAATGAGCGCGCCGTCGCCAAGTGTCCCGGCGATTTGGTATGTGCCCGCTTGGGTGATGGTGACGGTCTGACCGTCGATACGGACAGATGCGTCGGTGGATGTGCTTCCGTCAGGAGAGAGGGTGATGCTGCCATCGGCGAGGGCTGACCCTGCAAGCAGCAGGGTCGCGACTGCCATCATACTGATTATCCACTTTTTCATGATGATGAACCTCCTTGTTACAGGTTTACATCCTCTAAATTGCCATTTGGTTATTGATAGCTTTTATTTGAGTTGCCTAATGTGGAATTACAGGCTGTCCTTATCCCCCAGATTCGTGAAGAGAATCGGGAGGTTGCCGTTGCGCTCGCGAAGGTCGTCCAGCAGCGCTTTCGAGGGGACGGCGCTCGGCAGATTCACCTGATAGGTCAGTTCAAACAGCGTGCCCATGCTTTCGGTGCGTACCTTTTCCAGCGTTGCCGTCACATGGTGCGCGCGGAAAACGTCGGGCAGTGCGGTTTCGTAGTCCACATCTTCCGGCACGGTAATGCGCAGTGCCTTCGCGTTTTCCGGCATTGCGCCGAAGTGCAATTTCGTCAGCACCAGCACGGCGGCAGCGGCCAGCAGGAAGAAAACTACCGCCACGCCGAGCATTCCCATGCCCATTGCAAGGCCCATCGCGACAGCGGTGAAAATCGCCGCAATTTCGCGCGCCGTACCGGGCACGGAGCGGAAGCGCACGAGTGCGAACGTCCCGGCGACCGCCAGCCCCGTGCCAATGCTGCCGTTGACCATCATAATCACCAGCGCGACCGACATCGGCAGG
>ULVO01049530.1_pt1 | contig 23929 bp, 18 predicted proteins | sample 1959521 | NCBI WGS metagenome assembly ULVO01 (sample SAMEA4835788, study PRJEB28245) | human gut metagenome | biome: gut microbiome; material: fecal sample | place: Denmark | collected 2008
TCGTTTTGGGATTATCATCCTGTTCTAAGGATGAAGCTGTGATTGATGTAAACCAACTTGAAGGAGTATGGGGCCTGGTATCTGAGAGTGGGTATTATTATGATGAGGGGGAAAAAATCTCTTATAATGAAAATTACAATCCCTTTGAGCCGACTTCCGACTGCGAAAAAATCATAATTCAAAAAATAGGCGACAATAGATATAAGATGACTGCTTATGAATATTATAGCGGCAACTGGCATCAAACGGATATTGAGAATTTTTCATTGGATGGAAATGACATCATTCCAGAGGATATGCATGGAGTTGATGTATCTGTAGTCAGGATTGTGGAAGTTTCATCTGATCAGTTTGTCATTGAATGTTTAGGACAAGATGAAGATGGCGATTTCTACGATAAATATATATATCAACGAATGACAGAATAAAAGGCAAGTCACTCATTATCAATAAAACCAATTTATTTATAGCCGCTATTGATGTATATTCATCAGTGGCGGTTTCTTCATATATAAAGACTACAGATAGGTAGAAAATAAAATATTCATAGCTGTTTATATCTGCTAGAAAACTCATTAGCACTATAATCCAAAAGAGTCATACATCAGCTAATAGTATTGATTATAAGTAATTTACAAACATTTTATAGTTCGGCGAAAACTTTGGTCGTTTCGTTCATTGGACTGGAGACACAGGAAGTAGCAATCAAACCGACTGTAAAAGTTACTTTATCCTCTGATTCACAAGCACTCGACGAAGTTATGGTAGTAGCCTACGGAACTGCTAAAAAATCATCGTTCACCGGTTCGGCAGGTACCATGAATGCAGATAAAATAGCCACTCGAAGTGTATCCAATATCACCAACGCTATGTCCGGACAAGTTGCCGGTGTACAGATGACCAGCGACAACGGTCAGCCGGGAGAATCAGCCAAGATACGCATCCGTGGTATTGGTTCTATGGCATCCAGCAATGATCCGCTCTATGTAGTCGACGGAGTTCCCTACGACGGAAACATCTCTTCTATCAACCCTTCGGATATTGAATCACTGACCGTGTTGAAAGATGCTGCAGCCAATGCTATTTATGGTGCTCGTGGTGCCAACGGTGTCGTATTGATTACGACTAAAAGCGGACAGAACGGCGAGGCTCGCGTTACTTTCGATGCTAAATGGGGATCAAACTCACGTGCCGTTCCCAATTACGATGTTATCAGCAGCCCGGGAGAATACTACGAAACCATGTTCAAGGCACTATACAACTCAAAAGCCTATGCTGGTTCATCAGCAGCAGATGCTTATGCCTATGCAAATAGCACATTTTATTCGACGCAAAGAACGGCGGTCTCGGCTACCAAGTATACACCGTACCTAAAGGAGAAAACCTTATCGGAACAAACTTTAAGCTGAACCCGAACGCTACTTTAGGATATTCCGACGGTACTTATTACTACACTCCAGATGACTGGTACGATGAAATCTTTGGAAGCAGTTTCCGTCAGGAATACAACGCCAGCGTATCTGGTAAATCTGATAAGATCAACTACTATGCCAGCGCAGGCTACCTGAACGATACCGGTTTGATTCAGAACTCAGCCTTCAAGCGTTACACAGGTAGAGGTAAAGTCGACTATCAGGCTAAGAAATGGTTGAAAATCGGAACCAACCTGGCTTATACCTATTCAGACTCTCAGGCACCCGATAACCAGACATCCGATGACTGGTCATCAAGCGGTAACTTGTTCTTTATCGTCAACTCTATCGCACCTATCTACCCGATGTACGTACGTAATCCTGACGGTTCTATCAAAATCAATGCTACTACCGGACACAAAACATACGATGCTGGTTCTACGACCAACTTCTCACGCCCGTCGTTCACCGGAAATGCGGCACGCGATATCGAATTGAACCGGTATCATACCTACACTGATGCGTTCTCGGGTAAATGGTATGCCAACATCACTCCGCTGGAAGGACTTACCCTTACAGCCAATATTGCAACCACACTCGAAAATACACGTTCAAACAACTTGTACAGTACATTCGGAAGCGCAGCTTCAACCGACGGTGAGGTATATGTAGAAAGCACACGTACCTTCGGTGTGAATACACAGTATCTGGCAAGCTACGTCCATACCTTCAACAACGTTCATAACTTCGACATCATGGTCGGTTACGAACAATACAGACTGAAAGAACAAGTGCTATACGGTGATAACACCAATACCTATGATCCCAATATCGGCGAACTGGGCAATGCAGTTGGAACAGACAAGAAAATCGCCAACTCTTATACAGACAACTATATGACGGAAGGTATTCTGAGCCGCGTACAGTACAACTACGATGGAAAATACTTCCTGAGTGCTTCTTACCGTCGTGATGCCTCTTCACGTTTTGCACCCGAACATCGCTGGGGTAACTTCGGTAGTGTGGGCGGCGCATGGCTCATGACCAAAGAAAAATTCCTTGAAGATATCAGCTGGCTGAACATGTTGAAGTACAAGGCAAGCTGGGGTATACAAGGAAATGACCATCTGCTGATTCTTGTCAACGGAAAATATGTAAACAACTGGTATGCTTATAAAGACCAGTATACAGTTTCATACAGCAACGGACAATACTCTACGACTTTGGCCTACAAGGGAAACAAAGACCTGACTTGGGAAACATCCTACTCCTTCAATACAGGTTTCGACTTCGAATTGTTCGGCAGCCGCCTGAACGGTACCGTAGAATATTTCAGCCGTATCACCAAAGACCTGCTATACAATCAGCCGACACCGGTTTCTTCCGGTATCAGTACAGGCTCTATCCCGACCAACATTGGTAGTATATCCAATAAAGGTATCGAACTCGATTTGACCGGTGTTATCTTCCGTACAAGAGATTTCGAATGGACAGCTAATCTGAATCTGACTCATTATAAAAATAGGATTACAGCCCTGTCACCCGAACTCGAAGCAGCCGGCGGACAGAAAGGTTCTTACTACATCTACCGCATCGGAGGTTCTCTGTACGAATCCTACGTGAAAGCATATGCAGGTGTTGACCCCAATACCGGTGAAGCACTGTATTATGTAGACCCCGACAACGGTGATTATTCAACGACAACCGAACATGGTGATGCCAAGCAATCCGATCAGGGCGATTTACTCCCCAAAGTATATGGTGGCTTCGGAACCTCATTGAACTATAAAGGACTCGATTTCAGCGTACAGCTTTCTTATCAGTTGGGCGGACGCTACTACGACGGAACCTATCAATCATTCATGCACAATGGTGGTAGTGGTATGCAAGGCTACAACTGGTCGACCGATATCCGCGATGCATGGACTCCGGAAAACCGCTATACAGACGTTCCTCGTCTCGATGCCAGCGACCCATGCTACCAGTTGGATTCAAGCCGCTTCCTGGTCAGCTCAAACTACCTGAGCCTGAATAATATCACCTTAGGTTATACCTTACCGAAAAGCTGGACCAAGAAATTACAGATCAACAACTTACGTGTATATGTATCGGCCGACAACGTTGCCCTGCTTACAGCACGTAAAGGTCTTGATCCCCGTCAGAGTTTAGGCCTGGGAAGCTCAACATACGGAAGTGGTGCTGCAACTAGCAGTTCTTATTCTGCTATGCGTACCATCACCGGCGGTATCAACCTCACTTTTTAAACACTTCAAAAGGAACATAAATTATGAAACTATATAGCAAACTGTTTTTAGTGGCCATGGGATGTGCCACACTCAATAGCTGCTCCGACATGGATGACATAAACGGCGAAGGATTCCGTGTCACCAGCGAACAGATTGAGAACACCAACGAACTCATTCCCTCGCGTGTAGAATCTAGCCTTGTAGGTATGTACCACTATATGGGAACCCAGTATGCCGGTGCCCCTACCAGCGGACGAGATGACGACTTCGGTTACCCTACTGCCTGCATCTCTCAAGATTTAAACGGTGCCGATATGGTCTGCGACAACAGCAGTTACAACTGGTTCACCGTATCAAGCGATTATTCCGACCGTAACGAAACGTACGCCAACCCACAGCTCCGCTACAGCTATTTCTACAACCAGCTGAAACTTGCCAACGACATTCTTTCTTCTATCGACCCCAATACCGAAGACGATAAGTTGAAACAATACATCGGAGAGGCAAAAGCCGTACGTGCTTTCGACTATTTGTGTCTGGCCCCCTACTACCAGTTCAACTACCAGAGCAGCAAAGACCAACCTTGCGTACCGCTCATCACCGAAACGACTACAGATTTCAACAACAATCCGCGCGCAACGGTAGAACAAGTCTATACACAGATCATGAACGACCTGAACGACGCTATCAGCAAGCTGGAAAATTACGACCGCAAAGGCGACAAGACACGTATAGACAAGCAGGTAGCCTACGGACTCCGCGCACGTGCCAACCTCTATATGGGCAACTGGGCAGAAGCAGCCAGCGATGCAGCCGAAGCCATGAAAGGCTATACCCCCTATAGTCGTGAGGAAGTATCAAAACCCGCTTTCTACAATATGGACGACCATAACTGGATGTGGGGCATCAGCATCACAGCAAACGATGTAACCCAGAACGGCGGCAACCCCTCGTGGCCGTCACACCTCGGTTCCTTCTCCGGCTCCTCATACGCAGCAGCAGTAGGTGTATACAAACGCATCAATACATTACTATACGATGAAATTCCAGCTACAGATATCCGCAAACAATGGTGGGTAGACAAAGACCTGCATTCCGACCTGCTAAACGGACTCATCTGGGGAGAAGCCAGCGGACAAGACATAGCGACGTATACCATTACCGACGTAAAAATGGCATTCGTACCCTATACCAACGTTAAGTTCGGAATGAAAAGCGGTATCGGAAGCGCCACCAACGACTGCGACTGGTGCATCATGCGAGTAGAAGAAATGTTACTCATCGAAGCCGAGGGACTTGCCATGAGCAATCAGGAAGGACAGGCAAAAACCAAACTCGAAAATTTTGTCAAGACATACCGCGATCCGAGCTATACTTGCACCGCCTCAACCAAAGAAGCCCTGCAAAACGAAATATGGAAACATCGTCGTATTGAACTGTGGGGAGAAGGCTTTGCCATGGCAGACATCATGCGTCTGAACAAGCCCGTTGTCCGTTTCCACGGAACCGACAAAGGCAACTGGCCCGATGCCTTCTGCTTCAACATCGAAGCAAACGATCCCTATCTGCTCATGCGTATTCCGCAAAAAGAATCAAATAACAATGCAAGCATTGTCAACAACGCTGGTGGAAGCCAACCCGCTTCATTGCAAAATCCGAATCTGAAAGACGGTGTAACCGATTAATCGTATAACTATAAAACAAGACAAATATGAAAATATTAAATAAAACCCTCCTCGCCGGAATTCTTTTTGCATCCGCCCTCTTAAGCGGATGTAGCGACGACGAATATACCCCGGGAGAAGCCAGCAATGCCAGCGGCATCAACGTCTATTTCGAATCCCCCGTCAGCGCAGAAGTCGCTTTGGGCCCAGATGATACCGCATTCACCATTACCGTAGGACGAAACCAGACCGACGGAGCCCTGTCAGTTCCCTTGAAAATGACAAGCGCTTACGCCGACCTGTTCGAAGTTCCCGCACAAGTAGATTTCGCACAAGGAGAAAGCAGCAAAACCCTTACTATAAAGGTAAGTAGCAACATGGCCATGTTCGAATCCTATCCCATGACCCTAACTATTGATCCGGCATATACCCAAGCATACACACAGTCCGACCTCTATCCCCGTCTGGAACTGAACGTTATCAAGGAAGACTACGTGCCCTATGCCGACGGCAAATTCAGCGACTACTTCATGAGTCCCGATGAAAACCCTATAACAACCGATCAGGAAATGGAATACTCAGCTATCTTAGACATGTACCGTCTGAAAGCATGCTGGGGAACAGGTACTGGTAGCATCGTATTTGCATGGGATGGCAGCGACAAGGTAACCCTGCAATCTTCCTCCTTCGCTACCGGCATCAACGATGAGACCTACGGTGCTGTAAGCGTTTCACTTGCCGAAGACGCTACTTACGACGAAGCCAGCAAGACCTTTACCTTCCCGCTGGAATTCCTGGTCAGCGCCGGCAGTTTCGGTGTATACTACGAAAGCTATACCATTACCTCACAAAAATAAGACAGACTGGTAACGCAGGAACAAATTATATTTATCGAATATAATCCTTCAAAAGAGAATGTTGGAAAACATTCTCTTTTTTTATGTCCAATCCATTCTTTTTCTATAAATTTGTGATATCAAAATAATATCAATTAAATATAAAACTATGGAAGCACAAGAATTCAATTTCAAGGGATTTAAGGCAAACGGATTTCTCATGTTAGCCGTACATTTATTACTTATCTCGGCAGCAATTGTGCTGTGTTTTATACAAAAAGAACAACTCTTTCATATACTTGGCGGAGTACTTTTTCTTCTTTGGCTTATCCTGTTTGGCGGATATATGCAACTGGAGCCTAACGAAGCCCGCGTGATGGTCTTTTTCGGCAAATACAAAGGAACTTTCAAGGAAACAGGTTTCTTTTGGATAAACCCTTTCATGAACAAGAAAAAGCTCTCCCTTCGTGCCCGTAACTTAGATGTAGAACCCATCAAGGTAAACGATAAAATCGGTAATCCCATCCTTATCGGACTCGTATTGGTCTGGAAACTGAAAGACACCTACAAAGCCATGTTCGAAATCGACGCACAGACCATGGCAAGTACAACCTCTACTTCCAGCAACGGCAAAGACATCAGTGCAGGCAGTACGGTAGCCAGTCGCATGAACGCCTTCGAAAACTTCGTAAAAATACAGAGCGACGCCGCCTTGCGCCAGGTAGCCGGACAATACGCCTACGACGACAACGAAACTGAAACTAACGAACTGACACTCCGTTCGGGAGGAGAAGAAATCAATGAACAACTGGAACAAAAGCTGAACGAGCGACTAGCCATGGCAGGTATCGAAGTGATGGAAGCCCGCATCAACTATCTGGCATATGCACCCGAGATAGCCGCCGTCATGTTACGGCGCCAGCAAGCCTCGGCCATTATCAGTGCGAGAGAGAAAATTGTAGAAGGAGCCGTATCGATGGTTCACATGGCACTCGACAAACTGTCCCAGGAAGAAATAGTCGAACTGGACGAAGACAAAAAAGCCGCCATGGTGAGCAATCTACTCGTTGTGCTTTGTGCCGACGAATCCGCCCAGCCAGTATTGAATACAGGTACCTTGAATCACTAATCAAGAAAGACCGCCAATGGCAAAAAAAGAGAATACCACCAAAAGTTTCGTCTTGCGTGTAGATGCCGCCACAATGGAAGCCATCGAGAAATGGGCTGCCGACGAATTTCGCAGTACCAACGGTCAACTCCAGTGGATCATCAACGAAGCATTACGCAAAAGCGGCAGGCTAAAGAACCCCAAGAAAACAGATACAAAAGAAGAATAATATGTTTACCATCAATTTAGGACCATTTTCCGGAAAAAACGCTCCCGAGATACACTATCATCCGTCTGCCGTAGACAGGTTACTGGAAATTGCGGCGGCCTTCTGTCTGCTTTCCGGCATCGGTATTGTCTGTTGGAATTACTACCATACAGACGAGCTGCCCGAATATACAATACCGGGACTCCTCGTCAATATACTGGTATTTGCCTTATTGTTTAGCGGAGCCTATACCTCTGTCCGACACATCAACTTTCCTATACGAATCAGTAGCCACAATGTTGTCAAGCAATATATACTGGTAACCAAACTCATGCGTACATCCAATCTCTTTTTTATGCTGTTTGCAGTCGCCGGTTTCTTGTCCGATAACTATGCCTGGGCAACTACTTTACGAATCATCGCACTGATTCTATGGTTTCTGTCGGTAATCATCTATTATGTATGGGCATTCCAATACAAATAACATTGAAAAAAATATAAGATAAAAAATAATAAAAGAACAGCTCTTTCCACAATCAAAATACAACCAATAGTTCTCGAAAATTTGTACAAAAAATAAAATGTTTTGTACAAATTTTCCCAAAACATCGGGACGTTTCCGGTGGAATTTAGGCTATATACAAAGATTCAATAGGCTTATTTACTATTCACGCCCTTCACACAGCGGGTTTCGATGATGCGTTGAGCATGCCGGAAGAACCGTATGTGAAGGGCGTGAAGGGCAAAAAGGGGTATTTTTTTCTTTTATTTTAGAACTGGAAATAGATAAATGGCTGAATGTCGCTGCTCTTTACCTGAATGACCAAAAAGATGAGGGCTATCAGGATGAGTGCCTGACCGACCAGCGGCAGGCGTGTCATGCCGCGGCTGCAAGCATTCTGCCAGCTATCGGGGCACCAGTGGAGCAGGTAGCCGACTGCCATCAGGGCGAATACTTTCCAGTACCCGGCAACGAGCTGCGAGAACAATTCGGGATGGAACGAGGTGAAGATCTGACGGATCATGGAAACCGAACCGGCAAACTCGGTGTTGCGGAAGAAGATCCAGCAGAAGCACACGAAATGGAAAGTGATAATCACAGCAAACACACGGCGCCATCCGGTACTGCGGTAAGTTTTGGGACGATGAAGCAGGCTGCGGAAGAACTTGTGTACGGCAAGTGCTACGCCGTGCAGTCCGCCCCATACGATGAAATTCCACGAAGCACCGTGCCAGAGTCCGCCCAGCAGCATGGTCAGAATCAGGTTGATGTAGGTACGTATCTTGCCTTTCCGGTTACCGCCCAGCGAAATGTAGAGGTAATCGCGCAGCCAGGTGGACAGGGAGATGTGCCAGCGGTGCCAGAAATCGGTCACGCTGTCCGACTTGTAGGGGGAATTGAAGTTGATGGGAAAACGGAAGCCCAACAGCAGGGCGATACCGATGGCCATGTCGCTGTAACCTGAGAAGTCGCAGTATATCTGCAAGGCGTAGCCGTATACGCCAAAAAGATTCTCCACTCCGGAATACAAGCTGGGATTGTCGAAAATGCGTTCTACAAAGTTGATACTGATATAGTCGGAAATGACGGCTTTCTTGAACAGACCGCTTACGATGAAAAAGACTCCTTCGCCGAACATTTCCTTCGAAACGAACAGGGGCTGGCGAATCTGAGGGATGAAGTCGCGGGCACGCACAATAGGTCCTGCTACCAGCTGGGGGAAGAAGGATACATAAAAGATGTAGTCCAGCAGGTTGTCGAGCGGTTTCAGGTCGCGGCGGTATACGTCGAGGGTATAGCTCAGCGACTGGAAGGTGAAGAAGGAAATGCCGACCGGCAGGAAGATGTCGAAGGCTTCGTAATGGCCGTTCCACAGCGGACAGAGCATTTCGTAAAAGAAGTTTGTGTATTTGAAATAGCACAACAGTCCCAGATTAATACACAAACTTATCACGACCAGCAGCTTCCGCTTCCAGAGGGTTTCGGTACGGTCCATTCGTGCAGCCAGCAGGAAGTCGCTCACGGTGACAATTCCCAGCAGGAAAAAATAAATGCCGCTGCTCTTGTAATAGAAATAATAGGAAAAGGCGGATACAAACAGCAGACGTGCCGTAGTATGTTTCTGCAAAAGTACGTATACCAGACTGAACCCTAGAAAGAGGAACAGGAATAGTCCGCTGCTGAAAATCATCGGCTGACGGGGATCGTATGTAAGAATATCTGCCAGTTTAGTCCAATCGAGTTGCCACATAATGATTGTATGCTTTTATAAATGCTTCGTATAATAATAATCCTTGTAAAGTATATCCTTCGTGTGTAAAGTGTATTTTATCGCGCTGGTACATGTTGGCCGCATTCCAGTTCAGGCAGGCACGCTGCTTGCCGCCGACAATATCATACATGTCCCAGATGGCAATGCCGTGCTCGCGGGCGAACTTCAGTTCGTTTTCTACGACCAGCGGGGTACGGGGATTGATAATCTTCCCTCTCCTGCCATTCCGCACATAGGCTCCCGGAGGGGTAGTCATCAGAAAGGCGACATCGGGACAGGAGGCTTTCAGCTCCGCTATCAGATAGTTCATGGCGGCGGTATGCTCGGAGGCGTTGTAGCGCCGCCCGTGTGCTTCGTTGGTTCCGAACGACAGGATGACGAGGTCGGGATGCAGGTCGGCTATCTGACGGATATGTTCCGGTGTGGAAAAACTCTGGCAGGTTGCGCCGTTTACTCCCAATATGTGGTATACCACTCCGTTGGAACCGGTTTCACGGGCGATGCCGGATGTCTGGTAGGTGACGGGAATGTTTTCAACGGCTTTGGAGCCGAAATCGTCTTCCAGGATACAGCGCATGACATAAGGAAAGACATGGCCCCTGACGTGTGAATCGCCTATGTGCACGATACGCAACGGACGGTCGAGAGCCCCTAACTTTTCCCAAAAGGGATTTAATGAACCAGCCGGATCGGTCAGCTCGTTTTCGGTCGTATTGCGGAATACAGCAGGCATGGGACTGTCGACGGATACAAACTGCATCAGCTGTTTCATCTCGTGACTGGGATAAACAGGCGATGAGTGCTTGTCGGGTTTCGGACACTCAGGAAGGACATCCTGCGCATATCCGGGCATGGCGACAAGTGCTGTCAGGCAGGCTATGTAAAAGACTAGTTGTTTCAGTTTCATCGTACGTTAATTTTCGTATGCCTTGCATTTCTCGTATTGTTCCTTGCCGTACATCAAGGCCTCGAACAGGATGTTCGCCAGATGCTTTCCGCCCCGGAAGTTGATATGTGTATAGTCGTAGTTTGCCATGGCGGGCTTGCTGTTAACCATTTCGACCATACTGCCCTCGCCTCCCATGGCCTCGAACATGTTCCAGAAGGCTACATGAGTCTTGGCAGCAAGTGCCTGCTGGTAGCGGATAAGGTTCTTCACACCGGGCATGGTATGCAGTTCGCCGGTTTCGGTCTTGCTCTCACGGTCGCCGATGCTGACGATCAGAATGGCGGCTTCGGGGAAAGCTTCCTTCAGGTGGGCGATGACTTTCTCCATCTCGACTGTATAATAGGAATAGTTCATCACTTTTTCCGAAGCAACATTCAGTCCGTATTGCAGGACAATCAGGTCGTAGGTACGCAAGCGGTTGTAGGCTTTCAGCACCGACATCGGAATGCCGGCAAGCTGCTGTCCGCTGCTGCCACGGGTACTGAAGTTATCGAGAATCACTCCTTCGTGCGAATCCATGGTAGCCGCAAAGCAACGGGTATGCTTTCCTGCCTGCTGTACACGCCAGCGGATGGTACCGATGCGGCCATCTGCCTGTGCCACTTGCATACGGGTACTGTCGCCGGGGAATATATATTCCTTACTTTCGCCCCCATTGATCTGGGCAGACAGGATAACGGAATCGGGCGAGAAGAAATAGAAGGAGGACGTTTCGCAGGTATCCAGACAGGCTGTATAGTTTTTCCCGCCCTTCAGAGTAACCGACGCTCCCGCACGAGGAATAAAATAATGGTTGGAAATATCCTGAAAAGCGCGCTTGAAGCCTGACGAGTCGGTTACGGCATGGCTCTCCCAACCTTCGAAGGTATGTTTTATTGTCGGACGGAATCCGGCTACACGGGAGGTTACCGGCACATAGCCTACTCCCCTACCTCCGAACTTCTGCTGAAGCAAAGACCGCAGGTCGGCTGTCAGGATATCGCCTTCGATAAAGGAATCGCCGAAATAGGCGATACGTACCGGTCGGCCCAGGGAGGCTCTGTTCTCCAGGGCTTCGTAAAATGCTCCCATTCCCAGGCCGAGGGAATCGGTATAATCTTCAATGCAGGTCATGCCGGTCTTGCAGGTATCTACAAATACGGGCTTTGCCACAACCGGCAAAGGGATAGAGTCGGAATCGGAAACTTCTTCCACAACCGGATCGGGACGCAGGTCGGACAGCAAATCGACTTTGCGCAAAGGAGTACCGTTCAAATTGACAGGCGGCAGATAATACAAAGCCAGCAGTCCCGCCACAACCAGCAGGGTAAAGATAAAAGTGAATGTTATTTTATTTTTCATCGACAAATCTTTGCAAAACAGTTGCAAAGATAGCGGTTTTTCGAAGATTATGAGGCGTATTCTCAGCGCTTTTCTTTTACAGACTGTAAAAAAGCATCTACCATCTGCATTCCCTTGGGAGTCGTAATTCCCCGCATGTGCAGAAAAGTCACCTCACTGTATATTTCAGACAGGGGATAATTCTCGGTTATATCGGAGTAAACAAACATTTCGAACTGCATGGATATAGCCTGATTGATGATGTCGAAATTGATGTCGTCGCGGAAGATGCCTTCTTCCACTCCTTTCTGATAATGTACCAATGCCGCTGCATCGTTCTGCTTCTGGCGCTCACGAATGTAAGCCAGTACGTTGGGGTATTTGCGCAAGTCGCGCAGGAAAAGCGGATTCAGTTCAGTCAGCTCGCTGAGCTTCCGCTTGTAGAAAGCAAAGATTACTTCCAAGGCGTTTTGGGCCTTGGAAGCAACCTCACTTATATAGGTAATCATCTCTTGCTGATGCATGACAAATACTTCCAGCAAGAGCTGCTCCTTATCGCAGAATAATTCGTAAAGAGTACGCTTGGAGATAGAAAGGGCACATGCCAGATTGTCCATGTGTACGTTTCTGATTCCATATTTGCCAAAAGCCCGGGACGCTTCTTCTATCACCCGTTTTCTCAGCTCTTCACGATCGCATTTGTTCCTCTTTACGCCTGCCATAAGTATCGTTAGTGAATGATTCCCAATTTAGATGTTTCAACAAACTCGACAATGCGACTGATTTCCTCACTTGGCGGAACCTGTTCCTTGATACGAAGCAGGGCATCGTGCTGTGAAGTGTTTGCCTTATACAGGATACGGTATGCCTGAGCAATGTGCTTGATCAGGGTTTCAGAGAATCCTGCTATCTCGAGCACCTTGGTATTAATGCTGTAGAAAGCAATCGGTTCGTGAGCCGCAACGATATAAGGAGGAATATCCTTAATAAAGCGGCAGCCACCCTGTACCAGAGAATAGCTTCCCAGACGGGTGTTTCCCTGCATCAGTACGTTGGATGTAAGGATGGCACAGTCGTAGATAATACAGTTTCCTGATACCTGTGAGCCGTTTCCGATAATACAGCGGTTACCCACTGTCACATCATGCGACAAACGTACACCTGTCATGATGAAGTTACCATCGCCTATAGACGTAGCATGTCCGGCATGTGTTCCACGGATAATGACCGCATTTTCACGGATCACATTGTTATTGCCGATGCAAGCCAGCGTATCTTCGCCCGTATAGGCAAAATCCTGGGGAACGGCTGCAATGACCGCACCCTGATAAACTGTGTTGCCGTTTCCCATACGGGTACCGCTCATCAGGCTGGCATAAGGCATAATCACATTATCGTCGCCTATCTCCACATTTTTGTCGATATAGGCAAACGGATGTACCGTAACGTTTTTTCCGATCTTGGCAGAGGGGTCAACGTAAGCTAATGGACTAATCATAGTTTCTTTCATATTTAAGGTTAATTATTCTCTACCTCCTCCCAGTGCACTGTACAGGTTGATGACAGCCTGAATACGCTGGAAGTTATCGGATACTTCGCTCAACTGTGCGCTCAGCAGATTTTGCTGTGCAGTAAGGATTTCCAGATAAGTAGCGTCACCACTCTGGAACAAGGACTTGGTATAAGTTACCGCTTTATCCAACTGGTCTACCTGACCGCGGTCTTCAATCAGCTTCTTGTTCTGTGTATCGTACAAGAACAAAGCGTCGCTAACTTCTTTTCCGGCTTCCAGAATGGTCTGCTGGTAATTCATCTGGGCAATCTTTTCTTCTGCCTTCGATACCTTCAGGTTAGCAACCAGCTTTCCGTTGTTGAAGATAGGCTGAGTCAACGAAGCAACCGCATTCAAAATCAACTTGCCCGGATTCAATACCGCAACACCTGCACTGTTGGTCCATCCGGCAGTACCGGTGATATTCAGTCCCGGATAGAATGCGGAACGTGCCTGATAGGTTGTATAATAAGCACTGGCCAGCGTCATTTCGGCAATCTTCACGTCCGGACGATTTTCCAGCAACTGCATCGGAACTCCAGCTGTCAGTTCTTCCGGCATCACCTGTTCATCAAGGGTGCTGCGGTCGATAGTCTGCGGAGCCTTGGCCAGCAGAACAGCAAGTGAATTTTCGGTTTCACGTACCTGACGTTTCAAGTCCAGCAGAGAAGCCTCTACCTGATGACTGGCAGCACGCATCTGTGCAACTCCAGCTTCGGTAGTCATACCGGCTATCTTCATGGCTTCCATTACACGTACGTTTTCTTTGTAGATGGCAGCCGTTTCGGTAGTGATTTCCACCTGACGGTCGAGCATCAGCAGCGAATAATATGTGTTGGCTATGCCACAGATAATCTGAGAACGAACAGCCTGACGGGAATACTTGCTCTGCAGGTAAGCAGCCTGTTGTCCGCGTTTCGCGTTCAGCAGCTTGCCAAACAGGTCAATTTCCCAGCTTGCGGCAACCGGAAGCTGGTAAGTCTGTGTAGGTTTCGACTTATCGAAACTGCTCAGTGTTCCCTGAGGAGCCAGATTGATGGAAGGAAGGTAAGAAAGACGAGCAGCGGTCAGCATAACCTTTGCTTCTTCCACACGCAGAATAGCAGCCTGCATGTCTACGTTGTTGGCCAGTCCTTCTTCAATCAAAGCCTGCAGTTTGGCATCACGGAAAACTTCTTTCCACGGCAGATTTCCCATGTTGGCCGTATCCGAAACCAACGTATCGGTCGCCGAGGCCGGATCACGATAGATGCCTGAAGCATCTATCGATTCCGGACGATCATAAGCTTTATAAATGTGGCAGCTGCTCATCATGGCAGCTACACACATTGCACCTAATATTTGTTTTTTCATTATCGTCTTTATCATTTATGAGTTTTACTAGCAGGAGAATACTGTTCAATTTCAGATTCAACTTCGCTTTCATCGAGGCTATCCCATTCCATCGGTTTAACTTTCTCTTGCAACCACTGGAAGATCACAAACAATACGGGGACAATGAAGATCTGCAAAATCATACCGATCAACATACCACCGATAGCCGAAGAACCCAATGTACGGTTACCGTGAGCACCTACACCGAAGGCAAACATCAACGGAAGCAAACCGACGATCATTGCCAGAGAGGTCATCAAGATAGGTCGCAAACGAGCAGCAGCACCTAACACGGCTGCCCACGAAATACTCATACCCTGCTTACGACGGTCGAGGGCGAACTCTACAATCAAGATAGCGTTCTTTGCCAACAGACCCATCAACATAATCAATGCAATCTGCATGTAGATATCGTTTGACATGGATCCTACGATCATCTTCAATGCCGGAATGCTTCCCAGTGCACCGAAGCCGTTGACGAAGAGGAAGCTACCCATCAAACCGAACGGTACTGACAACAGTACGGCAAGCGGAAGGATGTAACTTTCATACTGAGCACTCAACAGCAAGTATACGAATACGAAACAGAGCACGAAAATGATACCGGTAGTACTACCGCTTGAAGAAGCTTCCTCACGCGCCATACCTCCCAGCTCATAACCGAATCCGGTAGGAAGATTTTCTTTCGCTACTTCGGCGATGGCCTGCAAAGCCTGACCGGAAGTATATCCTGATGCCGGAGCAACCATGACCTTCATAGAAGTATACAGGTTGAAACGGCTGATGATATCCGGACCGTATACTTTCTTCAAGCTGACAAACTGTGTGATAGGAGCCATTTCTCCGTTGCTTCCACGAACCTTTACTCCGTTCAGCGATTCCATGTTCTTGGTTGCGTCAGGTTCAGCCTGAATCATTACACGGTACATCTTACCGAAACGGTTGAAGTTAGAAGCGTACAGACCTCCGAAATATCCTTGCATAGTAGAAAGGATGTCGCTCGGACTGATACCTGCTTTCTTACAAGCTGCTGCATCGATATCCAACTGATACTGCGGGAAGCTCGGGTTGAAGGTGGTCTTCGCTGAGTTGATTTCCGGACGTGCTTCCAAAGCTGCGGTATAGCTGTTTACTACTTCGAAGAAGTGATCCAGGCTACCACCGGTCTTATCTTGCATATTCAATTCGATATCGCTTGATACTGAATAACCCGGAATCATAGGAGGAGCGAAGAACAATACCTGTGCGTCCTTGATGACTTTCTGCGCACGCATGAACAACGTAGCATAAATGATATCGGAATTCTGCATCAGTGAACGTTCTTCCCAGTCTTTCAGCTTGATGATGACAGAACCGTAAGAAGGTCCCTGACCACCGATGAAGCTATAACCGGAGATAATAGTACGTGACTGTACGGCAGGTTCGGCAGCTACCAGACTGTCTACCTTGGCCAATACTTCCATGGCACGTTCCTGTGAAGTTCCAGGAGGCAATGTCACAGCACCCATGATGGTACCGGTATCTTCGTTCGGCACCATACCGGTCGGAGTAATCTTCATGAAGAATACCAGCAGAACGATAGAAGCTGCTACCATTCCCAATGCCAGCCATTTCTTGTGGATGAAGAAGACAACACGTTTCTTGTAGCTCTTCAACAAAGAGTCGTATGCGGCGTTGAAGGAAGCATGGAAACGGTCGACCACGCTCATCTTCTTAGGCTGATGTTCTGAATCGTGCGGTTTCAGGAAGAGGGCACACAACGCAGGCGACAAGGTCAACGCGTTCAATGCGGAGAATGCAATAGAGATCGCCATGGTGATACCGAACTGACGGTAGAATGTACCTGCCGTACCACCCATGAAACTTACCGGGATAAACACGGACATCATGACCAGTGTAATGGAAACCAATGCACCACCCAGTTCACTCATGGCATCGATAGAAGCCTCGCGGGAAGATTTATATCCCTGGTCCAGTTTCGCATGGACACCTTCCACCACAACGATGGCATCATCGACCACAATCGCAATGGCAAGCACCATCGCCGACAAAGTCAGCAAGTTCACACTAAATCCGATCAGCTTCAGGACGAAGAATGTTGCAATCAAGGCAACCGGAATAGCGATGGCCGGAATCAAAGTAGAACGCATATCCTGCAGGAAGACGTATACTACGATGAACACGAGGATAAATGCCTCGATCAAAGTCTTGATAACTTCGTGGATAGAGGCGTACAAGAAGTCGTTGGCATTCTGAGCCACGTTGATTTTCAAACCTGCCGGCAAGCTTTCTTCTGCTTTATGAATTACATCCAGCAAGTTGTTGATGGTTTCTGTAGCGTTGGTTCCAGCCATCTGGAATACGATACAGGTTACAGCCTTATGTCCGTTTACCGTATTATTGAAGGTATATGCCAGACGGCCCAGTTCGATACGGGCTACATCCCCCAGACGAAGGACCTCACCGTTAGGCAGTGCCTTGATGACGATGTTCTCGAATTCTTCTGTCTGCTGCAAACGTCCTTTGTAACGGATAGTATACTGGAAAGTCTGTTTACCACGTTCACCAAACTGTCCCGGAGCTGCTTCGATGTTCTGTTCAGCCAGTGCATTGGAAATATCAGACGGTACCAGGTTGTACTGTGCCATGACATCCGGCTTCAGCCAGATACGCATAGAATAATCCTGACCCATCACGTTGGCATCACCCACACCTTTTACACGCTGAACTTCCGGAATCAAGTTGATCTTGGCATAGTTTTCAATGAACTCGATGTTATACTTGTCTTCCGCATCGTACAGAGAGAAGATCAGCAACATAGAGTTCTGACGTTTCTGAGTAGTGACACCGACTTTTGTTACTTCGGCAGGCAACAGACCCTGTGCCATAGAAACACGGTTCTGTACGTTGACCGCCGCCATATCAGGGTCGGTACCCTGGTTGAAATATACACTAATATCAGCAGAACCGTTATTCGACGCACTAGACTGGATATACATCATGTTTTCTACACCATTGATCTGGTCTTCCAGCGGTGCAATAACGGAGTTCAATACTGTTTGCGCGTTGGCACCCGTATAGGTAGCTCTTACCGATACGGTAGGAGGCGCAATATCCGGATACTGTGTTACCGGCAGTGTAGCAAGGCCGATAATACCCAGAATAACTATCAAGATAGAGATTACCGTTGATAGTACCGGACGATTAATAAATTTATCTAGTTTCATTCTATTCCTTGAATAATATTATATTATACGAATAAATTGTTCACCTCACACAAATCAATTGAAAGCAGTCTGGATATTTCCATCGCGCTGATCCTGGAGGGCTTTCTGATACTTAGCTTCTTTCTGAGCTACAGTAATAGGAACGATTTTCTGTCCATCCTGCAAAGTCTGAACACCTTCAACTACTACCTTATCGCCTTCTTTCAATCCGCCGGTTACGATATAGTTCTTACCGTCGTTCAAATTGGAAACCTGGATTTCGGTATGTTTCAGTGTACTGTCGGCCTGCAAGACATACACAAATTTCTTGTCCTGAATTTCCTGTGTAGCCGACTGAGGAAGCAATATAACATTATTCATAGCGTAAGGGAATACGACGTTCGCCATACCACCACTGCGCAGGATATTCTGCTTGTTCGGGAAAATAGCACGCATACTTACAGAACCTGTGCTCTGGTCGATAACGCCGCTGACAGCATCAATCTTACCTTCAGCGTCGTACATTGTACCATCCGACAACTGCAATTTAACTGCCGGCATTTTTTCCAACTGTTCTTTCAAGGTACCACCTGCCTTTGTCAGAGCCAGCAATTGTTTTTCTGTCATAGAGAAATACACATACATATCACCAATCTGAGAAACAGTTGTCAACGGCTCTGCGATTGAAGCACTAACCAATGCACCTACACGATACGGGAAAGTTCCGATCACACCGTCCGACGGACTGGTTACTGTACAGAAACCTAAGTTCTGCTTAGCAGCCGAATAAGCAGCCTCAGCCTGTGCCAGACTAGCCTTGGCAGTCAACAGATTATTGATAGCAGTCTGATATTCGAAATCGCTGATGATTTTCTGTTCATGCAGCATCTTTTTGTTCGCTTCTGTTTCGGAAACGGTTTTCAGGTTTGCCTTTGCAGATTCTACGCTGGCCTTAGCCTGATCGTATGCAGCCTTATACTGAGTAGGATCAATCTGGAACAGTGCCTGACCTTTATGAACTGTGGCACCTTCATCGACACACAATTTCACAATAAAGCCCGATACCTGCGGACGAATCTCAATATCCTGCAAGCCTTTGATAGTAGCCGGATACTGAGTGGATTGATTACTGGAAGTTGTTGTAACCGTTTGTACAGCAAATTCGTTATCACCCATTTTCATACCGCCCTGGCCACCGCCACAGGCAGTCAACACCGATACCCCTAAAGCCATAAGGGCAATCCGGCTAGAAGAAAAACTTCTGTTTCTTTTTACATTCATATTCATATTATAATAATTAATGTTTTTCACTTTTTTACACTCTCTACTTCAGATAAGAAAACTTTTTCGACATGTTTAGTTTTTAGCCATGCAAATATAATGAAAAAATCGGTCAAAAAAAGCACCGTTTAACTAACAATAACCATAAAACAAGCCAGTTATTACATATAGCCATATTAATCCGACTAATTGGCAAATATTATCGACCAACGAAATCGAGGCTTTCTACAATTTATAGTTTTTTAAAAGAAATAATCTTCCATTTGTTATTTTATTCCTACATTTGCGATACACATTTATTGAGAAACTATAAAAACTATAAAAACATGGCCAAAATAACAAAAGAAGCCGCTTTGCTCTATCACTCACAGGGCAAGCCCGGCAAAATAGAGGTAGTTCCTACCAAACCCTATCAAACGCAGAGAGATTTATCGCTGGCATATTCCCCGGGAGTTGCCGAACCTTGTCTCGAAATCCAGAAAAATCCTGACACAGCTTACGATTATACAGCCAAGGGGAACCTGGTTGCCGTTATATCGAACGGTACGGCTGTACTGGGCTTAGGCGACATAGGTGCCATGAGTGGAAAGCCTGTAATGGAAGGTAAAGGACTGCTCTTTAAGATTTATGCAGGTATCGATGTATTCGATATTGAAGTTAACGAGAAAGATCCGGATAAATTTATCGAAGCGGTGAAAGCCATTGCTCCGACTTTCGGAGGTATCAACCTGGAAGATATAAAGGCTCCTGAATGCTTCAAAATAGAACAGCGCCTGAAAGAGGAGCTCGACATTCCGGTCATGCACGACGACCAGCATGGTACAGCCATCATCTCGAGTGCCGGACTGCTCAACGCGCTGGAGGTAGCAGGAAAGAAGATAGAAGATGTGAAGATTGTGGTAAACGGTGCCGGTGCCTCGGCTGTATCGTGTACCAAGCTATACGTTTCACTGGGTGCCCGTCTGGAAAACATCGTCATGCTGGACAGCAAAGGGGTAATCTCCAAACAGCGTACAGACCTGAACGAACAGAAGAAATTCTTCGCGACCGACCGTACGGATGTGCATACACTGGCAGAAGCCATCAAGGGAGCTGATGTATTCCTTGGCTTGTCGAGAGGCAACGTACTGACTCAGGACATGGTACGAAGCATGGCCGATCATCCGATTGTATTCGCACTGGCCAATCCTACTCCGGAAATTTCGTATGAAGATGCCATGGCGTCACGTCCCGACGTACTGATGTCAACCGGCCGTTCCGACTATCCGAACCAGATTAATAACGTTATCGGATTCCCGTATATCTTCCGCGGCGCACTGGATACCCGTGCCACAGCTATCAACGAAGAAATGAAACTGGCTGCCGTACGCGCCATTGCCGGACTTGCCAAGAAACCAGTTCCGGATGTAGTGAATGAGGCATACCATGTAAACAACCTGACTTTCGGTCCGGAATATTTCATTCCGAAACCGGTCGATCCCCGACTGATTACAGAAGTTTCCATGGCGGTAGCGAAGGCTGCAATGGAATCGGGTGTAGCACGCAAGCAGATTACCGACTGGGACGCATACAAGAATCACCTGCGCGAACTGATGGGACAGGAAAACAAGCTGACCCGCCAGTTGTACGAAACAGCCCGCCGCTGCCCGCAGCGCGTTGTCTTTGCCGAAGGTACTCACCCCAATATGCTGAAAGCGGCTGTAGAAGCGAAGGCAGAAGGTATCTGTAACCCGATTCTGCTGGGCAACGAAGAAAGAATAGCCAAACTGGCCAAAGAACTTGACCTGAACCTGGAAGGCATTGAAATCGTCAACCTCCGTCACGACCGTGAGGCTGGACGCCGCGAACGCTATGCACGCATCTTGTGTGAAAAGCGTGCCCGTGAGGGAGCGAACTTCGCAGAGGCAAACGACAAGATGTTCGAACGCAACTACTTCGGTATGATGATGGTAGAAACCGGTGAAGCTGATGCATTCGTAACCGGTCTGTACACCAAATACTCGAATACCATCAAGGTGGCCAAGGAAGTGATCGGCATACAGCCGGGATACAACCACTTCGGTACCATGCACATCCTCAACTCGAAGAAAGGAACATATTTCATTGCCGATACCCTGATCAACCGTCATCCGGATACCGATACGCTGATTGACATCGCCAAACTGTCTGTCAAGGCAGTACGTTTCTTCAATCAGGAGCCAGTGATAGCCATGCTTTCGTACTCCAACTTCGGTTCCGATACGGAAGGAAGTCCGGCAAAGGTACACGAAGCCATCAGCTACATGCACCGTGAATATCCGGAACTGGCCATCGACGGAGAAATGCAGGTTAAATTTGCCCTGAACAATGCACTGCGTGACGAAAAATATCCGTTCACACGTCTGAAAGGCAAAGAAGTCAATACGCTGGTATTCCCGAACCTGAGTTCTGCCAATGCCACTTACCAGCTCATCCAGAGCATGAGTGAAACAGAAGTCATCGGCCCGATCCAGATGGGACTGAACAAACCGATTCACTTTACAGACATCGAAAGCTCTGTACGTGACATCGTCAATATCACAGCCATTGCCTGCATCGATGCCATTGTAGACAAGAAAAAGAAACAATGCTAATTTCTGAATAAACGGAAAGCTGGAAATAAAGAGTGAAGAAACGTCTCTGACAAAGAGGTCTTTATTCTTTATTTTCAGCTTTTTTATTTATAAACCCTACCTGTTTAAAAACCATGAGAAAACCACTTACCAAAACCCAATGTGTCATTCTTACCCTGTTTTGGGCAGCACTTTGCTTTGTAATTCTGACCTCCACCCCACGCATTGACGGCCCCCTCGTCGTAATGATTCTTATTTCAGGAGCTCTTGTATTTATTCCTGTAATCAAATCATTAAGGAATGACAAACAATAACTATTTACACATATTTAAATTACAAATTCAATCATTTTTAAGGCTTTTTCTTGTTTTTATTTATCAAGGTGTTGCGCAAATAAAAAATTATCTATATTTTTGTCACATACAAAGAATTCAAACAATCCAATAATTAATATAGATAATTTATGAATGCAGCTAAAGTACTGGAAGATCTGAAAAGAAGATTTCCAAATGAACCTGAATATCATCAGGCAGTAGAAGAAGTGCTCGGCACTATTGAAGAAGAATACAACAAACACCCGGAATTCGACAAAGTAAATCTGATTGAACGTTTGTGTATTCCAGATAGAGTTTATCAGTTCCGTGTAACCTGGATGGACGATAAAGGCAATATCCAGACCAATATGGGTTACCGCGTTCAGCACAACAACGCTATCGGCCCTTATAAAGGTGGTATTCGTTTTCACAGTTCAGTAAACTTGGGAATCTTGAAGTTCCTTGCTTTCGAGCAGACATTCAAAAACTCACTGACCACTCTTCCGATGGGTGGCGGTAAAGGTGGTTCTGACTTTTCTCCGCGTGGCAAATCGAATGCGGAAGTCATGCGTTTCTGTCAGGCATTTATGCTGGAACTGTGGCGTCACATCGGTCCTGAAACAGACGTTCCTGCCGGAGATATCGGTGTAGGAGGTCGTGAAGTGGGCTATATGTTCGGTATGTACAAGAAGCTGGCTCACGAATTTACCGGTGTACTGACCGGAAAAGGACGTGAATTCGGTGGTTCGCTGATTCGTCCGGAAGCAACAGGTTACGGAAACATCTACTTCCTGCTGGAAATGCTGAAAACACGTAACATCGAACTGAAAGGCAAGACTTGTTTGGTATCTGGTTCGGGTAACGTAGCTCAATATACCGTAGAGAAACTGATTCAGTTGGGAGCTAAGGTTGTAACCATGTCCGATTCTGACGGTTACATCTATGATCCGGACGGTATCGACCGCGAAAAGCTGGATTACATCATGGAACTGAAGAACTTGTACCGTGGACGTATCCGCGAATACGCAGAAAAATACGGCTGCAAATATGTGGCAGGCGCACGTCCGTGGAATGAAAAGGCTGATATCGCCCTTCCTTCTGCAACTCAGAATGAAATCAACGGCGACGATGCCAGAGCGCTGATTGCCAACGGTGTCATCGCAGTTTCTGAAGGTGCCAACATGCCATCTACTCCTGAAGCAATCCGCGTATTCCAGGAAGCTAAGATTCTGTACGCTCCGGGTAAAGCTGCCAACGCAGGTGGTGTATCTGTATCGGGCCTGGAAATGACTCAGAACTCTATCAAGTTGAGCTGGAGCCAGGAAGAAGTGGACGAAAAGTTGAAGAGCATCATGAAGAACATTCACGAAGCTTGTGTACAGTACGGTACAGAACCGGACGGTTACATCAACTATGTGAAGGGTGCGAACGTAGCTGGTTTCATGAAGGTAGCCAAGGCCATGATGGCTCAGGGTATTGTCTAACCGAAAAAAATTAAGGGCAGGCATCAATTACAATAGTCGATGCCTGCCCTTCACATTCTCCGAAAAATAAAATGGGACATTCAGTAAATAATATAAAATTAGCCAACTAAT
>ULVO01094588.1_pt1 | contig 23848 bp, 18 predicted proteins | sample 1959521 | NCBI WGS metagenome assembly ULVO01 (sample SAMEA4835788, study PRJEB28245) | human gut metagenome | biome: gut microbiome; material: fecal sample | place: Denmark | collected 2008
CGCAGGTGCGACATTCAGATTGGTGACAGCACCGGGAACGCCTGCCGAAGCGACGTCTGTTATATATACATTATCTATATCTATGCGGTGCATGTTCGGCTGACTATATGCATAAAAGCCAAGACGATAGTTGCCGTCAGCCTTGACAAACACCTTCAGTGTCTTTGTTCCGGAATCAGATTTTGTTACATTATTATAATCGGCAAGCACTGTCGTGAACGAAGCGGGATCGGTGGATGTGCCGAGAAATACCTTCAGGTTCTCCGGCATAGAATTTATTCCGAGATAAAACTTCAGTTCATAAACTCTTCCGGCAGAAAGATGGAACTCCGGAGAGATGCACCAGTCGTCACCAGGCAGGCCGGCCTGATAGTCCAACATATAGGCCGCCGCACCGTTGAGATATTCCCATGTGCGTCCTCCATTGTTATCAACAAGCGTCCAGCGGGCAAAATCTTCCTCGGTATCGAAGGTCTCTCCAAATACCACATCACCGCTGTCGGCACGGGCACCGATTGCAGCCACAGCCAATAACGCCGCAAACAGATGCCTTTTAATAGTAAAGCGTGAAAATCTGTCCATTTGTTTTGAATTTTAATAATTAACGTGACAAAATTACGCTAAATACATTTTAAAACAAACATTTCGCACTACTGCTTTACCACTGCATCGACAATATCAACCCGTAATATCAGCAAGAAACTCCTGAATACTCATGCCTGGAGGCACACCGAGTTTCTTGCGTAGACGGTGACGCGACGATTCGACACTCCGAACCTCACGATAGGTCAGGGCAGATATCTCTTTCGTTGACATTCCTATGTGCAGATAGGCACACAGACGTAAGTCTATCTTGCTGAGATTAGGATAACGCTGTGACAGACGATTAAGAAAATCAGGGTGCACTTCGTCGAAATATACTCTGAAATCCTCGCTCACCGGCTTGTCCTCATAGTGGCGGAGAGCATGAATTATGGCGTTGAGACGCGACTTGTCAAAGTTCTTGTTTTTTGCCATTTCATCGCGTATTTCGGTCAATTCGTCGCAGAGTTTACTATGAAATTCACTTATCGAAGCAAGATCTATGGTATATGTGGTAAGCTGACGGTTCTTGCTGTCGAGCTGGTTGGTCATTTCCCGTTGCTGCCGTTCGTGCTCGCGCTGTTCGTAAAGCAGAAGTCTGTCGCGCTGCAAGTTTATCAAACGGTTCTTGCGGCGGTCTGCACGGATGCGCAACAGCAACAGGACAATGAGCACGGCAAGTATCACAAGGAATACCGCGACAACAAATACCATGAGTGTCCGACGGCTTGCGATGGTGCGATAAATGTCAACCGAGGCTTCCAACCTGCTGTTCTGATTCTTCAGACGTTCGGAATCGTAGGCCACGAGGAGCTGACGCAACTGCTCGTCACTATTGTCGTTCCACACCGAATCTCCGGTTTCCTCATATTTGAGAATATTGTGCAGGGCCTCGATGGAATCGCCAAGAATGAACGATATGTCCGTAAGCTGACGGTAAGAACGCGTCTGCACCGTGAGCGGAGTCTTAGGCAGACAGGTATGAATGAGCTTCACCATATGGCGGGCATCATCATTCTTACCAAGCATAGCCTTGACATAAGCCGTATTGAGCATGGTCTGAAGAATGTCAGAATTGAATTTCAGACCCTTCTGAAGATGCGAAGCCTTCGACAGCTCGACATCAGCACGGGCATAATCACCCAGCCCACAGAACACCTCGGCACGGTTGGTATAAACCAACGACCGTCCGAGTCTGTCGCCTTTCGGCGTATATCGCAAGGCTTCATCCATGTAACGGAACGCTTCCTTATATTTTTTTTGGTTATAAGATATGAGCCCCAGGTTATTATAATTATTGCGTATGTTCGACGAATCCTTCAGATTGATGTTTATCTCAAGCGCACGCAGCAGCAGATCTTCCGCATTGGAATATTGCCGCGCCGAGTAATATATACCGAAAACCTCATTGCAGAACAGCGCAAGACTACGTTCGTCGGACAACGATTTCGCCCTTTTCATCGCGTCACGATAAAGGCGCAGCGCCTTGTCCATATCTCCGAGAGCCATATAATTCTTTGCTTTCAGACCGTTGACATCCATCAACAGCTTTTGTTCGGAGGATCCGTTATGGAGCATCGACAGACTATCTGACAGCTGATTCAGCAAGAATAATGCCTTGGCATTCTGTCCATGTTCTGTCAGCGAGAGCGCTTCGCGATAGACAGAACGACCTTTATCATGACCGGGAACAGCCATAACTACCGATGGAATGGATAAAAAAAGGATGAAGGAAAAAACACATAACAACCCGTAACGCGACTGATGGAAGCGCGCCGGACAATTTTCTGCACAACGGAAAGAACCGCCGCAATGATTGGAAATTATTTTTTCACGAGCGGATTGAAACATTCTCAGATACTCAGAACATACGGCTCACACGCTTTACTCCTGCGACAAGCGCGTCAATTTCCTCCTTTGTGTTGTACATCGCAAAGGAAGCACGCACCGTACCTTGTATGCCGTAGCGCTGCATGACGGGCTGCGCACAGTGGTGACCGGTGCGGACAGCGATACCGAGACGGTCGAGCAAGGTACCCATATCAAGGTGATGAATCTTTCCTACGAGGAATGAGACAACGGCGTCTTTATGCTCCGACGTGCCGAAAAGCGCGATTTCATCGATAGTACGCATCTGTTCCATGCAATAGGATGTGAGTTCCCGTTCGTGCGCGGAGATATTATCGATACCTATCTTATTTACATAATCGAGTGCCACAGCGAGTCCGTGAGTAGCTATGTAGTCGGGAGTTCCTGCCTCAAACTTGAACGGCAGATGTTCGAAAACGGTTTTCTCGAACGAAACACTCTCTATCATCTCGCCACCACCCTGATATGGCGGCATGCTGTCGAGCCACTTTTCTTTACCGTAAAGCACACCGATACCGGTAGGACCATATATCTTATGTCCGCTGAAAGCGAAGAAATCGCAGTCCATATCCTGCACATCCACCTTGAAATGAGGCGTACTCTGCGCACCGTCTATAAGCACCGGCACGTCGTGTTCGTGGGCAATCCGTATGATGTCCTTCACTGGATTTACCGTTCCGAGGACGTTGCTCACATGGGCTACACTTACAATCTTAGTGCGCTCATTGAACAAAGCGGCATACGCTTCCATGTCGAGCTCGCCCTTATCATTTATCGGTATCACCTTTATAGCGATTCCGCGACGCGCTGCCTGAATCTGCCACGGCACGATGTTTGAGTGATGTTCCATCATGGAAACGATGATTTCATCACCCTCTTTCATGAAAGCATCGCAGAAGGACGATGCCACGAGATTGATGCTCTCAGTGGTTCCACGCGTAAAGATCACCTCTTCAGTCTTTCCGGCATTGATGAAACGACGCACCGCCTCGCGCGCAGCCTCATGCAGTTCGGTTGCCTGCTGCGACAGATAATGCACTCCACGGTGCACATTGGCGTTGGCATTGAGATACTCGTTGCGCATGGCGTCGAGCACACAAAGCGGCTTCTGCGTCGTGGCGGCGTTGTCGAGATAAACCAAAGGCTTGTCATAGACTGTGGTGGAAAGTATCGGAAAATCCTTACGGATGGTATTTACATCGTATGCCATGATATTCTTTTTATTATTGAAACATATTTTATTTGCACAGACGGCAGCCCTCACACTTGCACAGCTCGCCGCGGAAGCGCTTCTCAACGAGATAGTGCAGACGGTCGCGCAGCGGTTCGAGCGTTATCTTGTCAACCACTTCGTTGATGAAAGCGAACTCAAGCAGAAGACGTGCTTCCTTCATCGAGATGCCACGCTGGCGCATATAGAACAGAGCCGCGTCGTTGAGCTGGCCCACGGTAGAACCGTGAGAGCACTTCACATCGTCGGCATAAATCTCGAGCATAGGCTGAGTGTACATACGGGCTTCCTTTGTGGCGCACAAGTTACGGTTGACCTCGTCGGACACAGTCTTCTGAGCGCCCTCGCGAACAAGCACCTTTCCGGCGAAAGCACCGGTGGAATGGCCGTCGAGCACATACTTGTATAGCTCATTACTCGTGCAATGTGACGCCTGATGATCGATGAGAGTGTTGTTGTCAATATGCTGGTTCTTGTCGGCAATCACGAATCCGTTGACGTTGCACTCAGCGCCCTGACCGCGGAGAGCGAGCTCCAAGCAGTTGCGCGTCACGCCGTTGTGCAGGGTTATGACGTTATGGCTTACGCGGCTGTCTGCCTGCTGATCGATATAGACATTGCTCACGCGGTTGTTCAGATGATGCGTCTCCTCCATGCAATAAAGCTCGAGCGACGCATTGGCTCCGACATAAGCCTCCGTCACCTGAGTGGCAAGGAACCGGCGTTCGTCGGCAGTATGGTCGCAGAAAAGCAACTTAGCCTCCGCTCCTTCGTCAAGAACGATGAGCACACGGCGGTTGACCATCAGATCGACATCAGCCCGAAGAATGTTTATCACTTGTATAGCACGCTCCACCTTCACGTTGCGCGGCACATAAACGAGCAGCCCGTCCTGGGCCAACATTGTGTTGAGCGCAGTCACGGCATCGGCATCTGTGCGGGCGATATGGGCGTAATATTTTGCAATGAAATCAGGATTTTCTGCGGCATAAGCGTTAAGCGAACCCACATATACGCCTTCGGGAAGCGACGATTTGGGCAGCAGACGGCTGTAGAAAGCATCATTCACCACAAAATAGAGCGACGTACTGAGGTTCGGGACATCGCAGCGGAAAGCGTCGTAAGGATTCACCGGAATGTCCAGACGGTTGAGATTGAGTCCATAATTCGGACTGAATATCCCGTCGATATCGGTATATTTATATTTCTCCACCTTACGTGTGGGGAATCCGAGACGGCAGAAGTCGTCGAAAGCCTTGTCGCGCACGGCATTGAGAGCCGCCGCGCTGTGACCGAACAACGCCTCACGTCCCGACTTGTAAAGGTCTATATACTGTTTCTCGCTTCCCATAATCACTTCTCTCCGATTTCTGCCTTAATCCAGTCGTAACCTCTTTCCTCAATTTCCTTCGACAGTTCCGGTCCGGCGGTCTTCACGATACGACCCTTATAGAGCACGTGAACCACGTCGGGTTTGATGATGTCGAGCAGACGCTCATAGTGGGTTATGACGATCGTACTCGACTCCGGTGTCTTCAGCTTGTTCACACCTTCGGCCACGATGCGCAGCGCATCGACGTCCAGACCAGAGTCGGTCTCGTCGAGAATGGCGAGCTTCGGTTCGAGCATTGCCATCTGGAATATCTCGTTGCGTTTCTTTTCTCCGCCGCTGAATCCCTCGTTCACCGAGCGGCGTGTGAACTTGCTGTCGAGCTCGACAATCTTGCGTTTCTCGTTCATAAGCTTCAGAAACTCCGCTGTCTTCAGCTCCGGCAGACCGTGATACTTGCGTTTCTCGTTGACGGCGGTCTTCAGGAAGTTAGTCATCGACACGCCCGGTATCTCCACAGGATACTGGAACGAAAGGAATATTCCCTCGTTGGCGCGCTCCTCCGGCTTCATCTCCAGCAGGTTCTTGCCGTTGAAGTAAGCCGAGCCGGCGGTCACCTCATAGAGCGGATTGCCCGTAAGCACCGCGCTGAGAGTGGATTTTCCCGAGCCGTTTGGGCCCATTATGGCGTGTGTCTCGCCGTCCTTTATCGTAAGGTTGATACCTTTCAATATTTCTTTGTCGCCTATTTTGGCATGCAAGTCTTTTATCTCTAACATAACTGTTTGTATTTCTGACGTAAGTGTTTAATAATTATCCAAATTTAATTTTACCTTTTTGCTGCCTCCGCTACGCTCTATCCCCAATATGGAATCGAGCAAACCACTGAAATCGCTGCCCGTGAAGCGGAACGGAAACGAAGCTTTCAGTCCAGCCGAAAAGGCGTGGCGGTGCATCGGGGAGCGTACGGCATAGGTCTGTCCGTCACCGTTGTATTTCGTCTCTGTCGTGGTACGGCCGTCAATAGCAAAGCGGAAACCGTAGTCAAGTTCTACAGCCAGACACGAGAAGAAATAGACATCGAGCCCGACAGATGGCGCCACGCTCAACAACGGACAGCTGACGCGATAGTTCCGCTCATAGTTTTGCGAGCCGGACATACTCATTGTTCCCGACGACTTACGTCCTGCCACATTCCAATAGGTGCCTGCTCCGAGGTATGGTTGCAGCGGACTGCTGGGCGAAAGGAAATACCATCTGCCACCGAACATTATCTGCGATAACTCCGCGGATACGTCACCCGCAAAGAAATCCATCGTCTCCTGATCATAACCGCCCACAAGCGAGAAACCTGTATGCGGTATGAAATATTCGAGATGTGCCGAGAAATTCGGTCCTCCACCCGATCTTATCGGGTCATATTGCTTTGATGGCGTCTCGTTGAGCGATACGACCGGCTTCACCGGACTTATCCTTATATCGAAGGCCCAACGTCTTGTGACATCGTCCTGCGCCCTCATGTCGGAGGCAACCATACACATAACGAGTATCAAAACAGCAGCACCTGTTATTCTCATATTGAAAATCGTTTTACGGTAATATAGAAAATATGTATCAGCCCACGGTGCCCTCTAGCGATACGCTGAGCAGCTTCTGAGCCTCTACGGCGAACTCCATGGGCAGCTTGTTGAGCACTTCCTTGGCGTAGCCGTTCACTATCAGTCCGATGGCATGCTCGGTAGAGATGCCTCGCTGATTGCAGTAGAACAGCTGATCCTCGCTTATCTTGCTCGTCGTGGCCTCGTGTTCCACCACCGCCGTGTCGTTGTGTATGTCCATGTAAGGGAATGTATGCGCGCCGCACTCGCTTCCGAGCAGCAGACTGTCGCACGAGCTGTAGTTGCGGGCATTGTCGGCTCCGGCCGTGGCTCTCACCAGTCCGCGGTAAGAGTTCTGGCTGTGTCCGGCGCTGATGCCCTTGCTTATGATTGTACTGCGGGTGTTCTTGCCCATGTGTATCATCTTCGTGCCAGTATCGGCCTGCTGATAATGATTCGTAACAGCCACACTGTAGAACTCTGCCTGCGAGTTGTCGCCGCGCAGAACGCACGACGGATACTTCCACGTTATGGCCGAACCGGTCTCCACCTGTGTCCACGACAGCTTGGAGTTTACGCCGCGCAGGTCGCCGCGCTTGGTAACAAGGTTATACACACCGCCACGTCCGTTCTCGTCGCCCGGGTACCAGTTCTGCACGGTTGAGTATTTCACCTCGGCGTTGTCCTTCACCACTATCTCCACGATTGCGGCGTGCAGCTGGTTTTCGTCGCGCATCGGGGCGGTGCATCCTTCGAGATACGACACGTAAGAATCGTCGTCTGCCACGATAAGTGTGCGCTCGAACTGACCCGTGTTGCGGGCGTTGATGCGGAAATAAGAGCTAAGCTCCATCGGGCAGCGCACGCCTTTGGGGATATATACGAACGAGCCGTCGCTGAACACAGCGCTGTTGAGCGCTGCGAAGAAGTTGTCGCGATAGGGCACTACAGAACCGAGATACTCGCGAACGAGGTCGGGATGATTCTTTATGGCGTCGCCTATCGAGCAGAATATTATGCCCTTCTCAGCCAGTTTCTCCTTGAACGTGGTCTTCACCGACACCGAGTCCATGATGGCATCCACGGCCACTCCGCTCAGCGCCAGACGCTCCTCGAGCGGAATGCCCAGCTTGTCGAACGTCTTCATCAGCTCCGGGTCTATCTCCTTCTTGCCGTCGTCCTTCTTCTTTGCCATAGGGTCGGCATAGTAGGAGATGGCCTGATAGTCTATCTCCGGCAGGTGGATATGTCCCCACGACGGCTGCTTTTGCGTCTTCCAGAACTCAAAAGCCTTGAGACGGAAGTCTAGCATCCAGTCGGGCTCACCCTTCTTCTGCGAGATGAGACGCACCACGTCCTCGTTAAGTCCTTTGTCTATTATATCCGTATGTACGTCAGTGGTGAAGCCGAAAGCATATTTCTGTTCGGCCACCTTGCGCACAAATTCATTCTGATTGTTATTATTGCTATCCATCTTTTTACACGGCCGGTCGCGGAAACCTTCCCTTCCGGCATTTGTTTATATTTTTGCAAAGATAATAAAAAATAAATACTGTGCACAAGTATTTCAATAAAAATCAATATGTTGGCGGATTGTCTGGCAGAACACCGGAACAAGGCACAATGCAAACGGACTTATGCAGATAAGTCGATGATGGCAGGAAGAACGATGAAAAAGGAATTAACCAAAACCGACAACGCGTATTAAGCTTTGCCGAGATATTTCCGATGTAATGCAATGATGCAGTGAACGCGGTTTCTCTGGCGCACATGTATTCTAAGATTCCCGATTTCCGGGAAATTATTGTCAAGGTCTGTCACTTTCCTTTCAATACATTTATGCAAAAACAACCGATTTCAACGGCATTTTATGACGTATGATACCCGTTAGGAGAAACGGCATCTTAATTGTTATCGTAAACGATTATAACACCCGACGGACAGCTGTCGAGACCATCCGAAGCACGTGATAAGGACAAGACAATGCGCAGTCAGAGCGAGTCAATAAGCCGGTCCATACGGCTGACACGCTCAAGAAATGTATTCCTAAGGTTTTCTGAAGACGAACGGAAGGTTACGAACGTGTCGAAACGGGCAGGATCGAGCGATGCCCACATGTGCTCGTCGGCAATAGCTGAAGACTCAATCGTCGCGCGCCAGCAGTCAAAACGGGCGATTATATCGGGGATATGTGGTTTCAACGCTTGCCAACGGCGCTTCACGACGGCAACAAACTCAGGGTCGGAAAGCAGTCGGTCGTACCACAGCGCGTTGCGGTTGTACAGGCTGTCGGTGGTGAGCAGGCGCACATCTGTACGGTTGAGCCGCGAGGGACGCAGGTCGCCGCCGTCGTCAAGCCCCACGGTGATGAAAGCGAGATCGAAATCCCAGACAGGTCCTGCCGTCAGTCTGCCGCCTTCGTCGCAATACATATAGCAGCTGCGCGGTCCGTTGGGCTCGGCGTTCTGCGCTATCTCGTGCACCAGCCACCAGTCGGCGAACGATTCGGCATCGATATATCTATTGTATATCTCGCGCATGTCGGGATGCGGAGAATAGAGCTTTTGCTCGATTTCATCGAACATACGGCGTGCTTTTTCCTTCATAGCGTCGGTCAAAGGGTCGGGCGACTTGATGTTGACAGGCAGATGGCGATGCGCCGTGAAGAAGCGAGGGTCGCCGTCGTCGTATCTGTCGAGCTCGAAAAGAAATCCTTTATTTTCATCGATTTCAACGCGGCCGCGCGCAACTCTCACCTGCTCGCACAGCAGATAGAGACCTTGCGGCCGTCCGTTGAGCACCACGTCCACCGGCCGGCAGTCGGGAGTCCAGGCGAGCGACGTATGGCGTGCCACCTCAAGGGCAAGCATGTTGCGCAGCTGACTGTGGTCCATGAAATTGGCAAGCAGAGCCCAACGCTTGCCGGGAGCCATTCCGAGAATGGAGTGACGGCCGTCGAGTTTTATGGCGTATGGCTTCTTCGGCTTGGCGAACGTGGAATGTCCGCGGCCCTTGACATCGACATTATGAGAGCGAAAATCCACGGTTCCATCGGGTCTGACAATCCTCATGCGGCAGTCTTTCGTCCAGATGTCGCGCGAAGTTATGGCCGACGAGTCGGGCGTGTCGATGTATATCACGGGCAGACCTCCAGCTTTTGGCTGAGCTGTCTGCGCCGAAACAACGGACGAAATAAAGCACACGAATGCCATAAAGAATGCGCGTGTGACACGCATGAAGTTTGTTCCAGACATATTCATCCCTTACACATGCTTTACGTTTATGAGTTTTGAGGTGTCGTAGCCACGGGTGCGGAGGTCAGAAAGAATTTTCTGCATCGTCTCGTCGGACAGACTGCTCGTGCGGCTCATTATCCAGAGATAGTCGGGCGAGCTGCTCCCGATGACCACATAGCTGTAGTCTGGTGCTATGTCGAGCACATAGTAATCGGCATAAAACCACAGGAAGAACGACACTTTCAGCTTTCCCGGCTCGATGGAATCGGGCAATTTTGCCTTTCCCTTGATGATTTTGTGAACGCCTTTGAGATAACCGTCGTTGACCACGACAATCCTCCCGTCAGGCTTCAGCGTGTATGTGGCCATGACGTGAGTCATGTTGCGCTCGAACAAATGGTCGTAGCGCGCTATCTCGTACCACATACCCATGAAACGGTTCAAATCCAACGATTTCACCGTAGTATTATCAATCGAGGCTGCATCATTCTCTTTTCTGCCAAGTCCGACCATTTTCAGGAGCTTAAAAAATAATCCGTTCATAAGCCAATATCTTTTTTCGTTATGCTCAATTATTATTGTTGAACGCTGAGTATCGTCCGAAAAGGGACGAAGCATATAGCGTATAATGTCTTTAACCGCATCAACAATATACAGAATCCTATATTCTACAAATATAGCGAGAGGCGAGCGCAGAGACAAAACGGAAAAACTTCGGTTTTTCGTTTTGCGCTTTGCCGAGCCGAATCCTATATTCTACAAATATATGAAAAATTTCTCTCATACCGAAATAAGCTACATGAAAGGAAGATATTACAATTTTATGACACAACTAATAAATATTTAGGAGTAAACAAAAAAGCCAATATCTGCATCGTGGAAAATTCAATGCAGAAGTTTTTTGCCATCTTCATACAACCAAATATAAACTCCAAGGAAAATGATTTCATCCATTAGATGGTGCCGATCGACGTAAAACTCACTTACCGGACGTGAGCTATAACCATTGACAGTCCATTTATCCGCTTTATAATAAATTCACCCGGTCACGACCGGTAATTATTCATCGCATAAGCGACATATACTCATAATGCCTTTACTTCCACATAACATCAGCGTTTTTGATGAAAACCAGAAGAACATACTTACAATTTTTCTTGACTAAATTTTGACAAAATAAATTCGCAAAAGAGGTGTAAATGAATGTTAAATCGAATTCTATAAAGCCCATTTCTTACTAAACCGCCTTTTGATATACCCTATACCTTAGTCCGAAAAAGCATGTTCGGCGCTCCAATAATGCCCATTTCATCATGCAATAAAGCCTATTTCAGAGGCCGAAAAGCACCATATCGCACCCTGAAATAGGCCATTTCGCATGTCGAAATGGTGCTTTTCGCAATGAAAGGAAATGCGCCATAAACACAAGTTACTGATATTCAACACTTTATAAAAACCTCTCATAATTCGCGTATTTGCGCCCGAAGACGACTCAGCCCGCAAATACTCGCTTATTTTTCGGGGTAGAACAGGAAACTAAGGCGGAAAAATCAAAATCCGGTTACGATTTGAAAGTGGGACATATCGGTTTATTACAGCAGAAAGGAAAGAACCTGATGCGGGTATGAGAGAAATATTTTTCCGCATCAAATCCTCGGTATCCATATTGAGATATATCACAATTGAATTTCCATAGTGCCGGTCTTGCTGCCTGACGAGATCTACGGCTCATTCTCCCGATGAAATGGTTGATTTTGGGAATTATGAACATAAAAACACCGGAAAAGCAATCCATAAGGATGCTTTCCCGGCGGAAGCATGATGATATTAAGAATTTAAATATGTACTTTAAGGAGCCCCGTATCAGAGCTTCTGCTGTACTTCAATCTCTGTGAATGTCTCGAGGATATCGCCCACCTGTATGTCATTGAAGTTGACAAGGCTGATACCACACTCGAAGTTGGCCGCAACCTCTTTCACGTCGTCCTTGTAACGCTTCAGGGCATTGATGTCTGCGGTATGAACCACGATTCCGTCGCGTACGACACGTGCGCGGTCGCTGCGGTGAACCTTTCCTTCTGTGACATAAGCACCGGCAACGGTTCCCACCTTTGATATCTTGTAAACCTCGCGAACTTCGGCCTGACCGGTCACAACTTCCTTCTTCACCTTGTCGAGCATACCCTCCATGGCCGACTTGACATCGTCGATGGCGTCGTAGATCACCGAATATGTGTTGATTTCGACACCGTCCTGCTCGGCCTGTTTGCGTGCCGCTGCCGACGGACGAACCTGGAAGCCGACGATGATGGCGTCGGATGCGTCGGCCAGAGTGACATCGCTTTCGGATATCTGACCCACAGCCTTGTAGATGACATCGACCTTGATCTTCTCTGTAGAGAGCTTGATGAACGAGTCGCTGAGCGCCTCGATACTTCCGTCGGTGTCTCCCTTGACGATGATGTTGAGCTCCTTGAACGAACCGAGGGCGATGCGGTGGCTGATGTCGGAGAGCGTAAGACGCTTCTGTGTGCGCAGGCCCTGCTCACGCTGGAGCTGCAGACGCTTGTTGGCGATGTCGCGTGCTTCCTGCTCGGTGTCGAGAACGTGGAACGTGTCACCGGCTGTCGGCGCGCCGTTCAGACCGAGGATGATGGCCGGCTCGGCCGGTCCTGCGCTCTCTATGCGGCTGTTACGCTCGTTGAACATGGCCTTGATACGTCCGTAGTTGGTACCGGCGATGACGTTGTCGCCCACTCTCAGCGTACCGTTAGACACGAGTACGGTGGAAACATATCCACGTCCCTTGTCGAGTGAGGACTCGATGATTGAACCAGTTGCCTTGCGTGCAGGATTTGCCTTGAGGTCGAGCATCTCGGCTTCGAGCAATACTTTCTCGAGCAGTTCCTTCACTCCCGTACCCTTCTTGGCGCTTATCTCCTGGCACTGATACTTTCCGCCCCACTCCTCTACGAGCAGGTTCATGTTGGCAAGGTCCTCACGTATTCTGTCGGGATTTGCTCCCGGTTTATCAATCTTGTTGATGGCAAACACCATCGGCACATTTGCGGCCTGTGCGTGTGCGATTGCCTCCTTTGTGGTAGGCATCACACTGTCGTCGGCTGCGATGATGATGATGGCGATATCGGTAACCTGAGCACCACGTGCACGCATGGCAGTGAAGGCCTCGTGTCCCGGAGTATCGAGGAAGGTTATGCGTCGTCCGTCCTCCAGTTTCACGTTGTATGCACCGATGTGCTGCGTGATACCGCCCGCCTCACCGGCGATGACGTTTGTCTTGCGTATGTAGTCGAGCAACGAGGTCTTACCATGATCGACGTGACCCATGACCGTAACGATTGGCGCACGCGGCACGAGGTCGTTCTCGTCGTCCTCCACCTCGGTGATGGCTTCCTGCACCTCAGCGCTCACATACTCTGTCTTGAAGCCGAACTCCTCAGCCACGAGGTTGATGGTCTCGGCATCCAGACGCTGGTTGATGGACACCATTATGCCGACAGTCATGAGAGTTCCGATGACCTGGTTGACAGATATGTTCATCATGTTTGCAAGTTCGCTCACGGTGACATACTCTGTCAGCTTGAGCACCTTGCTCTCCTTGCGCTCCTCGAGACGCTCCTCGTTGAGTTTCTCCTGCACAGCCTCGCGCTTCTCCTTACGGTACTTGGCGCCTTTCTTGTTCTGGTTCTGCTTGTTGGTAAGCCTTGCAAGCGTCTCCTTAACCTGGCGTGCAACGTCCTCCTCGTTCACCTCGATGGGCTTATGGTTGCGGTTTTTGTTCTTCTTTTTCTTTCCGGCGCCTGCCTTGTTGTCCGACTGGCGCTGCATGTCCTGCTGAGAAGCCGCATTGATATCGACTCTCACCTTGTTTATGCGCTCGCGTTTCTTCTTCTCTCCACGCTGCTGCATCACTTTCTCCTCGCGTTCCTTGCGTTTCTCCTCCTTAGTTTTCTTCTTCGGACGTGTGCTCTGGTTGAGCGAGTCGAGATCTATTCGTCCAAGCACATTCACCTTGGGAGCGTTCAGTATTTTCTTTTCACTCTTTGTCGTGAATATGGTAGCAGAACTCTTTGCGTTGTCCTTCACTGTCTGTTTTTCCGGTTCCTCTTTCTTCTCCGGCTCAACATTCTTAACTTCCGGAGTTACATTTACGGCAGTGTTTTCCGTCTTTGCTTTTTCAATCACGTTGTCGGTATTATTGTTTTTGTTTTCTTCAGCGGGTGCATCAGCGGCAGCCGGTTTGTTCTCTGCTGCCGGAGCATCAACGGTTTTGATTACTTCAGCTTTTGCAGCTTCAACGGATTTCACCTGACTGACGGCAGCAGCCTGTGTCTCCTTTGTCTTTTCAGCATCAGGCACAGAGTTGTTCTTCGCAGCACCATGCTTGTTGATGCTGTCGAGATCTATTTTGCCCAATGGCTTATACTGCTGCTGTTTAGCAGCCGACAGAAGTTTCTCCGCGCGGTGTTCTTTCGATTCCTGCGAACGTTTTTTCTCCTTAGGCTTCTTCAACAGAAGCTTCTCGGCCTGCGTCCTGACCTCTTTGTCCTGCTGGAACTCACGCATGAGAGCCTGATACTGCTCATCGTTGAGCTTAAAGCTCGGTTCCGGCTTCACCTCGCCCAGTTCACTTCTTTTTTCAAGGAACTCCACTGCCGTCTGGAGTCCGATATTCAACTCACGTAATGCTTTATTTAACCTGATGCTCATATTTTATTGTTTCATAATGCATACGGCGCGACGCCTTAAGCGACTGAGCGCGGACGATGCATTTCTCTGTTCTTTCTTCTATTATTGGTAAACTAATCAAACTGTATCGTAAGCACAAGGCGCAGCCCGCAAATGAAGCGGACCACGCTTTGTCTCATTATCCTTCAAACTCGGCCCTGAGCACTTTGAGCACGTTGTCAACGGTCTCTTCCTCAAGGTCGGCCTTCTCGACGAGCATCTCGCGCGGTGCATTGAGCACGGCTTTCGCAGTGTCAAGTCCGATACCCTTGATGGCATCGATGACCCACTGATCTATTTCGTCGCCGAATTCGTCGAGATAGATATCCTCGTCGGCCTCGTTGTCGTCGATCTCTCTGAATACGTCGATGGTGTATTCGGTGAGCATCGAGGCAAGCTTGATGTTGAGTCCGCCACGTCCGATGGCAAGGCTCACCTCCTCAGGCTTGAGGAACACCTCTGCCTTGTGGTTCTCCTCATCGATGTTGATGCTCGAAACCTTTGCAGGACTGAGCGCACGCTGGATGAAGAGTTTGGTGTTGGCTGTATAGTTGATGACGTCGATGTTCTCGTTGCACAGTTCGCGCACGATGCCGTGCACACGGCTTCCCTTCACTCCCACGCAGGCTCCTACAGGGTCGATGCGCTCGTCGTAGCTCTCGACGGCTATCTTTGCTCTCTCGCCCGGCATGCGTGCTATCTTCTTGATGGATATCAGTCCGTCGGCAATCTCGGGCACCTCAGCCTCGAGCAGACGCTGCAGGAATACCGGACTTGTACGCGAGAGGATGATCTTCGGGTTGTTGTTCTCGTTATCCACACGATGGATGACGGCTCTGATGGTCTCGCCCTTGTGATAGACATCGCTCGGTATCTGCTCCATCTTGGGCAATATGAGCTCGTTGTTCTCGTCGTCAACCACGAGCACCTCGCGCTTCCATACCTGATATACCTCGCCGGCGATTATCTGTCCTACGCGGTCTTTATATTTGTTGTAAAGCGAATCGTGCTCCAGTTCGAGAATCTTGGAAGCCAGAGTCTGTCGAAGATTGAGGATGGCGCGGCGTCCGAACTTAGTAAAATCGACACGCTCGGAAACGTCCTCTCCCACTTCGTAGTCGGGCTCTATCTTCCTTGCCTCGGTCAGGGAAATCTGTTTGTTGTCGTCCTCCACCTCACCGTCGGCCACAACCACACGGTTGCGGTATATCTCGAAGTCGCCCTTGTCAGGATTGACAATGACATCGAAGTTCTCGTCACTGCCGAATATTTTGGCAAGAACGTTGCGGAAGCTCTCCTCAAGCACGCTCACCAACGTAGTACGGTCTATGTTTTTCGTCTCCTTGAATTCCTTGAAAGAGTCGAACATACTTACGACCGGTTCTTTTTTCAATGCTGCCATAGCTCTATTTGAAGTTTATTAAGTATTTTGTATATTTCACCTTGTCCATATCGTACGTGTGATCCACGTCCATCGTCTGCGGACGTTTCTTGCCCTCCACCTTCACTTTCTCGGGCACAGTCACCACGAACGTGTTGCCATCGACGCTTTTCAGCACGCCTTTGACCTTCTTGCCGTCGCCGTCGAGCACCTCGACTTCCTTGCCCACAAAGCACTCATACTGCTGTGGTACCTTGAACGGCTGGCCCAGTCCGGCAGAACCTACCTCAAGCTCGTAATCCTCTTCGTCGCGACTGAGATGGGCCTCTATGAACCGGCTCAGCTCCACGCAGTCCTCGATCCACACACCGTCGGCATGGTCTATTTCCACCACGATTTTATCATCCGGGCTGACTTCAACATCGACAAGAAAATAGTCCTTGTCCTCCAGCCACTGTTCTACAATACCTTTTACGACGTTTTTGTCTATCATATATCATTGATTAAATAAAATGAGGAGCTCTGTGTCGGAGCCCCTCATTCCTCTGAATGCTGCAAATTTACGAATTATTCCGCATGTGCACAAATATTTCACGCCTTTTCTGCAAAAGCCTTGCAAATTAATTCACTATCAGACACGCAGTTGCAGAGTCTGTGCCATATAATGTGAAAGCACCTCTCGCAGTGCCGGATGCTTATGCCGACGAGCGGATTAAAAGACAGCTGTAATTCCGGAAAATCAGCATTGCAATGCGGCAAAGGATTTACGGCCGCGAACTTACAGCACTGAACAATAGAATAAAGTGATTGACAATCAGTCATATAGATAATAATCACAGAACAATACAGCCTCAACAACTGAACGGAAAAGGCTTTACGACAGCGCAAAACAGACCTATTCTTTTCACAAAAACAAGCTCAGAAACATCATAAAAGCCTCGTCCGTGACGCAAAACGGACAAATAGAAATTCCATGCAATAGGCTTCAATAGAGGACAACGGCTTATATTCCAAACAAGCATCCGTTTCCTGCTTTTGAAAGGATAATAATATAAGAGCACTTTCAAACCGTAACCGGATTCTCATTTTTCGGTCTTAGTTTCCGATTCTACCCCGAAAAATAAGCGAGTATTTGCGGACTGAGTTGTCTTCGGGCTCAAATACGCGAAAAATAAGAGGTTTTTATAAAATATTGAATAGTAATGACTTATGTTTAAGGGGTAGTTTTCCGCATTGCAAAAAGCACCATTTCGGCTTGCGAAATGGGCCATTTCAGGGGCCAAAATAGGCCATATTGCATCCTGATATGGGCTTTATCGGACTGCGAAATGGGCAATACCGGAAAGCAAGAAGCACTTTTCGAACTATGGTATAGGGTATATCAAAAGGCTGTTCAGTACAAAATAGGCTTTATAACGATGTATTTAACATTCCTTTACACCTCTTTTGCGAATTTATTTTGTCAAAATAATGTCAAGAAAATTTGTAAATCGGACTCACGGGTTTTCAATAAATGCGATGATATGGGGCGCAGGAAAGGATACAAAAGATATGATTCGGACGGGAGATTATGATTTACCGTCTGTGGAAATATCAATTTATTACTGCCATAATATCAATTTATAATGGCTGTAATAACGGTTTATTATTATGGCAATATAGATTCATGGAGTGACATTATCAATCTATTTTTTACGGCAATAATGGTTTATCATTGCGGCAATATAGATTTACCATTACACAAATGACAATCTTTTATTGCGGCAGTTTCAATTTTTTATTTCGCAAATAATGATTTGTAATTGCGGCAATACAGATTTACCATTACACCAATGACAATCTTTTATTGCGGCGCTTTCAATTTTTTATTTCACGAATAATGATTTGTCATTACGGTAATATAAATTTATCATTAATCAGATATAAATTTATTATTGCGCGATAATCATCCTGTCACAATCAACATCCCCCCACACTGTCTGAAAGTTTTCCGGCATCACACAGCGCATCACGAGCAAACCTCTCCACGACCGGAATTATATTGAGCCGGAGATTTTCCCGATTCAGTGTGGCTTCACGAATAAAATCTATTTCCATGGAATCACTATTGAGCCACATAAAGCGCGCTAACGGCCATAAAGTTGGACACTCCGCGATATACGGATGTGCTTCTTTATTTTTTCACAAATATTTATCGGGAGAACAATGAAAGCCGTAAGCCGCGACACTTGCGGAATATACATAAACAAAAAAGGAACCGCTTGATGCAGTTCCTTTTGTGCGCTTCAAGATGGGCTTGAACCAACGACCCCCTGATTAACAGTCAGGTGCTCTAACCAACTGAGCTATTGAAGCATTTTTCTTAATTGCGATGCAAAGGTACGGCGTTTATTTCATTCCACCAAACATTTTCGCGAAAAATTTCAAATTTATTTCAAAAAAAGTGCGTTTTTGAGGGTTTTACAGTGAAAAATGCGGCTTTTTCGGTGTCGATTGGCGGATATGAGGGTTGACGTCGGAGGCTATTTATATTATTGCAGACAGGATTTTCTGATCATTTTCGGGGCTTATTCGGATTGTTTCCGTTCTGAAATCAAGGTCATATAAGTTGGATGCAAGAATCAACCATGGCGGATATAAGTATTGTGCAGACCGTATTCACGATATGAGAAAAACAATTCAATATGACGGAGAAAGCCGGTTTTTCATACCATATTCGCCATACATCCGCGCGAAATCTGGCTTTCCACCGTGGCGCATTATGAAAAATAAATACTTTTTATTTTGTACTGCCCGCAACTTACATTACCTTTGCAAAGCTTTATAAAGACTTACCACATTATATTATATTAATATAAAAGCCGCTTATGAGAAAAATCATATTGTTCTGCGTGATGCTGCTTGCCACCACGACGGTTCTTGCCCAGAAAAACGATGACCACAACTTCAAGGTGGCCAAGAATCTGGAAGTATTCAACGCCATATACAAAAACCTCGACCTGATGTATGTCGATACGCTCGACGCCGACGAGGTCATCGGCAACGGAATAAAGGCAATGCTGAACAGTCTCGACCCTTACACCGAATATTATCCCGAGGACAAATCGGCCGAGTTCAAGCAGATGCTTACAGGCAAATATGCCGGCATCGGCTCGATCATCAGCTATAACTTCACGCTCAAACGCGTCGTGATAAACGAGCCTTACGAGAACATGCCGGCGGCAGAAGTGGGCCTGAAGAAGGGCGACATAATACTCAGCATCGACGGCGAGGACATGACCGACAAGACCAACGCATACGTCAGCGAGCATCTGCGCGGCGACGCAGGCACCACTCTCGAGCTGAAGATACACCGTCCTTCCACCGATAAGGACATGACTTTCAAAATACAGCGCAAGGCCATTCAGATGCCCGACCTGCCATACTACGGTATGCAGGCAGGCGACATAGGCTATATAGACCTCAACTCGTACGTCGGCGAGAACTGCGCAAAGGATTTCCGCCGCGCGTTCATCGACCTGAAGAAGCAGGGAGCGAAGGGTCTGGTGATAGACTTGCGCAACAACGGCGGCGGCTCTGTGCAGGAAGCGTTGTCTATACTGAACATATTCATCCCGAAAAACACCGAGCTGCTCTCGATGAAAGGCAAGATGCAGCGTTCCAACCAGACGTATAAGACCACCGTGGAACCGATAGACACGATAATGCCTATCGTCGTACTTGTGAACGAAGCGACGGCAAGCGCCAGCGAGATAACGAGCGGAGCGCTCCAGGATCTCGACCGCGCCGTGATAATGGGAACACGCACCTACGGCAAGGGACTCGTACAGGTGCCTAACGTGCAACTGCCTTACAACGGCAACCTGAAGCTCACCACCGCCAAATATTTCACCCCGAGCGGCCGCTGCATACAGGCAATCAACTACAAACACTCGCAGGGCGGATACACCGAGCACGTGCCCGACTCGCTCACACGAGAGTTCCGCACACGTAACGGACGCATAGTGCACGACGGCGGAGGCATCGAACCGGACATCAAGATTGAGCCGGACTCACTGCCCAACATAGCATACTATCTGCAGCGCGTGGACACCACAGACCTCATGTTCAACTATGTGGTGGATTACATCAAAAACCATCCTACGATAGCCCCGGCCTCAGAGTTCGAGATAAGCGACGCCGACTATGAGGAATTCAAGCAGCGTGTCATAAACAGCAACTTCACTTACGACCGCGTGAGCGAGAAATGTCTCGAAGAACTTGTGAAACTTGCCAAGTTCGAAGGCTACTACGAGGATGCAAAACCGGAGTTCGAGGCACTGGAGAAAAAGCTGAAGCACAACATTGCAAAGGACCTCGACTTCGACTACAACAAGCAGAAGATAAAACAGATGCTCACCTCCGACATCATAACGGCCTACTACTTCCAGCGCGGAGCCGTGGAGAACAGCCTGCGCTACGACAAACAGCTGAAGGAGGCCATACGTCTGTTGAAGTCGCCCGAGGAGTATGCGGCGACACTGAAGCCCAAGGCCGAGAAGAAACAAACGCCCGAGAAAGGAGACAAAGACTAAAAGAACATATTTTAAACACACATAAAAAAGAGAGACATCCCGCAGTCGTCTTCCGACACTCAGGATGTCTCTCTTTTTTGAATCAACCTGTTATTTACCTTTCACACAACGTAGTGACGTCTTCTCTCCTACCGTCACTTCCCGCTTTCTGCCCTGCTGAACGTCACGCGCGCGTTTCCGCTGCCCAACACCTCAGCCAGGCCTTCAGGGTTGTCTATCTGTCCCAACCGTGTGTAACTGTATCCGGAAGAGAACGTCTCGTAGAAAATCACCACACACTTGCTGCCATAAAGCATCAGGTCACCGGTGCGTATCGTACCCGGACGATAGCTTTCCACCGGCAGCGCAGTGTCAAGATAATAATACTTCTCGTTGCCGTTCAGTTCGCTCATATCCACGGTCAGCGGCATCAGAGCCGCAAAGGCACGCGCCGCATCGTTGTCGGCAAGTGTGGCGGCATACGTCCGTCCGTCAACGCTTATGTTTATTCTGTTGCTCATAATGGTATCTGTTGTTTCATCATTCTCACCGTTTCCGGCGTCAGTAGTGTCGTTGTCAGTGCCCGGCGACGGCTGTACTATGTCCAGCATCGTAGTGTCCTCTTCTGAACAGGCGGCGAAACCGCTTGCCATTCCGGCAACCGAAAGAGCGACGATAAGTTGTATAAGATATTTCATATCACGTTATTTTAAATATCAGATAATTGTCCTGATCTCACATTGGAAACCATACGGCCAGCTACACATCCGATCGCGCCGCCGGCCGTCGTGCTGTCCTCATTCGCACAGATATGTGCGATAGAACTCCTCTATCTTGTCAAAAGGTATCTTTTCCTTGTTGTCGTACAGGTCGGTATGGCTTGCACCCGGCACTATCACGAGCTTCTTGTTGTCACCCTTCAGACGTTTGTAGGCGTCCTCACCGAAATAACGCGAGTGAGCTTTCTCACCGTGAACCACCATCACCGCGCTGCCTATCTCGCCGATGTATGTCATCAGCGGCATGTTGAGGAACGATAGCGCCGACGTTGTGTTCCATCCGTCGTTGGAGTTGAGCGAACGCTTGTGATAGCCGCGCTTGGTCTTGTAGTATGCGTAATAGTCTTTCACAAACTGCGGAGCATTCTCCGGCAGCGGGTCAACCACTCCACCGGCACGCGCATACGTTCCGTTGCGGTAGTCTTCGGTGCGCTGCGCACTGAGCTTCTGACGGAGAGCGTGACGCGCCTCGGCGTTGTCGTCGGCATCGAAATATCCGTTTGCCGTCACACGGCTCATGTCGTACATGGTCGAAGCCACCGTAGCCTTTATGCGGGTGTCCACTGCCGCCGCGTTGAGAGCCATGCCGCCCCATCCGCAGATGCCGAGAATACCGATGCGGGCCGTATCGACATCGTTGCGCACCGACAGATAATCGACAGCCGCGCAGAAATCTTCGGTGTTGATGTCAGGCGATGCCACATAGCGCGGACTGCCGCCGCTCTCACCCGTAAACGACGGATCGAAGGCTATGGTTAGGAATCCCCGCTCTGCGAGTTCCTGCGCATAGAGTCCCGACGCCTGCTCCTTCACGGCACCGAACGGGCCACTCACCGCCACAGCCGGCAGCTTGCCCTCAGCGCCGACGGGCTTATACAGATTGGCGGCGAGCGTTATGCCGTAACGGTTGCAGAAAGTCACCTTCTCATGACTCACCTTATCACTCTTCGGGAACGTCTTGTCCCACTCTTGTGTAAGTTCCAGTTTCTCCATATTTATCTCGTTTTCAACAGTTGTCTGAGCACCGGCAGCCGACGCGGCAGCCAGTAACGTAGCAGTCATTATTACCTTTATGTCCATGTTTTCAGTATGTTTTGTTGTACGTTGCAAATTTATTCTCATTATTCCAACGCCACGATACCTTCTTAACGGACATAAATACCCATTTTACTGATTCGTTCCTTATGGCAGCGCCACGTCCGTATAAGATGTATGAAAACAGCAACGCCGCTCCGGAAAACCGGAACGGCGCACGATGGAAAGATGCCTGAAGACGACACCTAATATTATATATGCGCAACGCGCGCGAGCATACGGCCTCAGCCTCAACGGTGCATCAGAGTATCGACGAAGCGCGTATGCCACTCACCCGTCCGCATGTCGCGCAGGCCGAAGCCTCCGCCGTCCTTATAGTTCCACAGCGCCCACGATATGCCCAGCTCGTCGAGCACACCCGTAAGGTCGCCGAGCCACCTCAGGGCGTCAGCCTCCGGCACACGGCTATACACCCCGAACTCGCCACAGTAGAACCCCAGTCCAAGCTCGTCGGCCTTCTTCTTCGCCTTCATCACGTTGTCCTTAATGCGCTGACGGTCCCACACCGTCACCCAACCCTCAGCCAACTGTCTGTCGCGGCCGGTCATGGTGGCAAGCTCATCAGCCGTGACTATCTCACCGGGATAGTGCACCGTTCCGCCGAAATCCTTCTGTTCGGTCCATCCTGCCCTGTAATGGGTGAAGAAATAAGGCTCATAGAAATGGAAACTCAGTATGATGTTGTCGTCGCCCGCCGGCACACGCAGATGCTCAAACGTGGCTGTCTGCTGCCACATGTTCGAGCCCACGACTATCGTCCGGCTCTTCTCGCAGCTTCTGATTACGCCATACACCTTTGCCACCAGCTTATTCCACGCCTCATGGTCGGGCGCCACAGGCTCGTTCATTATCTCGTATGCCACGTCGTCGTTGCCGTATTCATGCAGTTCGTCCGACAGGTCCTTCCAAAGACTGCACAGATGTTCCTGGTCCTTCTCGCTGCTCCAAAGCGAATTAGTGCGTCCCTCGGCACCGGCGTTGAAGTCGTGCGCGTGCACTATATGCAGGTCCACAACCACCTTCAGTCCGTTCTTTATGGCATTCCTGATGCCTGCGTGCAATATGCCGAACACATCCTTGTTGCGCGTGCCGTCCGCGTTCCACAACTCTTTTTCGTCAATCGGCAGCCGCACGTGGTCGAATCCCTGTCGAGCTATCTCCTTGAAATCGTCGACGGTGACAAACTCCGACTTCGGGATGTCCTTGTAGTAGCACTGCGAAAGCCAGTGGGCAATGTTCACACCACGGCCGGGCACGAAATCACCGGCCATACACACGATGCCCTTCAGGACCAGTGCGATAAAGAGAATAAGTCTGAATTTCATATTTATTGGGTTATGTTAGTAGTGCTGATTTAAATGAATAGCGCGTTCCGTGAACGCAGTTTAAAAACTATGTGAGTACAAAGATAGTGAAAGGTGAGTGCAATAGCAAATGGAAAAACG
>ULVO01041389.1_pt1 | contig 22479 bp, 21 predicted proteins | sample 1959521 | NCBI WGS metagenome assembly ULVO01 (sample SAMEA4835788, study PRJEB28245) | human gut metagenome | biome: gut microbiome; material: fecal sample | place: Denmark | collected 2008
CGACCTCTCTAAGTATGCCGACGGCACTTACTACATCGGTTTCCGCTACACCGCAGTTGCTGCTTCAAGTTACCAGACTTGGTGTATCGACGACTTCTCGTTTGGCGCTGCTTCGGCCACTGCCACTCGTGGCGACTTCGAGAGTTTCAACAATGGCACCCCAACCGCTTTGTATGGCACTTACACCACCAAGGGCGGCTGGAAGGGCACTAACGTGAGCATTCTCCAAGGTAGCGAAGCCGACGCCAACCCTCTGTTCAAGTTCATCGGCTTCAAGACTGGTTCAACCACTGAATACGCTACCGCTTGCAACCTCAACGGTAAGACTTCAGCAGTGGGCACGCTCGTATCTCCTGAAATTGAAGGCGGCATCGGCAAACTCTCGTTCAACTACGGCTATGCCTACACCGAGGCAAACGGCGTATCGTTCCGCGTTGACATCAAGCAGGGTGGTGCAGTGGTGAAGAGTTTCACCGTCACTAAGAAAGACGCAGTGAAATACACCGCTTACGACTTCAGCGAAGACGTGAACATCAAGGGCACCTTCACCATCGAGGTCACCAACCTCTGCCCATCAAAGAGCAGCTTAAACAAAGACCGCGTAGCCCTCTGGAACATGGCTTGGACCCAAAACTAACCCGTCACCCCTAAAGTGCTTCCCCAAGCACTCCCCCAAATAAGCAGAAAGTCCTGTGGCATCAACAGCCACAGGACTTTCAACTTATATATCCCCTCGGTGGATTCCATTTCATTATCTATACCCCACTAATTTTCCACAGAGCTTTTTGGTAAGGGGTTAAAAAAGAAGAACCCTTGAACGGGTTGCGTTCAAGGGTTTTCTGTGGTACCACCAGGAATCGAACCGGGGACACAAGGATTTTCAGTCCTTTGCTCTACCAACTGAGCTATGGCACCATTGTTGCTGAATTGCGTGTGCAAAGTTAGAGCTTTTTCTTATACCCACCAAATATTTTGGCGAAAAAAATTAAACTTTTTTACACATGATTCAGTAAATACTTAATCTTCAGTGATTTGTGAATTGTGTGATTTTTGGTTTTTTTGTAGGTCTGGGGTGAGGTTTGTGCTGAAGTGTGTGGAGAAGGTGTGGAATGGTCGCTTTTTTGCCCTGCTTACTGTGCATAAAAATCAGGTGCGTTATACATTAAAAAAGGTGAAAATATATGAAAATAGGAAAGTAATGTGTAAATTTGCGTTTTATTGATATGCTGTGCGCATATATAATATGCCAACTAACCTAAAACAATTAATTAATAATCGTAATGAACAGAATTTTTACTTTAATCGCGATGTGTGTGTTCGCCATAGGCGCAGCTTTTGCTGAAGAAACCACCATCGATTTCGCAAGCCTGTACGGCGATGCCAAGGTACAGCCTGCTACCCCTGTCACTTCAGGGTCTTTCTCGTTCTCGTTTGAAAAAGGCAATTCAGCCACAGAACCTTCCTATTTCGTTAACACGAGTGTTAAGGAAATGCGCTTGTACGGCGGTCTGAAAGCTTCTCCACTCGACGGCAACGTTATGACCGTGACATCCACCGCTGCAATGACCAAGATGGTGTTTGAAGGCGGCTCAAATGCTACAGACAAAGTCGTGGACGTGAAGGCTTCTGAAGGCACCATCGAGTATGACTCAAAAACTCGCGTACTTACTTGGACCGGTAATGCCTCAACAGTGAAATTCACCGTTTACTGCAATGCCACCCAAAGCGGTCAATGGCGCTTCAAAAAAGCCACAATCACTACTGGCGCAGCTGGTGAAGTGGTGGTAAGCAAGCCAACATTTAGCCATGAGGCCGGCACTTACTACAGTCCTTTCAACCTTGAACTCAAGACTGGCACCACAGGTGCTGCTATCTACTACACCCTCGATGGCACCGACCCAACCACTGCTTCTGAGAAGTACGTTGTTCCTATCGCAATCAAGGGCAACACCACAGTGAAGGCTATCGCAGCCCTCAACGGCAAGATGAGCGAAATCGCTACTGCTGAATATGTGCTGGGCACTGCTGTGGAAGTGAACAACATCGCAGCCTACAAGACTGTGGCTGATGAAACTCAAGTGAAGTTTGCCAGCCCAGTGACCGTGCTCGCGCAAAACGGCAACAACATCTACGTTAAAGACCTCACCGGTTACACCCTCTTCTACGGCAGCACCGGCGTTACGTTGAAGAAAGGCGACGAAATTCTCGCTGGTTTCAACGGCAAGAAGACCACCTACAAGGGTGAAGCAGAATTGGTGGTGAACACTTACAGCAACTTCCACAAGGGCGCAAACAACCCTGTTGCTGCCGAACCTATCCAAGTGAGCGACATCGCTAAGGATATGTTTGGTCACTTCGTGGTTATCAAAGGCGCAACCACCTCATTCCTCAACAAGACCATCACCGACAACAGCGGTACAGCTGGTTGCCAAAGCGGCATGGGTGGTTTCTCTGCAAAGAACGACTCAGTGAACGTTGACGTTTACGGCATCGTAGGCGCATGGGCCGACAAGACTACAGGCGACATTTCTTATGTGATGCTCCCAACCGTCATTAAGCAAGCTGGCGACACCAGCACCGTGGAAGGCGTGACTATCGCTGAATACCAAAACCTCGCTAACGACGCTGAAGCCACATTCCGCAATCCAGTGACCGTGCTCGCACAAGGCGGCGCTAACCTTTGGGTGAAAGACAACACTGGCTACATGCTCGTTTACGGCAGCGTGGGCAAGTCTTACGAACAAGGCGACGTGATTCCTGCTGGCTTCAGCGGTACCAAGGTGACCTACAACGGCGAACCAGAATTGAAGAATCCTAAGGGCTTCAAGGCTCCTTCAGGCAAGGAAGCTGTGACTCCAGAAGAATTGGCACTCACCGCCGACAACATCTCGCACGCCAACTTCGGCCACTATGTGCTCGTGAAGGGCGCTACCATCAACACTTCCGCCCTCACCATCACCGACGCAGCCGGCAACACCGTGCCTTACTTCAACAACATGGCTGCTCAATTGCCAAAAGATCTCACCAAGAAATATAATGTATATGCAATTGTGGGTTCACACTACAACGGCACAACCAAGAAGGTGGATTACCAACTTCTTCCAGTGAACGTGACCTTCGAAGACGGCACTGCACTGCCAGTTGACCCAGTTGCCGACATCAACGCTCTCTACGGCCTCTCAACAGGCGTGAAGGGTATGATTTCTGCCGAACTCTCAGTTATCTACCAAAATGGCAGCTACATGTGGGTGAAGGACGCCAACACCTACGGCTTGGTTTACGGCTACCTCACCAACAAGTTTGTGAACGGCGACAAGATCAAGAACCTCGTGGCTCACTGGGTGACTTACGACGGCTACAAGGAAATTATCCCTGTTGACGAAAGCGCAGTGAAGAGTGGCGAAGGCGCTCCTGTAGAAGCTCAAGAAATGGCACTCGAAGACGTTTCTCTCGACATGATGCATCAATATATCACAGTTCCTGGCGTGGCACTCACCGCTACCGAAACTGCTGGCACCTACACTGGTAACGACGGCACCGTTGACCTCCAAGTGTTCAACAAGTTTGCCAACGATGTGAAGATTCCTGAAAACCTCGCAGGCAAGAAGTTCCGCATCACTGGTTTCGTGGCTAAGTACAAAACTCAACTCCAATTTATCCCTGTAGAAGTGAAAGACGAAGCAGCAGGCACATTGGGCGACATCAACGCCGACGGTGAAATCAACGTGAGCGACGTGACTGCCCTCATCAACAAGATTCTCGGCACTTCTGACTACAGCAACGAAGTGTGCGACATCAACGGCGACGGTGAAATCAACGTGAGCGACGTAACCGCCCTCATCAACATGATTTTGAAATAAAAAAGCCTCTCCCCCAAAGGGAGACACCATAACACAATAAATGGGACGCATCCACCTGCGCCCCATTTTTTTGTGTGCCCCTTTGCCTCACACAAATCCCACGTTGTTTTTTTCCTCACACAGATACCACAGATTTCTTTTGATAGTGTTAAATCTCATTGAGGCTCCATGCAGCCTTGCTTCCCTTGGAGCTCACACCCTTCTTTTTTGGGTGGGGTATCTTGTGGAGACTTCGGGTACATTTTTTTGTTTTGGGAATGGGGGAATTTTGTAACTTTGTGGTGGTGATGCGGAAAATTAGCGACATATCGGCTACGGTTCGTCACTTCGGCGTGTATCTCACGGTGGAGAAGGGGCTTGCGCACAACACTGCCATGGCTTATGCCGACGATGTGGCTAAGTTGGTGGCGTATCTGCAAACCGAGGGTGTGGCGGTGGAGGATGTAACGCGCAGCGTGCTTGACAATTTCCTCTGCACGCTCCGCGATGTGGGCATCGGTCCGCGTTCGCAAGCGCGCATCATTTCGGGTGTCAAGAGTTTTTACAAATTCCTCAAAATGGAGGGCTATATCGACGACAACCCCGCCCGAATGATTGAGTCGCCAAAGATTGGAAGGCGGCTGCCTGAGGTGCTGACGGTGGAGGAAATCGACGCGATGATTGCGTGCATCGACATGAGTAAGGCTGAGGGGCAGCGCAACCGTGCCATCGTGGAGACGCTCTACGGCTGTGGCTTGCGTGTGTCTGAGTTGGTGGGACTGCGCATCTCGCACCTGTATTTTGATGAGGAATACGTGGTGGTGGAAGGCAAGGGCAATAAGCAGCGACTGGTGCCGATTTCGCAGGAGGCATTGGAGCAAATCCGCCTCTATATGGAGCAAACGCGCGCCAATCAGGTGGCGAAGCGTGGGTGCGATGATATTCTGTTTCTGAACCGTCGTGGCGGTGCGCTGTCGCGGGTGATGGTGTTCTACATCATCAAGGAATTGTGCCAGTTGGCAGGCATTCGCAAAACGGTGAGCCCCCACACGTTGCGCCATTCGTTTGCCACCCATCTGCTGGAGGGCGGTGCCAATTTGCGTGCCATTCAGCAAATGCTCGGCCACGAAAGCATCACCACCACCGAGATATATGTGCACATCGACCGCACTCGTCTGCGAGAGGAGATTCTGATGCACCACCCCCGAAACAACAGGAAAAAGTGAACACCGTATCTGAATTTTTGCTAACTTTGCCGTCGGAAAGAAAACGTAAATGCTTTATGAAACGATTAATTCTCACCATATTATCAATTTTTGCCATTGCTTTCAGCGGCATGGCAGAGGGCACGATGAAAACCCACGAACGCATTGCCGAAAACGGTTATCCTTTCTGGATTTACACGCCCGACGGCTACGACGGCACCAAGGCGCAACCGATTGTGGTGTTTCTGCACGGTCGCTCGCTGTGCGGTCGCAACCTTAACCAAGTGCTTCGCTACGGCACACTCGACGCCATTAAAAAGGGTATGAATATGCCGGCGTTTGTGATTGCACCGCAGAATCCGGGCGAGGCGTGGAAGCCATCGAAACTGATGGACATCATTGAATGGATGGAGGCGAACTACAAGGTGGACGCCAACCGCATATATGTGCTGGGAATGAGCCTCGGTGGCTACGGCACGATGGACTTTGCCGGCACCTACCCCAACAAGATTGCGGCGGCAATGGCACTGTGTGGCGGTTGCTACCTGAAGGACCAGACCGGGCTGGGCGAACTCCCATTTTGGATTATTCACGGCACTGCCGACCGTGCTGTGGGCGTGAACGAGTCGAAAAAGGTGGTGGCAGGGCTTCAGGAGAAGCAACTCACCTCGCGTCTGCGTTTCGACTGGCTACCCGGTGCATCGCATGGCGCACTTGCACGCGCCTTTTATCTGAAAGACACCTACGACTGGCTTTTCGCCCACTCGCTGCAAGACGAAGGTCGCCCCGTGGAAGAATATATCAGCATCGACAACGCCATCCTAAAAATGGCATACAGCGAACTCCGTGAACTCCGCGCCCTCGTAGGCGAAGACGACTAACCCCTGCGGTTCCTACTCACACATTGCCTAAAAATCGGTGAAATGGGGTGGCTTTTCGATTTTTTGGGGAATATACTGCGGAATTAAGAAAAGTTTACTATATTTGCAGAGATGACCGCTACGCATTTGTGGCGGTAATATTCGGATAATTAACTGATTAGGCTTTTAAAACTGATACTTTATATGAGGAAATCATTTATCCTCCACTAATTCCCCCACACCCACACACAAATCCCTCACAAGATTGCTTTGGTGAGCGATAAATCACTCGCCAAAGCAATCTACGTAAAACCTGTGGGAAGGGTTAGCGGTGGAGGAGGTTGCGGGCTTTTTTGTAGAGGTGGATGCTGGTGGGGAGGTTGAAGGTGTAGATGAGGAGGCCGAAGATGATGAAGGAGGCGGTTTGGAGGGGCGTGGTGCCTTTGTATTGCCAGAATGCTACCATCATTACAAACATCACGAGCATCATCACGATGGTGAGCCCGGTGAGCCATTGCCAGCGTTTGTGGGATTCGAGGTTGACGATTGGATAGTCGGGGCCTTGGTTGATGATGCCGCGGGTGACCATTCTGAACGCCAATGCACCAGCCGTCACATAGACGGCAAAGAGGAATATCGACCAGAGGAAGAAGCGGTTTTCTATCGAGTCCATATTGTCGACGGTGAAGTTTCTCGTTTCGCTTACCGACTTGTCGAAATAGTAGGTTTTGGTGTCGTTTTCCCAATCGAGGAATGGGCTGTAGTTGGAATACGATTCAAAGAAGTAAGCGCGGTGATGTGCGCACACCACCATGCCGCGTGCGTAGTAGCCGCCCTCATCGCGGTAGCGCGACTTGTAGTACATGGCAGGGTGTCCGTCAACCTTTGGGGCTGGCTGAATGTCGTATTCCACAAAATAGGAGTTTTTACGCGAGAGGAAGGTGCGTGCCACCTGTTTTTCGGTGCTGAACAGTTGGCTGAAACGCTTGCTGATGTCAAACACGTTGATGTGGCGAATGTCAATCACCTCGCCAGCATCGGACAGCACCGACTTCTGGAACGATGCCACCAGTGGACCGCCGCCACGGTTCTCCAGTCGCTTTCGGAAGTCGCCCGAAAGGAGGAAGTTTTCGTAATGCTCATCGCGAGGTTCGTTGACGCTGAACAGACCGTCGCCATAGGTGTGCCACGGCCCCACAGCCAGTCGCCAATCGCTGTAATACAGCACCACAATGCTCACGAGTGCAGTCACGCCCATTGCCATCAGCGCCATCAGGCGTTTGGTGACGAGCATACGGCGCGCAAAACGCTTGATTGCGCCCCATGCGTTTTCGATGTCGTGACGGATATTCATCGTGTTATTGGGAATTGAGAGAATTATCTGTTAAGTCGGCGGCGCATCATCAGCGAAGTGACGAGCGAAGTGACAAGCCCAACAGCCGCCACCAGCATAAACACCACCAGCACATCGGTCCAAACCACCGACACCGGATAGGCGTTCACTATCACCGCATCGGGGCGAGCCGAGAGCTTGAGCCAGCCAAACTGCTGCTGGCAGAGGCAGAGCACCAGTCCCAAAGCCACGCCAGCCACAGCACCCACAAGGGCAATCAGCCACCCTTCTGTGACGAAAATGCGTGTGATTTGCTTGTCGGTGGCACCGAGGCTTCTGAAGGTGCGAATGCTCTCGTCTTTCTCGATAATCAAAAGCGAGAGGGTGCTAATCACATTGAAAGTGGCAATCACCAGAATGAATGCGAGCAGCAGAAACGTGATCCATTTTTCCATATTCACCAGTCGGAACGACGCATCTTGCTGCATCATGCGATTTTTCACCGTGTAGGATTCGCCCAACTGCGCATTCAGTTGGTCCATCACGGCTTGTTCCGAGGCTCCACGAGCGAGTTTCAACTCCACTTGTGTGGCTTCGGTGGTGTAGTCAAACAGTTCGCGCGCCAAGTTGATGGGAGCAAAAATCATATCGTTGTCGAAATCCTTCTGCTGCACCATGAAAATGCCAGCCACAAACACCGAATCTTCGGTGAAGGCGTTCATCGGGTCGTTGAGGTCAACCTGTCCGCGACGCTGTGGCGCATAAAGTTGGAGCATTCGCAGCGAGCCGGCGCGCGCGTTCAGGCTCACGGCAGGGCCAACGCCCAGCACCGCATAGCGCGACACCTCGTCCTCCAACAGGAAATCGCCCTCCACAATCACGCTGTCGATGCCCGTGAGCCGATTGTAGTCTTTCGGCACGCCTTTCAGCCTCAGCGGCATACTGTAGTCGGCGAAAATGGCGAGGGCATTGTCCTCCACCACAGGCATAGCCATTTCCACACCCGGAATGGCTTGCGCCACACGCACCACGCTGTCGGCATCGGCTATGGTCTTGCCCATAGTGGCGGTGATGGCGATGTCGGGGTCAACGGTGGAGAGTTTCTCCTTAATCAAGTCGTGAAAGCCATTGAACACGCTCAACACACAAATCAGCGCGGCAGTGGTCACCACCACCCCTAATACAGAGATGATGGAGATAATGTTCACGGCTGTGTGCCCTTTCTTGGCACGCAGGTAGCGAAGCGCTATGTTGAAAGAGAGGCTCACTTACGGATGGCTATTATTCCTCAGTTTTATCAGTCTTTGTGCCGTCATTAGCCAGCAGTTCGTCGATGTGCTGGATATAGTCGAGCGAATCGTCGAGATGGAAGTGCAACTCAGGCGTTTTGCGGAGTTGGTAGCGCACACGCTGAGCCAGATTGTAGCGAATGCCCTTTTCGTTGGCGTTGATGTTAGCCATGATTTCCTGTGCGCGTTCGCTTGGGAACACACTCAGGTAGGCGCGTGCGATGCTCAAGTCGGGCGACACACGCACTGCGCTCACGCTCACGAGCACACCACCCATTTTCGCTGTTTCGAGACGGAAGATTTCGCTCAGTTCCTTTTGGAGCAAGCGAGCTATTTTTTCAAGTCGAGTAGATTGCATATCAGTGTATTTCAGTTATTAATTACATATAGTCTGCAAAGATAATCATTTTCACCGAAAACCCGTATCACCATCATTGGATATGTCGGTATAATTTATCTTAAAGATATTTGTTCACTTTCAGGAAAAAGCATTGGCATTGCTTGCTTTTTTATTTTGAAGGCGATTGTGTCGCCATGCCCTCCTGACCTTGAAAGAAGCAAATCAACTGTGATGTATCCTGTATCTAAAAGTGTATCAAATTGTGATACCACAGGGTTTTTGGTGTGTTCAACAAGTGTTGGACGAAAGAGTTCCTCGCCACCCTCAACTTTAGATTCCACTTCTATCCAAAATGTTTCATGATGTTTTTCCAAAAGCCGATCATGCAAAGTGGGCAGTTGCCAAAGCGCAACATCTGCAACTTTTAAATACTTCATCTTCTGTTTATCAACAACGCCTTTTTTCTCTTCTATTGCAAGACGCTTATCAATAGGATAAAGAGTTAATCCTAAATTTTGGGAATTTGGAGTGACACAGTTAAGCGTGTTGTGGTAAGTCAAGGCTTGTTTGCCATCTTTGTTTAAGCGTAAATAACCATATTTGGCTACAATATCTTTTGCTGATTTCAAATGGCTGTTTTTCCAGTCTGGCACTTGACAAAAAAGTGTAGAACGAACTCTTGGACGCTTGTCTCGAAAACTTTTCAACTCAATTCCCTTGTAATCGGGCAATTTTGAACTGTTCATCTCGATTCCTAAAATTCGCTCAATCGCACGACCGACACCTGTATCTGCTAAAACATCTGCTTGATGCCATTCCTTTGCTATATCTTTTAGGTTGTTAGTCAATTCGTTGGCAATGCTCATTGCGACAGAATTCACATTAGTGATTAATTCTTTTAAAGGCGTAAGGATTGACGAGTTATATACATGCTCAATATTGACACGAGAAAGGTTTACCACATGCAGGATCTTATTATGGAACATCATCAAAAGAATGTCGTTTGGTGAACAATACTTTTTCAAGTTAAAAGTCCATATTCGTGGGTCACCTTTCTTGGTTTCTGGACGATACAATGATGTTGAAGTAGTGAATATTGAAGCTTCGTCTAAAATCGCAGTTGGTTGTAACACCTTATAATCTTGCCCTTGCTGTTGGGCGGAATAATCGTGCATTCCACAGTCCTTGAAGTATTGACGCATTGGCTCTGTCGCATCCAAAATACTTTTTTTGAAACCTGTTTCTGTGATTTGAACAAGGGTGTATTCTATGTTCTTTTGAGTAAGAAATGTAATATTCCGCACCTCAAACTCATTAAAGTTCCTCATGTGAATCATAACTTATTTTATTTGATGTGGTCAAGTATAGTGTTCGCTATAGCCCTTGCCATAAGTGGTGGGACAGCATTGCCTACTAAAGTGTATTGTGGAATTTCCTTTTGACGGTTGTTCCCCCCTGTTTGTCTTTTTCCTTGGAAAACAAACGAATCGTCAAAACTTTGCAATCGAGCCATTTCTCTAACAGTCATAGGGCGACAGGCGGAATAGTGTATGAAATCGTCGGGCATCGTACACACTGTCGGGCTTTGCCCTAATGGGTCTAACACCGTGTAATTACGCTTATTTGAAGCCAAACCACTTGCTTTTAGCTCGTCCTTTGCCTCATTATAATCTTTATGCTTGGCGATAATGCTAAGGCGCTTGCGAACGCTTTCGCTCTGCAAACTCGTCTGATGATTAAACAATTCCATCACCTTGTGCTTTTTGGGTGATTTTAATTCTTCCATCGATGCCACATAAAAAGGCTCTTTATCAAAAGTGAAGCGATGCCCTAAGCGACCGATTTTAGACCATTCTGTATACAAAAGCCCTCTTGTGTCGGGTTCACCCTGTAATGAACGACGCTTTTTTTCGCTTTCATATTGCTTTTGACTATTTGGTTGGCGATATGCTGTGGCAGTCTCGCCATTGCCCAACATGTCCAAATCCCAAATGGCCTCAAAAACCTTAACCTTATCTTCTTCACCTACCGTATGTGGTATGTTGCTTATTAGCTCTTGATCGTTTCTACAACCGATAAAAAGCACTCGCTCTCGATTTTGCGGCACACCATAGTTTGACGACAATACAACTATCGGTTTGTCAATGTTATATAAGCGAACATTCTTCATCAAACGGTCGAACGATTCTAACACTCCATCGTTATTGCCCAGATGCACTCTTATGAAATCAACGCATTCGTCAAAAGTTGAGACATAGAGTCTGAGGACCGATTTGATGATTTCTGCATCATTCTTGCAGTCTCCTAACAATGCCACATCGTCTATTGCCGCTAACGTTGTTTTTAATATTTGCTCAGTCGAAATAGTCTCAACAATAAAATTGTAGTGTTCTACAAACCTGTCGTTATCAATATGGGCAGAGGTTTTCAGTTGAATGATTTGCTTGCGTATTTCATCACGCAAGTGCTTTTCCTTCATCAGTATAAGCCCATGACGAATCGTGTTAACAGCCTCGTTACTCTTGCTGACATTGTAAGGCAAATGCTTGGTAGTCAAGTCTCGCAACAAACCATCAAGGAGCTCAAAGAACGATTCGCTTTCCTTTATTTTTGGATTCTCGTTCACTTCCATTTTCAGTTTCAAAACCAGGGTACTGTATAATGCCGTTGGAATTGAACCTTTTAAATTGTAGTCCAGAAAATCTAAAAGTTGCCCAAGAGTCATCGGGTCAACAATCGACCGAATTTCTCTGATAATACGCTCTTTTATACGTCCTTCATCTTTTGTCAAAATACCTTTCACATTTTCCATGACAAAATACTTCGGACGTAACGCTTTTATCACTTTGAGATAATGGTAGAACAGGTCATCACGTTTATCAAGTTTTTTTCTTCTTCCTGCAAGACTAAATGACTGGCAACTTGGTCCGCCTGTCACAACATCAACTTGTTTGCCTGCCAACTCCTTTAAAAGATTTGGCAAGAAGGAGTCGTCCATAATATCTTGGCACAAAAATTTTGTGTCAAGTCCGAGAACCTCATTGTACCTAACTCTATGTGTTAGTTCACAGTTTTCGTTTATGTCGCTTGCTAAAAGAAAGTCGAAATATTTGTCTGCTGTATAAGCTTGCATAAAACCCTCGCTGATGCCTCCAGCACCAGCAAACAAGTCAACAAATGTTACTTTTTTACGTGATTTTAAAAACTCTTTTTTCTGTCCCATATCATTAAAAGAAATGCTCCAACATGGTTTGGCGACCGACCAAAGCCGTTTGCTACTGTCACAGAACTTCTTTTTTGCGTTTTATTTTGGTCTATTTACAAGCAAGGAAATAACCCTTGTGCATTATGCAAAGGTACAATATTATTTCCAAATACCATATAAATCAGGAGAAATGCCACCGTATTTTGAGGTGAAAAAATGCAAGGTTGCAGGAAATGGGGGTGTGCGGAATTTGGATGTAACTTTGTGGCATGAAACAAGAAATCAATCTTAATTAACCACAAATAACGACATTTTTAAAACACAACGAAAATGAACAGCAAGATTTACAACGTAGTGATTCTCGACAAGAGCGGCTCGATGACAAGCATTCGCAAGCAAGCCGTCGACAGTGTGAACGAAACATTCGGCTGCATTCGCAGCATGAGAAAGAAAAATGCGGAGCAGGAGCAGTTTGTGACGCTGGTGGCATTCTGCGGCTGCGAGCAGAAGGTGATTTACGAAAACACGCCTATCGAAAAGGTGAACGACATCACCCTTGCCGATTATGAGCCTTGCTGCATGACTCCGCTCTACGATGCCATAGGCAATGTGTGCACACGCTTGCACACCACCATAAAGGACGACGCTTCTGCCAGCGTGGCGGTGACTATCATCACCGACGGCTACGAAAACGCCTCGCGAGAGTTTTCCGCCAAAGCCATCAAGGCGCTGATTGAAGCCTACAAGCAGGAAGGGTGGATGTTTGCCTACATCGGTGCCGACCACGATGTGGAATCAGTGGCGTTCAACCTTTCAATCGACAATACCATGACATGGGAAAAAACGGAAGAGGGAACAGAGAAAATGGCAAAAATTGTGAATGAGAGCAGAATGAAGTGGGCAGACAATGTGCACTACTGCATGGCCCCAACACCTGAAGAACGCGCTGAGATGAAAAGGAGAATTTCCAAAAACTTCTTCAAATCCTAATACCTGATTGGCACGGTTGTTGCACTTGCACTACATATTAGTGTGAGTGTGACAACTTTTTTTATTAACTTTATCCCGAAAAACTGATAGTAATATGATGGACGTGACCAATTTTATCGATCCCGAACTGCTCTACCACTTGGAGTATGGCAAACTGTATCTGTTTGTGAGTAGTGACCACCAGGCTCAAGCCTACAACCACTTGCTGAAGTCGTCGCTCAGGCGCAGCATCAACCTCGGCTGGCTTGCCAAAATGGAGGTGGTGACGGCGCATGTGCCAGAGGTGAACCGCCTTGGCATGGTGATTGCCGCCCGAAAGGTGAATGCTGGCAATATCGGCCGATATTCCGTGCTCGCTTGCGTGATTCAGAGTATGCACACGCTCGACGATGGCTTGTTCACGTTCTACAACCGCCTCACCTCGGTGGAGGAAGATCGCGATGGCGACAACAGCACCTTCACACTCATTTTCCCCGAAATCGGTTTGGCAGCCGGCGAGTCGGCATCAAGTAAATTCCTGTCGATTGAACATCGTGTCTATAAAAGGGAGCGGAAGTTCCGTGATGAGCGCAACCTGATGATGAATTATTGCTATGCTCCTAAAAAGGGGAATTGGGCTGAGGAACCAACACCAATCGAGGACGGCAATGCAGAGAGATTTACGCTAACGGATGAAGACGAGGTTGGTGAAGCAAAACTGACGAAGGAGGACGAGGCACAAATCGAAATCCTGAGAGAGGACGTGCAAGAAAATGACTATGCTCAGAGTTTGCAGCAGCAGCGCAACCACGACTTGCAGTTGATTCAGGCTCTGATTATGGACTTCATACAAAAGTATCACGCCGACCCTACCGAACTAATTGCCACATCGCTACAGGGCAAGTATGTGGTGAACACGATGCCTATGCTGGTAGTGAACCGCGACCGCAAAATCATCTTCCCCGAATACAATGAAATGGAACTGAAGATGAGTGCCGCCAGCCGCACCCTCTACATCTGGTTCCTGTTGCACCCAGAAGGCTGCCGCCTAAAAGAACTAAGCAACCACCGCGCCGATTTCATCGACATTTACGAGGAAGTGCACCCCGGCAGCAACTACGTGGAAGAAAGTGTAGATGCACTCCTCAAACCCGACAAATTGAACCAAAACCTCTCACGAATCAAGAAAATGGTGCGATCCATCATCATCAACGACGACATCGCCCACCACTACTTCATCAGCCGCGACGATGATGGCACCTACCGCCTCCCCATCGCCACCCATCTCAACAAAATCCACCTCCCCATCACCACTCCCCATCCCTAACCCATCCCACAAGTCAAATCATCGATTCTTAGATATTTCGAAAAATTTGAAGATTCAAGAAGCCCGGCACATCAGGCACTCTAATTTATAATGTCAGATTCCTGATGTGTGAAAATACTTTGGGGAGTTTGATAATTGGGGGGGGGTTGAGTATTTTTGGGGCGGTTTTTTGAGGATGATTCTTGAAATCAAGTATATATTTTTTATAATGAACTAATATGGAGAAATTTTTTACTCGTGTATGTGGCTGCATGGTAGCGGCCGTTCTGATGGTTGCGATGTCGGCTCAGGCTTTCGCGACAAGTAAAACCGTGACCGTAACTGAGGCTGGCACGCTTAGCACCCTTATTCCGGCAAGTGAGAAAAATGCGATTACTTCGCTTACCGTGAGCGGTACGCTCAATGGCACCGACATTCGTTTTATCCGCGAGATGGCTGGTCTGGATATTGAGGGCGAGACTACTGATGGCAAACTCACCGAACTCAACATCGCTGGCATTGAACTCACCGATGGCGGCGACGCCTACTATGAGGATGCGTGGAGCAAGTATTACACCGCCACCAGCTACGACGTGAGCGAAGATAATGACCTATACTACTGCACCGACCTGTCGTATGCGTTCACTGGCACCAACCTCACCAAAGTGGTGTGGCCTGCCACTATGTGGGAAGTGGGCGAAAACGCGTTGGCATATTGCAGCGACTTGAAGGAGTTTGTCCTCGGTAGCGAAACCATCGACGGCGCACAAGGCGACATCAGCGTTTACAACATCGGTGGCATGCGCTTAGCCAACGGCAGCGAACGCTTGAGCGTGACGCTCAGCAAGGGCGTGTACGTAGTCACCCTCAACGGCAAAGCCACAAAAGTAATCGTAAAATAACCGCCCCCTACCGATTAGGGCATAAAAATAACGAGCACCCTATTAAATCTCGAATTCGGGATTTAATAGGGTGCTTTTTGCTAAACTAAAATTTAGAAAATGATATACAAGTTGTCCCTGTGATTATTTAGTAATGATTGAAAAAAATCCCGTTAGGAATTTCATCGCATCTTCTTCGGGACAACATGTATATCATTCCTAAAATTTATAACCAACTCCCAAATGGATGCCTTGCAATTGTTTTTTCTTTGGTAGCGAGAGTGGGGTGCCGTCAATCACTACGTTTCGCGCTGAACTATATGCGTCCATGTTGCTCCATGTGTAGCCCAGCCATATTTGCCACGGATTCACGTCGAGCGCCAGCGAGGTTTTGAAATGATAGAAACACGACTTTGCTCCGTGGTTTTTGGCGCGGAACATATCGCCAGTCACGTACACGCCCGGTGCACTTGGCATCACCGTGTATTTCACATTCGCATTGGCAGGCACAGGCAGTGTGATGCCGCAGTCCTCCTTTATGCAGAGGCGCATCGAGCCGTCGGAGTTGCGCCACAGCGCAGGACTCTGCAACTGGAGCGCGCATCGCAGCCACACGGCATTGTGCAAATCCTCCGTTTTGTAAAACATGCCATTGTGGGTGAACGAATTGTAGGTGTCGCCAAAGTCGCCAGCCACGCAGAGGCTCACGCCAGCGCCCACATACTCGATAGGTCGGTAATCCACACCGAGTTCCACGCCCCAGTCGAGCGAGTTGAACGAAGCCACCTCCACCCTTCCCATCCAATGGCGGTTGCGGTCGGAATTGTCGTCGGCATAGCACTTACTGCCCAGCAAGCTCAACGCCAAGAACAGTGACAGAGATATAAGATGTCGCGCCATATAATTATACTTAAATAAGGTTTCTGCAACAAAGTTACAAAACTTGATGCAACCCTCACACCCCCCAACCTAATATATAGGAAACTTCCTACACTTTTACCGAATTTTTATGTAATTTCGCATATCCTCATTTTACTTTTCACGGTTTGCTCGGTTGTAAATAGTGTAAGGGCTTCCGAAAAGCCAGTACATCAGCGAGCTCGCAACAGCAATTTTATTTACAAACCCGTAATTCAAGAAAATTATGATGACGATGAAGAAAAAAATAATGACAATGATGCTGATGGCACTTTGTGGCATCGCAGTGGCAGAAGCGCAACCTCATCGTGGTTTGCACCCCGTAGTTATCAATCCACGCCCAATGCGTGTGACGAAAGTGGTTTCGCACCCTGTGGTGGTTTCGCGCACTACCAACCGATTGAACCAATCCGACCGCCTTGAAATGGCAATCGCCTATATCAAAAGCCACGGCTCAATCAACGCCAAGCAATACAGCAAAATCACTGGTCTGAACAAGGCCACAGCCGAGGCAGAGCTCGACGCATTCGCCACACGCCGCTGCAACCCTATTGTCATTCAATTTAATGGAAAGAAGAAAACGTACGTTTTAGCATGACGATTGGCGACAAGCATATTATAGACACTGTTCGCACCAATCCAGAAAGTGGATTCCGACTGTTGCTCACGAAATACAAGAAGCCTATTTATTGGCATATCCGACGTATTGTAGTGGGGCACGACGATGCGCAAGACGCTGCACAGGAAACATTCGTGCGGGTGTTTCGCAACTTCAGCAGTTGCAAAAGCGGCGACAAACTGCGTGGATGGATTTTCAGGATTGCCACCAACGAGGCTCTGCGTATGCTTGACAAAAGAAAAAGCACCACTCTCTCATTAGACGACGAGGCCACCAATATTGCAGGACAAACCATCGCCGACCCATATTTCGACAACAGCGATAAAGCGGCTGTCATGCTGCAAAAGGCAATCCTCAGCCTTCCCACGAAGCAGCAACTCACGTTCAACTTGCGCTACTACGACGAGATGGCCTACGATGAGATTGCCGAGGTGATTGGATCCACAGCTTCCGCTGCCAAAATGAACTATCATATAGCAAAAGATAAAATAGTGAAATTTATCAATTCTAACGACCTATAACGATGAACAAAGATTTTGATTTCGATAAAGTGGGCAAACGAATGCCTTACCAGGTGCCCGACTGCTTCTTCGACCAGCTTGAATCAAATGTGATGCAAGAGGTGAAGAGCGAGGTGGCAGTGACAAAGAAATTGCGCTTCCGCCGAATCACTTGGGGCACAATCATTGGCGCAGCCGCCGCTGTGGCACTGCTGGTGACGGTGAATTTGAAATCGACGACGGTCAACGAATATTCAGCCGAAGCCGTGAATCAAGCGTTCAGCCAACTCCAACCAGTCGACCAGGCCTATTTGCTCGAAGTGTATGACGAGGACGTGTTTCTCAACGAACAATATTAAAACCAATATAATTGAAAAATAAAAGAATATGAAACAGATAGTAAAATCAATGATGGTTGCACTCATGATGATTGCAACGTGCACCGTGGCTTTCGCACAGCCACAAGGGAAGAAACAGCGCATGTCGCGCGAACAGTTGGCTGAAGTGCAAGCCCACCACATTGCCGAGCAGTTGGCATTCAGCGACGATGTTACCGCCAAATTTGTGTCGGTTTTCTGCCAACAGCAGCAAGAAATTTGGGCGTTAGCCCCACGCCTTGGCCGCATGGCTGCCGCCACCGACGAGGAGCAGATTCAGCAGCGTTTCGACCGTAGCGAGAAGATTCTCGCCATCAGAAAGAAGTATTACAAGGAATACTCCCAGTTTCTCACCCAAGCCCAAATCAAGCGAGTGTATGAGATTGAGCGACAAACGATGAAGCGCTTTGCCAAAAAAGCAAAACGCCAAGCCCAGAAAAGGCAAAACCGATAACGCATCCATCACCTCAACCCTTTTCTCTAAATGAAGATGAAAGTAACGATTATATTTCTACTACTCGCGGTAGCGTCGTCGCTGGGTTTCGCCCAAACCCAACCCAGCGACACGCTCGCTTTTCAGAGTTTAAGCCACAATTTTGCAGACACATCATTAGGCTATCGTAAAGCCAAAGTGCTGTGCACCGACACAACCACCAGCAAGGCACTCATCATCTATCTGCATGGTGGCTCAAGCTGTGGCACCGACAACACCACCCAAACGAATGAGCCCGGCATCGATTCCATTGCCAATTATCTGGTAAACCACGGGGTGCCATCGGTGTTTATCGTGCCTCAATGTCCCGACCGCAATAAAGGTTGGGGCGGAATTGCAATGAATGTGAAAGCCCTGTTAGACTTCACGGCACACGTTGAGAGTATCGACACCACACGCATCTACATTTTCGTTGGCTCGATGGGAGGAACTGGCACATGGGAGATGCTTTCCACCTTCCCTGGATATTTCAGCGGAGCGATGCCATGTGCGGCAAACCCTAAAGGCATGGTGGCTGAAAATGTGGCGAAAACGCCTGTGTACAACGTAATGGGATTGGCTGACAAAATCATGAATGCCGACGTTAGAGCCATTGCGGAAGACTTTATCAATCAACTTAAAGCATTGGGCGACGATGTGCAATACGAAACGGTGGAAGGCTGGTCGCACGAGACCACTTGCATACAAAGTTACACCGCCGCGCGCCTCGACTGGGTGTTTTCGCATCGCAAGACCCCATCGGCTGGCATCACCACAGTCACCGCCGACAGCCCCATCAACCCCGACACCAACTGGTACACCCTTCAAGGTCAAATCATATCCCAACCCACCACCCCAGGCATCTACATCCACCAAGGCAAAAAGATACTGGTCACGGGGCGATAAATATTCGAACCTATAGGGCAGGAAGACTACGAGTCAACAAGTCAACAGGTTAACGAGTTTTTTGGGGAAGGGAGTGTCGGACTGGTCAGACAAGTCAGACGGAATCAGGCGAGCGAACAACTATTCAACCACATTACCAAAGGCGATGGTGCCGTCTTAACTTCTTTAACTTCTTAACTCCTTAACTTCTATAAAAATCTTCTAATTTCCAACTTCTAATTTCTTTCTTTTCTCCCTTTGTGGGATTTTCATTACTTTTGTGGAACGAACGATAAACAGGATTTATGAAAACTGGTAGCGAACGACAGGCTTGGCTCGACTATGTGCGGTTTTTCAGCATATTTTTGGTGATAGTGTTTCACACGCCACCACGGCTGGAACTGTTTGACGATGCCGTGATTCTCAACCTCCGCGTGCCGGTTTTCTTCTGCATATCGGGCTTTCTCTACAGTTTCGACCGTTGGCCCCGCTTCACCACCTATTTGCGACACCGCGCCCAGCAGATTATCGTGCCTTACTGCACCTTTTTCGTGATTTTCTATGCGCTGTGGCTGGCGGTGGGCCGAAGAATGGTGGGTGCTGAAGAAGAGGCCATCAGCTTGTGGCAACCAGTAGTGGAATTTGTGTGCGGTAATCCGCAGACGGTGGTGGCGCCGTTCTGGTACATCGCCTGCCTGTTCACCATGCAACTGCTATACTGGAGCATCGAGCGCATCGTGCCACGCCGATATGTGTTTGCCACATGCGTGGGCATTGCCGCCGCCACCTACCTCATTCCTTACGAAATACCGGAGGTATTGGCTGTCGGGCAGTTTTGGAACCTCGGCAACGCCCTGCTTTTCCTCCCATTTTACGCCCTTGGCAACAGTTTCAAACCTTGGCTCACACGTCTGAAATTCGGCACACCACGCGCTGCGGTACTACTGGTGATGCTGGCCGCGGCATCTGTCGCCATTATGGTGGAGGCAACGCCTTTGCGCGCCCTCGATCCGCAGCTCTACAGCCTTGTGCGCATCGTGGCTGGCATGATGGTGATTCCCTGCTACTTCTGCGTGGCGAAATGGATTGCCGCACGATATGGACACAGGCATGTGATTGAGTTTGTAGTGGTGAGCGGCACCGTGTATTTGGGTTTGCAAAACTACTTCATCGGCATCGCCAAAATGCTGCTCAACCGCTTCGCCTACGACGGCGTGCTCGACGACCACATCTGGATGAAATACGCCATAGCCATCATGGTGATGATTGCCATCTACCCCTTCGCCTGGGCAATCGACCGCTACGCCCCCTGGCTCATCGGCAAGAAGAAGCAAAGTTGAGTCAACTTTGCAAAGTCAACGAGCCAACGAGTCAACAGGTCAACGAGTTTTTCGATTTTTCGAATCTTCGAATTATCGAATTATCGAGATTTCGAAGTATCGAGGAAGCCGAAGCTATCGTCTTAACTTCTTTAACTTCTAAACTCCTTAACTTCTATAAAAATCTTCTGAAATCTAATTTCTAACTTCTGGTGTCTGATTTTGTCAGTTGGGAGAAATATGGTAATTTTGTGGTTAGAAAATCAAGATTAGGCAATGAAACAATATCTCGACTTGCTTCAGCATGTGCTCGACAATGGCATCGTGAAGCACGACCGCACCGGCACTGGCACGAAAAGCGTGTTTGGCTACCAAATTCGCTGCAACCTTGCCGACGGTTTTCCGCTGCTCACCACCAAAAAGGTGCATCTGAAGAGCATCATCTACGAACTGCTGTGGTTTCTGCGTGGCGACACCAATGTGCACTGGCTTCAGGAGCATGGCGTGAGAATTTGGAACGAGTGGGCTGACGAAAACGGCGAACTCGGTCCGGTGTATGGGCACCAGTGGCGCTCTTGGCCCGACTACAACGGCGGCACCATCGACCAAATTGCTCAAGTGGTGGACCAAATCAAGCACAACCCCGATTCACGCCGTATGCTGGTGAGCGCGTGGAATGTGGCAGAGGTCAACAAGATGGCACTTCCACCGTGCCACACCATGTTTCAGTTTTATGTGGCAAACGGCAAGTTGAGCCTCCAGCTCTATCAGCGCAGCGCCGACCTTTTCCTTGGCGTGCCGTTCAACATTGCCAGTTACGCTCTTTTGCTGATGATGGTGGCTAAGGTGTGTGGCTTGGAGCCGGGCGAGTTTATCCACACTTTCGGCGATGCGCACATCTATCTCAACCACTTCGAGCAGGTGAAACTGCAACTCACTCGCGAGCCTCGCCCACTGCCTCGCATGGTGATTAACCGCGATGTGACCGACATTTTCGACTTCAAATACGAAGATTTCACTATCGAAGGCTACGACCCTTACCCTCTGATTAAGGGCGTGGTTTCGGTATAAAACATAACAACTTATGGGCAAACAAATCTCTGCTATCGTGGCTATCGCCCGCGACGGCGCAATCGGGAAAAACGGCGATTTGCTGTGGCATCTGTCAGCCGACATGAAGCATTTCAAATCCATCACCATGGGGCATAGCATAGTGATGGGGCGCACCACGTTTGAATCGTTTCCGAAAGGCGCGCTCCCCGGCCGCCAAAACATTGTGGTCACCCGCAATGCCGACTATCACCCCGAAAATGTGACCATCGCCCATAGCATAGCCGACGCCATCGACGCGGCGGAAATGCCCGGCGAGGTGATGATTATAGGTGGCGCACAAATCTACGCCGCCACCATCGACATGGTGAGCACCATCTACCTCACACGAGTGGATGCCGAATTTCCAGATGCCGACACCTTTTTCCCCACCATCAACCCCGACGAGTGGGAGGAATGTGGTGTGGAGCACCACGAAGCCGACGACCGCAACTCCTTGCCCTACACTTTCCTCACTTTGAAAAGAAAACGCTAATCAATGCCAACTACTCCCGTACATCAAAAAGTGGATATCTTCACCCGAAGCGAGGGGGCGGCACTCAAGGGTGTGGGCATTCTGCTCATCGCGACTCACAACTTGGCGCACTGCCTCGGTGCCACTGGATACGACTGCAACGAATTTAACTTTGAACAAGAAAGCACCGACGCGCTCTTCCATTTCCTGCTTCATCCTGGACAAAGCATTTTTATCCAGCTCAGTACCCTTTTGGGCTACTGTGGCATCTATGCGTTTCTGTTTATAAGTGCTTTCGGACTGGTGCGAAAATACGAACAAGGCACCACAAAGATGCCTGCGCCACACATTTTCGTGTGGCAGCACTATACGAAGCTGTTCAAACTGATGTTTTTCGCCCTTATTTCGGCAATTTTGGCTGTGTGGCTTGTCAATAGTTCCAAACTGCCCAGCATCAGCGACTGTGTGGCACAAGCATTGATGGTGACCAACTGGCTCAAGCCACCCTACAGCCACGTGTTCCCCGGTCCATACTGGTTTTTCGGACTGATGATAGAGCTTTATATCATCTATAGGCTTGTACTGTATGTGCCACGCG
>ULVO01102536.1_pt1 | contig 22357 bp, 20 predicted proteins | sample 1959521 | NCBI WGS metagenome assembly ULVO01 (sample SAMEA4835788, study PRJEB28245) | human gut metagenome | biome: gut microbiome; material: fecal sample | place: Denmark | collected 2008
GTACTTTATAAACCTTTGGCAAAAACACGGGGACGGTTTTCCGTCCCCACATCTTCATAATCTCTTGCGTTCACCCGCCGTGAGGCGGATTTCACATGGCGCAGCCATATTTCACTGCGCTTTGGCGCAATTTCACCCGTTCGCAAGAACGGATTTCACTGCGGGCGTAAGCCCGCTTATATCGTTCCCGTTACAACCACGGTGGTCACGCCGGGGGTCACGCTGACAACGCCTGTGGTGGTGTTCTGCGTGAACGTGGCGGCGGGCACGGTAAGCGTTGTGGCTGCGCCGGTATCGGGCAGGGTCAGCACGCCGGCCGTGTAAGTATAGTCGCTCGAGGGCACGGCAGTGCCGTTTATGCTAACGGAAAGGTTGCCGGGCGCGGGATTGAACGCATCCCTGAGCACAACGTCCGTAGCGGCGGTGTTGCCGTAATTATACAGGGTGAAGGTGTATGTTATGGTGCTGCCGTCGGTAATTGTGGAAGGCGACATGTCCTTCACTATGCTCACGTCAGCATAATCGGCCGCGTTTATGGTGTGCGACGCGGTGGAAGCATCGGCAATGCCTGTGGCGGTGGCGGTAACGGTGTTGGTTATGCCCGCTTCGGCGGCTATGGGCGCGGCGGTGTTTGCCGTGGCCTTATAAAGTATGGTGGCGGTGGCTCCCGCGGCAAGCGTGGGTATTGTGAACGTTACGCCTGTGGCAGAGACGGTGGGCGTTATGCTGCCGGAAAGCACGCCGTTTATATAAAGCTGAGCGGGGCCGGTATACGTAAGCGGATACACGGCAGCTGTGCCGCCGGCGGGCGTATATGCGCCAAGATTGTCGCTGAGCACAACGTTGGTAAGGGCGTTTGCGCCGGAGTTGGTGGCGGTGAGTATATAGGTCAGCTCGCCGTTGCGGCGGTAGTTTGTGTCCAGCGTGGTCTTTGCTACGCTGAGCGCTTCCTGCAGCAGGGCGGTGGCTATGTTTGAAGCCGCCTGTCCCGTTGTGCCCGCGTACTGATAGGTCAGCGTGGCCTGATTGGTTATTCGGGTTGCCATATTTATGTTCCTCTTTTCATGGTTGCTTTTTATGGGGAGCAAATCCTCCCTTGTTCACAATATGCCGCTGTCCCGTTTTTTGATAGAATATTCTGAACAGCGGGCTTGAAATGCATCTCATATCGATTTTTTAGATAAAAAGTACATTCGGATTCACAAGAACTATGCAACGCCCCTTGCAATTTTCATCGATTTTTGCAATAATAATTTTGAACACACATCGCGTGAATAATTAGCGCGCCATAAAGCGCAAAAGGAGAGAACAGATATGGCAGGCGAAGATATAAAACTGACTAAATTGGCAAAATGCGCGGGCTGCGGCGCAAAGGTCGGCGCGGGAGTGCTGGCGAAGCTGCTGGACGGCATAAAGGTGCATCACGACCCGAACCTTCTCGTGGGCTTCGATAAGAGCGACGATGCATCCGTTTATAAGATAAGCGACGAGCTTGCCATAGTGCAGACGGTGGACTTCTTCCCGCCGATAGCGGACGATCCGTACCTTTTCGGCCAGATAGCCGCCACCAACGCCCTTTCGGACATTTATGCAATGGGCGGCGAGCCTAAGCTTTGCCTGAACATAATGGCCATACCCGAAAAGATGCCCATGGACGCGGTGCATGCGCTGCTAAAGGGCGGATACGACAAGGTGTATGAAGCGGGCGCGCTGATAACCGGCGGCCACAGCATACATGATGACGAGCCTAAGTACGGCCTTGCGGTTACGGGCTTTGTGCATCCGGACAAGATGCTGACCAATTCAGACGCCAAGCCGGGCGACGTGCTGCTGCTGACAAAGCCGATAGGCATAGGCGTGCTTTCCACCGCCAACAAGGCGGACATGCTTTCAAAGGCCGGACAGGACCTTATATATTCCCTTATGACAACGCTGAACAAGGCCGCGCGAGATGCAATGGTTAAATACGACGTACACGCCTGCACGGACGTTACCGGCTTCGGCCTTATTGGGCACACATACGAGATGGCTTCAGGAAGCGACACGGAAATTACGCTGAACGTGAACGATATAGATCTTATCCCCGAGGCGCTTGAGCTTGCGCGCATGGGCATACTGCCCGCGGGTATGTACCGTAACCGCACCTATGCCGAGCATGCCGTTGACGCAGGCGACACGGAACTTGCCAAGCAGGATATGCTCTACGATCCGCAGACCGCGGGCGGCCTGCTGATAGCCGTTGCCGAAAAGGATGCGGACGCGCTGATGAACGACCTTCGCGGCGCGGTGCCCAGCGCCCAGCGCATAGGCTATGTGAGCGAGTATCAGGGCGGGGCGAGGATAAAGCTGAGGTAAAAAGCTCTACACCAAAAGGCTCCCCGTCCGGGGAGCTGGCAATACGCCGCAAGGCGGATTGACTGAGGGGTTGACGCAAACAGGAGCAGCCCCGATGCAACCCCTCCGTCTGCTCGTTGCACTCGCAGCCACCTCCCCTTTCAGGGCAGGCTTAATGTTGGAGTTTGTACTGCACCAAAAGGCGCCACCGCTTGCGGGGGAGCTGTCGGCGTGAGCCGACTGAGGGGGAGTGGTAAAAAGCACAATCCAAAAGGCTCCCTCACCGAGGGAGCTGGAAATTCGCTGTAAGCGAATTTTCCGAGGGAGTCCTTTCAACTGAGAGGTTGAAGATACTAAGCAAAGCCCCCCTTACCCCTCCGCAAGCCGCCGCACGGCCTCCAGCGCCCTGTCCACATCGTTTTCCGTATTGGCGAAGCCGAGCGAGAAGCGCACGGTGCCCTGCGGGAAGGTGGAAAGCGTTTTGTGCGCATTGGGGGCGCAATGCAGGCCGCAGCGGGTGAGTATGCCGAACTCGGTTTCAAGGCGGAAGGCGACCTCCGCATTGTCCTGACCGATGAAGTCGAGCGATATCACGCCGACGCGCCTATCAAGCTGCCGCGTGCCGCAAAGCCTTACGTTAGCTATGCCGTCAAGGCCGTCTATAAACCGCTTTGTCAGCGCCAGTTCATGCGCGCGCAGGGCTTCTATGCCGCGGCCTTCAACGAAGCCGAGCGAGTATTCAAGCCCGTATATGCCCGCCATGTTGGGCGTGCCGGATTCAAACCTATCAGGCAGGTAATCGGGAAGCGTTTCCTTATCCGATGCGCTGCCCGTGCCGCCCGCGATAAGCGGATCGAGCGCATGCGCCATTTTGCCGCTCAAAAGCAGCAGCCCTATGCCCGCAGGGCCGAGCAGGCCCTTGTGCCCCGGCACGGCAAGCGCGCTGAGATTGAACGCATCAAAGTCAACAGGGTAATGCCCGGCGGTCTGCGCCGCATCGAGCGCAAAGGGTATATTGTGCTTTTTGCACACTTTGCCCACGGCTTCAGCGTCCTGCACCGTGCCGCACACGTTTGACCCATGCGCCATTATGACAAGGCGCGTATTGGGGCGGATGAGCGGCTCAAGCGTATTTGGTATTATGCGGCCCTCGCCGTCGCAGGGTATCCTGCTGAATTCAACGCCATCAAGCTGCATAAGCGGACGCATAACGGCGTTGTGCTCCATGCTGGATACTATGCAATGCTCGCCCGCGCGCAGCAGGCCCTTTATTATGAAATTAAGCCCCGCCGTTGCGCCGGGGGTGATAATGACATGCGTAGCCTTTTCATTGAAGTTGAAAAGCCGCTTTGCGCGTTCCCGAAGGCTGAGCGCAACAAGCCCCGCATCCGCAGCCGATGCATAAACGGAGCGGTTGATGGTTGCGCCGATATTGTCCATATAGTCCTTCATGCGCGCGCTCATGCCGGCGGGCTTTGGGAAGGAGGTTGCGGCATTATCAAGATAAACGGTATCCATTTTAAGCGTCTCCTTAATTCTGTGCTTAAAGCATAGCATACGACGGCGCAAATGTCACATTGATAAATGCGGTGGTCATCGCCAAAATGCCCGTATGGGCAGTTATCATCGCCAAAATAGATTTATTATATCGCTGTAAGGAGAAACATAATGCTTGAAATAAGCCTGAGGCAGCTTGAAACGTTTGTGGTAACGGCGGAGTGCGCCAGCTTTACAAGGGCGGCAGATAAGCTGCACCTGACCCAGTCCACCGTCAGCACGCATATACAAAGCCTGGAGCAGGAGCTGGACAGCCAGCTTATACTGCGCGGCGCGCGCAGAAAGCTGGAGCTTACCGAAACGGGCAGGCGTGTATATGCCGCCGCAAAGGAGATACTTAACCGGTGCGAGGCGCTTGAAAGCATGCGCGAAAGCAGCGACGCGGCAACGCTGAGCATAGCCACGTCCACCGTGCCGGCGCAGCAGCTTTTGCCAAAGCTTATGTCCGGCTTCCTTAAAAGGAACAATGCCGCCCGCTTTGCGCTAAGGCGCGGGGACAGCGACGCCGTGCGCACTATGCTTGAAAAGGGCGAGGTGCGCATAGGCCTTATGGGCGCGCAGCCCGATTCGCGGCGCTTTACAAGCTATCCCGTGGCGCAGGACATGCTGGTTATGATAAGCGAAAATTCCCCCCGCTTCCGCGCGCTCAAGCAGCAGGGCGCAACGGGCATACAGCTTATAAACGAGCCTATGATAGCGCGGGAGGAAAGCAGCGGCACGCAGCAATCGGTGGAGGCATACTTTGCATCCTGCGGGGTGGATACGTCCGCACTGAGGATAGTCGCCCGCATGGATAATCCGGAGGCCATAAAGGCCGGCGTTGTGCAGGGCATGGGCGTGAGCGTTATATCCTATCTTGCGGCGCAGGAGGAGGTTGTTTCCGGCAAGGTGCTTTCATTCGATTTGGACAGGAAGAAGGCCTACCGCACCATATACATCGCCTGGCGTAAGGACACTGCGCTTACGGCCATAGAGCAGAAGTTCGTGAACTATGTGCGCATGGAAGCGCCGAAGATAGCGCAGTAGGGAGGTTCGGAGTTGAGCGCGTCCTGTGGACGAGTAAGCGAAACGGAGAACGGGCAGGAACAGGGAGAATTACGAACGACAGTGAGTAAGGCGACCTTGTTCCAACCAGAGCGTTAACTCATATATCTTGGCATATAATACTGTACCAAAAGGCTCCCCGGCCGGGGAGCTGTCGCCGCAAGGCGACTGAGGGGTTGAGACAAGCAAAGAGCTGCGAGCTAATTTATAACCCCTCCGGCTTTTGCTTCGCAAAACCCACCTCCCCTTTCAGCGCAGGCTGGTGGTTTGAGTTAGCACCATTCCCAAAAGGCTCCCCTTCACGGGGAGCTGGCAAGCCGAAGGTTTGACTGAGGGGTTGACGAAAACAAGAGCAGCCCCGATGCAACCCTTTCGTCTGCTCATTGCATTCGCATCCACTTTCCCCGTAAACGGGGAAAGCTTTTGGTTAGTGGTAGCACCCAAAAGGCTCCCCGGCCGGGGAGCTGGCACGGCGTTAGCCGTGACTGAGGGGTTGAGACAAGCAAAAAGCTGCGAGCTAATTTATAACCCCTCCGGCTTTTGCTTCGCAAAACCCACCTCCCCTTTCAGGGCAGGCTGGTGGTAACACCAACCAAAAGCTGTCCCCATGAAATGGGGAAAGTGTCGCGGCGCAGCCGTGACGAAAGGGGAGCGGCTCAAAGCTGCCAATTGGCACGAGTTATGCCCCCCTTACCTTGCCTTATCCCCTATTATGCGGTCTATCTGCTCCTCTATGTGCAGCAGGGAGCCGCGGTCTATGAGATAATCAAATACTATCACCTGATTTTGGGCAGCCGTGTATTCGTCAAGCAGGCTGCCCGTTTGGTTGGCATCGAAAAGCGGGCTGTCCGGCGCGGCTATAACGGCGCGGAAGCGGCGCATGAAGCGGCGCATGGCCTTTGGATCGGTATCGAAGCACACGGGCGGGGCCTTGCGGTGGGAGGTGAATATCTCCACCTGCTCGGCAATGAGGTTGGCAAATTTGTTGCTTTGGCACAGTATGCCTATGGTGCAATCGTGCGGCAGGGCGCAAAGGCTCACAACCGTTTTGCGGCTTAACGATACGTCCGCCGCCATCAGCTTTTCGCGGTTGCGCGTAAGGCTTTTTGCAACGGTATCGTAATGCGTAACGGTGGTCAGCACCAAGTCATAATCATTCATAAGCTCGTCCGCGTCGTCGTCCATAATTATGGTGTCCACAAAGAAGGAGGATACCACAATGCCCGGAATATAGCTCAGCTGCCGCTTGAACACGGAGAGCGATTCCGGGTTGCAGTCTATTACCGCTATGCGGGCGTAGCTTTCCGGCGGCGCTTTTTTGGCAAGGGCAATATGCAGCAGCGTGCCAATTTCCTTATGGCTCAGGCCCATCGCCGCCATGCGGTCGTATGTTTGCTCCATCAGCTCCGCGGCCTTTCTTCGCGCGTCAAGGTCTATTGTTTCGCGCTCGTTATAAACATAGCTGCCGCTGCCGTGTATCACCTCTATTATGTTGTTGTCGCTCAGCTCCTTATAAGCCTTTTTCACCGTGCCGCGCGCTATGCACAGCGTTTCGGCCAAGTCCCGCTCCGTGGGCAGCCTGTCCCCGGGCTTTAATTCCCCGCTCTTTATCATGCGCGTAAGCTGCTCCACAAGCTGCTTGTATATTGGCGTTTTCTGCGAAAAGTCTATCGTTATCATGTTCCCTCCCAAAGTGGTACACTATTCGCCGCGCGGCGCAGTACCAATTCATGCTGCGGAGTGCTGTGCAAACCGTATTGGTACATTATTCGCCGCATAAATTGCTATATCTGTGCCTATATCCTATAATTATAATATACCAATTTGTACGCAGCATTTCAACCGGAACATAGATATTTGAAAGGGGTGTTTTTATTATGATAAGCCTGAACGGGCGCGACCTTACCATAGAGCAGGTTATAAGGGTCACGCAGGGTTACGAGGAAGTAAAAATAGCGGAGGAGGCCAAGGCGCCTATGGATAAGGCCCGCGCCTACGTTGAAGAAAAGGTGGCGAGCGGCGCGGCGATATACGGCCTTACTACGGGCTTTGGCAAATTTCAGGATAAGTATATCTCCATCCACGATACGGCAGCGCTGCAAAGGAACCTTATAGTGTCCCACGCATGCGGCATGGGCGAACCGTTTGCCGAGGATATTACGCGCGGAATAATGCTTTTAAGATGCAATGCGCTCTGCCGCGGCAATTCCGGCATACGCAGGAGCACCGTTGAAACGCTTATAGCAATGCTCAACGCGCATGTGCATCCCATAATACCGCAAAAGGGCAGCCTTGGCGCGAGCGGAGACCTTGCGCCCCTTGCGCACATGGTGCTGGTTATGATAGGCGAGGGCGAGGCCGTGTATAACGGCGAACGCATGAGCGGCGCGGACGCAATGGCGCGGGCGGGCATACCAACGGTGGAGCTTGCCGCGAAGGAAGGGCTTGCGCTGATAAACGGCACGCAGGTTATGACAAGCGCGGGGCTGCATGCGCTTTACGGCGCGATGCAGCTTGCAAAAACCGCCGATATTGCCGCCGCAATGACCACAGAGGCGCAGCTTGGCATAACCAAGGCATTCGACGCGAAGGTGCATGAGCTGCGCGGCCACGGGGGGCAGATGGACTGCGCCGCAAACATAAGGAAGCTGATAGACGGCAGCGGCCTTTGCGCCGCCGTGCAGCAGGGCAAGGTTCAGGACGCATACTCCGTTCGCTGCGTGCCGCAGATACACGGCGCAAGCCGCGACGCGATAGAATACGTCCGCGCGGCAGTTTCCCGGGAAATAAATGCCGTTACGGATAACCCGATAATATTCCCCGATGATGACGACGCCATATCCGGCGGCAACTTCCACGGCCAGCCCATGGCGCTTGCGTTCGATTTTCTCGGCATTGCGCTGAGCGAATACGCAAACGTATCGGAAAGAAGGCTTGAGCGCATGGTCAATCCGCAGCTTTCAAACGGCCTGCCCGCATTCCTTACCCAAAACGGCGGCCTCAATTCCGGCTTTATGATAGCGCAGTATTCCGCCGCAAGCATGGTTAGCGAAAACAAGGTTTATGCGCATCCCGCAAGCGTGGACTCTATCCCCTCAAGCGCCAATCAGGAGGACCACGTGAGCATGGGCACCACCGCCGCGCGCAAGGCGGGCATGATACTGGACAATGCCGAAAAGGTGATAGCCATTGAGCTGTTTGCGGCGTTTCAGGCGCTGCATATAAGGGGCGAAGCAAAGCTTGCGCCCGCAACAAGGGCCGTTTGGGACGAAATGCGCAGGGTTGTGGAGCCGATAGAGGACGACGTTGTTATGTATCCGCGGCTTAACGCGGTTGAAAAGCTGGTGCGCGGGGGCGACATTGTGCGCGCCGCCCAAAGCGTATGCGGCGAACTTAACTGATAATAAACAGGAGGAAGCAAAATGGACAACACAGCAATAAAGAACGCAATGACCATAAGGCTGGACAATGTTCTGCCGGAATACCCGAAATTTGTTGAAGGCATACGCCGCGCGCCGGATAGGGGCTTCCGCCTTACAAAGGCGCAGGCCGAAACCGCGCTGAGGAACGCGCTGAGATACGTTCCGGAGGAGCTGCACGAAGCCCTTGCGCCGGAATTTATGGAGGAGCTTGTTACGCGCGGGCGCATTTACGCATACCGCTTCCGCCCGGAAGGACGCATCTACGGTAAACCCATAGACGAATACAGGGGCAACTGCATAGAGGGCAAGGCGTTCCAGGTGATGATGGACAATAACCTTGATTTTGAAATAGCCCTTTATCCCTATGAGCTTGTAACATACGGCGAAACGGGCAGCGTTTGCCAGAATTGGCTCCAGTATAGGCTCATAAAGAAATATCTTGAGCAGCTTACCGAAAACCAAACGCTTGTTGTTGAATCCGGCCATCCGCTGGGGCTGTTCCCCTCCCGCCCGGAGGCGCCGCGCGTAATAATAACAAACGCGCTTATGGTGGGCATGTTCGATAATGCGCACGATTGGGAGATTGCCGAGGAAATGGGCGTTGCCAATTACGGGCAGATGACCGCCGGCGGCTGGATGTACATAGGCCCGCAGGGCATAGTTCACGGCACGTTCAATACAATACTCGGCGCGGGGCGCAAATTCCTGGGCATTGCGGAAACGGACGATCTGCACGGGCATATGTTCGTATCCAGCGGCCTTGGCGGCATGAGCGGCGCGCAGCCCAAGGCGGCGAACATTGCAAACGCCGTGGGCGTATTTGCGGAGGTTGATTACAGCCGCATAAAGACAAGGCTTGACCAGGGCTGGGTGGATAAGGTAAGCGGAAACCTTGACGAGGTGTTCCGCTGGGCCAAGGCCGCGCTTGAGGCGCAGCAGGGGCTTTCCGTGGCATATCACGGCAACATAGTGGAGCTTCTTGAATACGCCGTAAAGAACAACATACACATTGACCTTTTGAGCGACCAAACCTCCTGCCACAATGCCTATGAAGGCGGCTACTGCCCCGTTGCGCTTACGTTTGAGCAGCGCACGGAAATGCTGCATACGGACAGGGAACGGTTCGTTGAGCTTGTGAACGAATCGCTGCACCGCCATTTCCATGCAATACAGGCGCTGTGCGCGCGCGGAACGTATTTCTTTGACTACGGCAACAGCTTTATGAAGGCCGTGTACGACAGCGGCGTTAAGGAGATATCCAAAAACGGCTACGACGAAAAGGACGGCTTCATATTCCCCTCCTACGTTGAGGACATAATGGGGCCGGAGCTTTTCGATTACGGCTACGGGCCTTTCCGCTGGGTATGCCTTTCCGGCAAGGCGAGCGACCTTGACAAAACCGACGCCGCCGCAATGAGCTGCATTGACCCCAACCGCCGCTTCCAGGATAGGGACAACTATATTTGGATACGCGACGCGAAGAAGAACAGGCTTGTTGTGGGCACGCAGGCAAGGATACTCTATCAGGATGAGCTTGGCAGGATGCGCATTGCGCTTAAATTCAACGAAATGGTGAGAAACGGCGAAATAGGCCCCGTAATGCTCGGGCGCGACCATCACGACGTTTCCGGCACCGATTCCCCCTTCCGCGAAACCAGCAATATTAAGGACGGTTCAAACGTTATGGCGGATATGGCGGTGCAGTGCTTTGCGGGCAACGCCGCGCGCGGCATGAGCCTTTGCGCGCTGCATAACGGCGGCGGCGTGGGCATAGGCAAGGCCATAAACGGCGGCTTCGGACTGGTGCTGGACGGCAGCGAAAGGGTTGATGGCATAATACGCTCCGCCATGAGCTGGGACGTTATGGGCGGCGTTGCAAGGCGCAGCTGGGCGCGCAACGCCCACGGCATGGAAACGGCAATGGATTACAATGCCCGCCGCGCGAACGAAGGCCATATAACAATACCCTATATTGTTAACGACGGCATAATCGAAAAGGCCGTTGCCGATAAAATGAACAAATAAACCCGAAAGGACAGCAAAACAATGGAAAGAATAGTTGAATGCGTACCCAATATAAGCGAAGGCAGAAGGAAGGACGTTATAGAGGCCGTGGTGAACGAGGTCCGCTCCACGCCAAACGTAATGCTGCTTGATTATTCAAGCGACGAAAGCCACAACCGCTCCGTTATAACCTTCATGGGCGAGCCTGAGGCCGTTGTTGACGCGGCGGTGAAGCTTGCCAAAAAGGCGGCGGAGCTTATTGACCTGACAAAGCACACGGGCGAGCATCCCCGCATGGGCGCGGTGGACGTTATTCCGCTTATCCCCATTCGCGGCATAAGCAAGGAAGAAACCGTTGAGCTTTCCAAAAAGCTGGGCGAGCGCGTTTGCATTGAGGCGGACATTCCCGTTTTCCTTTATGAGGACAGCGCCTCCGCACCCAACCGCACCAACCTTGCCGCAATACGCAAGGGCCAGTTTGAGGGCATGGCGGAAAAGGTGCAGCAGGACGAATGGGCGCCGGACTTCGGCGGCAGGCGCATTCACCCCACGGCGGGCGTGGTTGCGGTCGGCTGCCGTATGCCGCTTGTTGCGTTCAATATAAACCTTTCAACAAGCGACGTATCCGTTGCAAGCAAAATTGCAAAGATAATCCGCCGCTCCTCCGGCGGGCTTGATTGCGTTAAGGCGCTGGGCATAATGCTTGAGGACAGGAACATTGCCCAGGTTTCAATAAACATGACCGACTTTACCCGCACCCCGCTTTACCGCGTGCTTGAGTTCGTGCGCTTTGAGGCGGCGCGTTACGGCGTGCAGGTTATAGGCACGGAGATAATCGGCCTTACGCCCATGCGCGCGCTGGTGGACTGCGCGGAATATTATCTGCAAATAGAAAACTTCAATGCGGATAAGCAGGTGCTTGAAAACTACATTCAGTAAAAAGGAGCGACCATGCCTACACTTATTCATAACATAGGCACGCTGCAAACCCCTTTGGGCAGCTTCCCCCACGCGGGGGCTGACCAGGGCGAAAACAGGAAATATCATAATGCCGCGGTGCTGTGCGAGGGCGGCGTTATAAGGGCCGTGTACGAAAACGGCGCCCTGCCGGAGGTGGGCGCGGATACCCAAACCATAGACGCACAGGGCCGCCTTGTTACGCCCGGACTTATAGACGCGCATACCCACCTTGTTTTCGGCGGCTGGCGGCAGAATGAGATTCCGCTGAAGCTTAAAGGCGCGGGGTATTTGGACATACTGCGCGCGGGCGGCGGCATACTTTCAACCGTGCGCGCAACAAGGGAGGCAAGCGAGGAGGAGCTTTTTGAAAAAAGCCGCGCCTTCCTTGACGAGCTGATGGCGCAGGGCGTTACGACCGCTGAGCTGAAAAGCGGCTATGGGCTGGATAAGGAAACGGAGCTGAAGCAGCTTAGGGTCATAAAAAGGCTGAATGAAGCCCATCCGATGGATGCTGTGGCTACGTACCTTGGCGCGCACGCCATACCCGAAGAATACAGGGGGAAAAGCGGCGAATATATAGACTTTATAATAAGCGACGTGCTGCCCGAAATAAAACGCCAAAGCCTGGCGGAATTCTGCGACGTTTTCCTTGAAACGGGTGTGTTCGGCGTGGAAGAAAGCCGAAGGCTGCTCACCGCCGCGCGGGAGATGGGCTTTGGGCTAAAGATACACGCCGACGAGATAGACGAGCTTGGCGGCAGCCTGCTTGCGAGCGAGCTTGGCGCGGTGAGCGCGGAGCATCTTATTGCCACGGGCGAGCGCGGCATGGAGGCCCTGGCCCGCGGCGGAGTCATAGCGGCGCTTTTGCCCTGCACATCGCTTTATCTGAACAAATCCTTTGCGCGCGCACGGGATATGATTGCCCGCGGCATACCCGTTGCGGTTGCTACGGACTTCAACCCCGGCAGCTGCCCTTCGCTAAACATTGGCCTTTGCATGACGATGGCGTATCTTAAATACCGCATGACGCCGGAGGAGATACTGTCCGCCGTTACGATAAACGCCGCGTGCGCCGTGAACCGCGGCGGGAGCACCGGCACTATTGAGCCGGGCAAGAAGGCAGACATGGTTATATGGAATGCGGAGGATATGGAGATGCTGTGCTACCGCATGGGCAGCAATCTTGCGGGCACGGTAATTAAGAATGGCGCGATAGTCAAAAATAATATATAATAATCTGGTAAGGCCTTGTGCCGAAGGAGAGGACATTTATGCTTAGCGAAATGAAGATTAACGATTATATAGACCTGCTTGCAAGCGACGCGCCCGCGCCCGGCGGCGGCAGCGCAAGCGCCCTTTGCGGCGCGCAGGGAGCGGGACTGTGCGCAATGGTTGCGGCGCTGACGCTCGGCAAAAAGAAATACGAGGAGCATCAGGAGCTGTGCCGCGACGTTTACGAGCAGGCACGGACGCTGTCCGAGCGCATGTGCGCGCTGATAGACGAGGATACGGAGGCGTTCAACCGCGTTTCCGCCGCGTTCAAGCTGCCGAAGGACACGGACGAGGATAAGGCCGCGCGCAAGGCCGCCATTGCGGAAGCTACGCTCGGCGCGACAATGGTTCCGCTCGATACGCTGCACCGCGCGCACGACGGGCTGGAGCTTGCGAAGATGCTTATAGGCAAAAGCAACACCAACTGCGCAAGCGATATAGGCGTTGCGGCGCTGAACCTGGTAAGCTGCGCGCGCGGCGCATGGCTGAACATACTTATTAACCTTGGCGGCATAGCGGACGCGGAAAAGGCGCGTGAGATACGCGAAAAAGGCCAACATGTGCTTGCCGAATGCGAAAGCATGGGCGGCGATATATATGCGGCCATATTGAAACAAACGGAGGAATAACTAATGAGGGAGCTTCGCGGCGCGGAAGCGGCAAGCGCGATATGCACAGATGCAATGCGGCAAACAGCCGAGCTTATCGAGCGCGGCATAGCGCCGTGCCTTGGCGTTGTGCGCATAGGCGACGACGCGGCGGACGCGGCATACGAGCGCGGCATAAGGAAGCGCTTTGACGCGGCTGGCGCAAAGGTGGAAAGCATTTGCCTGAGCGCGGACTGCACGCAGGAAGAAGCCGAAGAAGCCATAGCGAAGCTTGCCGCGGACGATTCCGTGCACGGCATATTGCTATTTATGCCCCTGCCTAAGCACCTTGACGCGGACAGGCTGCGCACGCTGATACCGGCCGAAAAGGACGCGGACGGCGCAAACCCGCTGAGCGCGGGGCTGCTTATGGGCGGGCGGGACTGCTTCGCCCCATGCACGGCGGAGGCCGTGATAAGGCTTATTGAGCATTATAAAATAGACCTTGGCGGCAAAAACGTATGCATAATAGGCCGCAGCAATGTTGTGGGCAAGCCGCTTGGGCTGCTGCTGCTCGGCAAAAACGCAACGGTCACCGTTTGCCACACAGCGACGCGGAACCTTGCCGCGCATACGCTGAATGCAGACATAATTATAGCCAGCGCGGGAAAGCCGGAGATGATAACGGCGGACATGGTGACGGAGCGCAGCATACTTATAGACGTTGGCATAAACACCGTGAACGGCAAGATTTGCGGCGATGCTTCAGCCGAAGCCTGCCAAAAGGCCGCGGCATATACCCCCGTGCCGGGCGGCGTGGGCGCGCTGACGACGGCGGTGCTGCTGATGCACACCGTGCAGGCGGCAATGCGGGCGCAAAAAGAATAAGGAGGACATTACAGTGAAAAGAACAACGGCAATATTCGCCCTGATACTTGCGGCGGCAATGCTGCTTGCGGGATGCAAAAAAGAACCCTTGCCCACGGTATATACGGTTTATTCATACGGCGCGCCGTATACCATAGATACGGAAGGCCGCACCATATCGGACGGAACGTACACCTACGGCTACGAATACGCCGCATCAGGCAGCAGAGTGAGCTTCACCTATCCCGACGGGAACGTATACAGCGCGGGCATACAGTCTGCGAACAGCAGCGGGGCCGGCGGCGTGAGCGCGGGATCGGTAAGCGCGGACTATGATTACAGCAGCGGCTATACCGACCCGCTTTCCCTGTGCTATGCGCTCGCCTCCCCGCGCGAGACGAAAAGAGCAGCTTCCTCCGGCAGCAATCATCCGTTTGTGGCGCTGCTGCTTTGCGGCGTTGGCATATTCAATCTTGCCGCGCCCAAGGCGAGCTGGTATCTAAGCTACGGCTGGCGCTTTAAGGACGCCGAGCCGAGCGACGCGGCAATAACCCTCAGCCGCATAGGCGGCGCAATCGCCGTAGTGATAGGCGTTATAATGCTGATAGCTTAAGGAGGTAAATCCACCATGAAACGGACAACGGCAATATTCGCCCTGATATTTGCGGCGGCAATGCTCCTTGCGGGATGCAGGGCTAAGCAGGTATACACCGTTTATTCAAAGGGCGTTACATACACTGTGGATAAGGCGGAGCAAACCATAACGGACGGCAAGGATATATACAAATACGAATGCGACCCGTCCGACGGCGGCGGGTACACGGTGAAATTCATCTATCCCGACGGCAACGCCTATACCGTTGTCAGCCACAAATTACAGGAGGCGTTCGACCCCGGCTGCGGCTACGTTGACCCGCTTGAGCTTGACGATGTGTTCGTGGACAGAAAATAAAATTCAACCCCGGCAGGGATTCCCGCCGGGGCTTTTTGTTTCGCTAATGGCAAAGCGATTGGTTATCAGTTGAGTTTGTTTTTCTTATTCTTGCGGTTCAGCAGCCAGCCAACGAACATGAATGCCGCGAATACTATCAAATACCACACGTTCTCCATGCCGTGGCCTACTATGCAGGCATACACCATGAACAGGCTGCATATTATGCCAAGCGCGGGCAGTACGAAGCGACGGAATGCCTTTTCGTCCTTCTCCTTCTTCATCCATGCTATGAAAATGGGGATATAGAGAAGATATATGGTGATTATGGGCAGCTCCGAGGAATCGAACACGAAGGGGCCGCTCCACGTTCCCGCAAGGCAGGCAAGATAGAAATACATGCCCCAGAAGCCGGTAATAAGCAGCGCGAATATGGAAGCGTTGTTAGGCATGTTGGTTTCGGGGTCAACCTGGGCAAACACCTCCGGACGGGGGCCTTCGCCGCGCACAGCCAGCGCGTACATGCCGCGCGTGCAGCCCAGCATAAGGCCGTTCATGGTGCCTATGCAGGAAATGGCTATGAACAGGTTAAGTATGTTGCCCAATACGTTGCCGAATATGTTGGTGAAGGCGGTGGTTGCGCCGTCCGTCATAAGGGTTTCTACCGTTGCGCCGCCAGCAACGCCCACGTAGTACGCAATGTATACTGAAATTATGATTATGCCGCCGATTACGAGCGCCTTAGGCAGGTTGCGCTCGGCGTCCTTCAGTTCGGAATTTATGCTGGTTGCAATTATCCAGCCTTCGTATGCAAAGGCCGTTGCGCAAACGGCGCTGAGCAGCAGGGAGCTTGTGCTTGCATCGCCGGGGAGAAGATCCTTTGCCGCGGCAAAGTTGTTCACCAGCATGTGCGTGGGGCTGACAAGGCCGACTATTATGCCAACAACAGCCATGAGCCCGAGAGGTATAAGCTTTATCACGGTGGCGGAAGTCTGAATCTTGCCGGCAAGCTTGGGGGAGATTGCGTTCACGAAATACGCGCAGCACATATAGAACATCATCAGCGCAATGCACTCCGGCCCTATCACGCAGCCGCCTTCGGCCGCGGGGATTATGAGCGGGAAATCGGGCCAGCAGGACGTGATGAAAACGAGGGTATAGCGCGCGCTGAGCCAGCTGAGAACGCTGGTGAGCGTGGGGTAATAAATGGTGCTCATGAACCAGCCCACATAGTAGCCGTACTTGCCGCCTACCGTGGCCTCGGCATAGTCAACTATGCCGTTCACCTTAATGTATTTCTGCGCCATCATGGCGAACGCCAGTATGCACACCAGCATTATAACGCCGCCGATTATCCACGCCAGTATGCCCAGTGGAAGATCGCCGTCGGTCTTTTGCAATATGGTCTGCGCCTTAAAGAATACGCCCGAGCCTATAACGATGCCTACTACCATGCAGATAGCCATAAATAGACCGTATTTTTTGCTCAGCTTCGACGTGGATTCCATGCCTGATACCTCCGATATAGTATAATAAAAAATTTATAAGTTGTCCGACAATAAGCTGCACATTTGACATCTTATCCGACAACTAATTATACAGATTATACATAGTCAATATGTCGATGTCAATATAAAGTTTACATTTACGCCGCAATATTATATATTATATACTTCAATCGGTGGAGGATTGGGTGCAGGTTGGTTCCTTTTAACTCCCTCAGTCTCGCCAGCTCTCCCTGCTGCGCAGGGCCACTCCGGTTGGAACAAGGTCGCCTTACTCACTGCCGTTCGTAATTCTCCCTGTTCCTGCCCGTTCTCCGTTTCGCTTACTCGTCCACAGGACGCGCTCAACTCCGAACCTCTAAGAGGGAGCCTTTGGGATGTGCCTTACAAGCTTACATATAGCCTCCCTGTCGAGGGAGGTGGGTTTTGCGAAGCAAAAGCCGGAGGGAGTTAGCCTGCCCTGAAAGGGGAGGTGGATGCGAGCAAAGCGAGCAGACGGAGGGGTTGCATCGGGGCTGCTGTTATTTACGTCAACCCCTCAGTCTCGCCTACGGCTCGCCAGCTCCCCGTAAAGGGGAGCCTTTTGGATTGAGTTTATACTGCACCAAAAGGCGCCCCCGCAAGCGGGGGAGCTGTCGGCGTAAGCCGACTGAGGGGGAACATCTCGTGCCATTTTGCATTTCCAAGCCGTTCCCCTTTCGTCACGGCTTTCGCCGCGACACGAACGCTGGTTGGAATATGGTCGTCTTGCTTCGCTGCCGCTTGCAATACTCCCTATTCCGCCCGATTCTCCCCTCGCTGCATCGCCCACTGGGCGTGCTCGGCTCGAATCCCCCGCAAGCGGGGACAGCTTTTGGTCAGAGATTGAACCATAAGAATGAGAGAGTACACAAAAAGGAGCGCCCCCACGCTCCTTTTTTAACTTAATTATGCTTTTTAGCCCTTCACCGCACCGGCTGCAACGCCCTTTATTATGTGCCTCTGGCAGGTGAGATAGAATATGATTATAGGCACAATGCTCAGCAGTATCAGCGCCATTGTAACGCCTAAATCCACCGCGCCGTAGCTGCCCTTTTGATACTGTATCAATATGGGTATGGTCATGTACTTCGTGCGGTCAAGCACCAGATACGGCAGCAGATAGTCGTTCCATATCCACATTATTTCAAGCACGCCAACGCTTATCAGCGTGGGCTTGAGCATGGGCAGCACCACCATGAAGAACGTGCGGAACGGGCCGCAGCCGTCTATGGCCGCCGCTTCCTCTATTTCCACCGGCAATGACTTTACGAACCCCGCGAACATGAATACCGCAAGCCCCGCGCCGAAGCCAAGGTAAATTATGGGTATTGTCCAAGGGGTGTTAAGGCCGACCGATTCAAGCGAGTGGCTCAGGAAGCTGTAATACGGTATATGCACGCTGTCCGCCGTTTTGGCAAGCGTAAACATGACCATCTGGAACGGCACAACCATCGAAAACACGCACATGAGATACACCAGCTTGCAAAAGCGGCTGTTCACGCGGGTTATGTACCACGCGGCCATGGACGTGCAGATGAGTATGAGCGCGGTTGAGAATATGGTTATAACAAGGCTGTAGCCTACCGCCTTAAAGAAGGGGTAGTTGCCGTAATTCATGCCCTTGATGTAGTTATCAAGCCCAACGTAGGATTCCTCCGTTGGCAGGGCAAACGTTTCCGTATTTATGTATGCGTTCGCCTTGAAGGAGTTGATAAACACGGTAACTATCGGCAGAATGTATATTATGCTTATTACCGCAAACAGTATGGTAAGGAACGTTTTGCTCTTTTTACTGTTTCTGAATACGGAGCGGTTCATTACTGCTGCACCTCCTTTTTGCGCGTTGCATTAAGCTGAATAAGCCCAAGCGCGGCAACCAGCAGGAAGAATATTACCGCCTTTGCCTGGCCCACGCCGCGGGAATTGGAGTTTTGATAGAATGTATTATATATGTTCAGCGCCAGCATTTCCGTGGTCTTTATCACGTTGCCGTCGGCAAGGAACCTGAACGGCTGACCGCCGTTGAGCGCCATGTTCTGGTCAAACAGCTTGAATCCGTTCGTAAGGGAAAGGAACGTGCATATTGTTATGGACGGCATAACGCAGGGTATGGTGACGTGGAAAAGCGTCTGCCAGCCGTTTGCGCCGTCTATCTTCGCGGCCTCTATCAGCTCCTCCGGCACGCTTTGCAGCCCAGCGATGTATATTATCATCATGTAGCCTATCTGCTGCCAGCACATAAGTATTATCAAGCCCCAGAAGCCAAGCGTGCTATTCAGCAGAATGCTGGTGCCGTAGCGGCTTAGTATGCCATCGAATATCATGGACCATATGTAGCCCAGTACTATGCCGCCGATAAGATTGGGCATAAAGAACACGGTACGGAATATGTTTGAACCTTTTATGCCGCGGGTAAGCGCATAGGCCACAGCGAAGGCAATAACGTTTATTAGTACAAGCGACACTATTGCGAACAGCGCCGTAAACCAAAACGAGTGCATAAAGGAGGAATCGCTCAGGGCCTTTATATAGTTATTAAGGCCAACGAATTTTGCGTTGCTGGTGGTTTTGAAATTGCAGAAGGAAAGGTATATGCCCTTTATGAACGGATATACGAATCCGATTGCAAACGCGGCCACGGTAGGCAGCAAAAACAGCGGGAACCATTTGCGTATGGTGCCGCTGAGCATATTGCCGTTCACGGCCAGACTGTGCCGCTTTTTCGGCTTTTTTTGTTCCATACAGACCTCCTTTATATTAAGCGAAATAAGGCGAGCCGCCTTATTTTTGATTATACATAATTTTGTGCGCTTTTTCCAGTCCTCAGCCGAAGAAATGAAATTTTCCTCCGGTTCAGGACTGGGCGGGCAAATGCCCGCCCAGAAAGAAGTTGATATGGATTAGATTACTGATTCTGATACTGTACGGCCCAGCCGTTGACGTAGGCGTTTACCAGATCGTCCCAGGAGCCGGTGCCGGCGGAGTACTGGGTCAGAGCGGCAACGATGCCGTCACGCCAGGTTTCCACGTTGGGGGTGTAAGTGAATTCCCAAGTTACGGTGTAGTTGCCGGCGGCAGCGTAATCCGCAGCGGCCTTGCAGAACACGTTCTCGGGCTCGGCAGCGCTCTTGAACGGGCAGGGGCCGAACTCGTCAGCCATCATCTTGGTGCCGCTCTCGCTGGTTACTACCCAGTACATGAAGTCCAGAGTAGCCTGGATATCATCCTCGCTGGCCTTGCTGTTAACGGCCCAGCAGTTTTCGGTGCCGGAGCACAGGCCGGCCTTTTCTTCACCCTCTACACCGCAGTAGATGGGGATCATGGTCAGATCGTCCTTGTTCATGCCAAGGTCGTTTACCAGGGTGTTGTATTCCCAGGAACCGTTCTGGAAGAACACGGCCTTGCCCTGAGCAAATTCAGCCTCGGAATCGCCGGCGGTCTTGCTGGGCAGATCGCTGGGCGCGCAGGTGCTGTTGTTGATGTAAAGATCCCAGATGTTCTTGAAGTTGTCAAGATACTTGCCGGTAACGGTGGCGGGCTGGGAGGTTACGTTGTCGTCACGGAACTCATAGACAGGGGCAGGTTGGTCAGATGGCCGCTGAAGCGCCAAGAGGAGGAGCTGTCCAGACCTGCGCTGGAGAACGCAGAGAAGCCGAGTTCGTCCTTGCGGGCGGTGATGTCCTCAACAACAGCCTTAAGAGTTTCAAAGTTGGTGATTTCGCTTACCTGATGGCCGGCCTTTTCAAGCAGGGCCTTGTTGACTATAAGACCATAGGACTCATAGCAATAAGCGATGCAGTAAACTTCGCCGTTCTCGCCGAAAAGGTTGAAGTCATCGGTGTTCATTTCCTTATAAACATCGGTGTCCTTCAGATCCAGGCAATAGTCGCCCCAAGTGGCAAGGCTTGCTTCGTTGCCGCACTGGAACAGGGTAGGCATGCTGCTCTTGTCCATTTCGGCGGTGAGGGTTTCCTCATAGGTGCCGCTTGCGGCGGTAACAACCTGCACGGGTACGCCGGTCAGCTCGGTATATTCCTTAGCCAGCGCCTGCCAGCCCTCATCGGCCTCGGGCTTGAAGTTGAGATAATACACGGAGCCCTTCGCCTCGGCGGGTTCGGTGGAGTCCACGGGAGCCGCGGTCGGCTCGCTGGTGGCGGGCACGGCGCTCGCCTCGGGAGCCTGAGTGGGCTTAACGTCGTTATTGCCGTTTGCCTGGCAACCCACCACGGAAAGCACCATGGTCAGCATCAATACGATAGCCAGAACCTTCTTCATTGTAGTTTCCTCCTAAAATAAATTTGTTCTTGTTTATGCTAAAGCGCGTTTTGCGCCTTATGCCGTGTTTAACTTATATGCTTTACGCTCGCGCCCTGTATCAGCTCCGTCTCAAGCTGAATGTGCTTCGGTGCGCAGTCCGTATCCATGCTTTCAAGCAGCAGCTCAACGCTCCTGTCCGCAAGCTCCTGCTGCGGCTGGCGCATGGTGGCAAGCGCAGGGTGATAATACTGCGCAAGCTCAATTCCATCGTATCCTATCACCGATACGTCCTCCGGCACCCTTTTGCCGGAATCCATAAGCGCCCTTGCCGCGCCTATGGCCATTGTGTCGGACATGGCGAATATCGCCGTATAGTCGGGGCCTGTGTACTCCTTTATCCTTTCATATGCGCAGGAGAAGGAGAACGGTGAAACAAGTACGCGGCTGCTTTCAAGCGTTTTGCCGTGCTCCTTAAAGCTGTCCAGCACGCCCAAATACCTTTGATGCGCCATGTTGCAGCCCTGCGTTTCGCCGCTGAGAATCACCATGTTCTCGTGCCCGCAGTCGAAAAGGTAATCAATCGCTTTCTTCGCGCCCTGCCTATCGTCCACGCTCACGCTTGATACGTTGGGCGCGTAGCCTTCCGCCGCGTTAACGGTTGAGTATACGCAGGGGATGGGCAGGCGGCTGAGCATTGCGCCGTTATCCGTATGGCATCCGCCCATGAATATTATCCCGCGCACCTTGCGCTCCGCGTACACGCGAAGGGCAGCAGCGGCTTCGTCATCGTTTTCGTCTATATAATGGGGCAGAAACCTGAGCCCTGCGGCCTCTATCCGCTTTTGCAGCAGCTCCAGTATGCCGGAGAAGAAAAGGTTGTTCCGCCCGCGCACTATTACCGCAACGCAGTCGGTTGAAAGCTGCTTCAGGTGCTTTGCGTTGCTGTTCGGCTCGTAGCCGTAACGCTCTATCACTTCCATAACGCGCCCGCGGGTATCCTCGTTCACGTCCGGCCGCTTGTTCAGCACGCGCGATACGGTGCTGACACCCACGCCTGAAAGCCGGGCTATCTCCTTTATCGTCATGCGCGCAACCATACCTTACATCTCTCTTCCGTGCTTACTGCTCTTCAACCAGTGGAACCGTACCCGGCAACGTTTCCGGTATCGTTTCCGGATTTAATTTTAGCAGTGGTTAAAATTATTGTCAATATATAATCGCATTATTTTTGGCAAAATTTTAGCGGGTATTGACTGTTTACTCCCTCAGTCAAACCTTCGGTTTGCCAGTTCTCCATGTGAGGGAGGCGTTTGGCGGTTACCGCTAACCAAAAGCTGTCCCCGTTTACGGGGAAAGTGTCGCGGCATAGCCGTGACGAAAGGGGAAAGGCTTAAAGATGCCAAGTGCCGCGAGATGTTCCCCCTCAGTCTGTTCACTGTCGTTCACAGACAGCTCCCCCGCAAGCGGTGGCACCTTTAGTGCGCTTTACAAACTCTCATATTAAGCCTCCCTCATTGAGGTTCGGAGTTGAGCGCGTCCTGTGGACGAGTAAGCAAAACGGAGAACGGGCAGGAACAGGGAGAATTACGAACGGCA
>ULVO01086731.1_pt1 | contig 21667 bp, 18 predicted proteins | sample 1959521 | NCBI WGS metagenome assembly ULVO01 (sample SAMEA4835788, study PRJEB28245) | human gut metagenome | biome: gut microbiome; material: fecal sample | place: Denmark | collected 2008
GAGTATGAGCAGTTAGTCGGTGGTATCGATACGCTGTTCAAAGACTCATCAGCATCTTTACAGGAATACGCCAATAATGCCTACAAGACGGCGGGTATGTCGGCAAATGATTATATGTCCACGGTCACATCTTTTTCAGCCTCTCTGATTTCTTCCCTTGGGGGCGATACTGAGGCAGCAGTGAAGTATGCGGATATGGCCATTACTGATATGGCGGATAACGCAAACAAGATGGGTACAGACATATCCCTCATTCAGAATGCCTACCAGGGATTTGCCAAGCAAAACTATACGATGCTTGACAATCTGAAACTTGGTTACGGCGGTACTAAGACCGAAATGGAACGTTTGCTTGCTGATGCACAGGCTATTTCCGGTATTGAATATGACATCAGTTCCTATGCGGATGTGGTGGAGGCTATCCACGTTATCCAGGAAAGCATGGGTGTGGCAGGAGCAACGGCAGCAGAAGCCGAGCATACCATCGAAGGTTCTATGAACTCCATGAAGGCAGCAATCGATAACCTTATCGTTGGCTTTGGTAATGCAGATGCTGACATTGAGATGCTCTGCAACAATGTGGTGGATGCGTTTCAGGATATGCTGACAAATATTACTCCGGTCATTGAGAATATCATCTCGGCACTGCCAACGGCTCTGAACGCACTGCTCTCGACCATAGGAGAATTACTGCCGACCTTATTGGATACGGTAGTTGACCTGTTCTCTCAAGTGCTGAATACCATATTAACCATGCTGCCGGAACTTATCCCTGTGGTCATTGATGCGTTAATGACCATCGTAAATACGCTGATAGAAAATCTGCCTCTGCTCATCGATGCCGCCATTCAGATAGTGATGTCTTTGGTACAGGGCATTGGAGAGGCGCTACCTACATTGATTCCAACGGCAGTACAGGCAGTCATTACCATTGTGCAGAGTCTGATTGACAGTCTGCCGATGATATTGGATGCGGCCTTGCAGCTTATCATGGGTCTTGCAGAGGGTCTACTTACAGCCATTCCGGTGCTGATTGAGGCACTGCCTTCCATCATACTTGCCATTGTGAATTTTGTGATTGGAGCAATCCCTCAAATTATTGATACAGGTATTCAGCTTCTGACCTCATTGGTTTCTGCATTGCCGGAAATCATCGTGGCAATCGTGGAGGCTATCCCGCAGATTATTGAGGGTATCATCACAGCAGTGCTTGGTTCTATTCCGCAGATTATCGAGGCAGGCATCGACCTTTTAGTGGCACTTATCCAGGCACTGCCGGAAATCATTACAACCATTGTAGCTGCAATTCCTGAAATCATCAGTTCTGTGGTCAATGCACTGATTAACAGCATTCCGCAAATCGTACAGGCAGGCATTACTTTGCTGACTTCACTGATTAAGAACCTGCCGACTATTATCGTGACAATCGTGAAGGCTGTGCCTCAGATTATTTCCGGACTTGTGAATGCCTTAAGCAAAGGCGTATCCCAAATGGCGCAGGTCGGCGGTAACCTTGTCAAAGGTTTGTGGCAGGGTATTCAGTCCCTTGCATCCTGGCTTTGGAATAAGGTGTCCGGTTGGATTTCTTCTATCTGGGACGGTATCTGTGATTTCTTCGGCATCCATTCGCCTTCGGATGAGATGGCATGGATTGGCGAGATGTTGGTGGAAGGCTTGGCAGGTGCTATCAATACCAGTGGTAAAGATGCCGTTGCAGCCGCTGAAGGCATGAGCCAGGACATCAATGATGTGATGCAGAGTCTTGCGGATGATATGACAACGGCACTGCCTACGGATTTCAATGTGAACGGTACGGTAAATCGAAATGACACCGTTTCCGGCATGGGAACGGGTTATGGTGCGCTGATTACCATTCAGCAGATGATTGTAAGAAGTGAAGAGGATATCCGTAAGATTTCCCAGGAACTTTACAACTTGATTCAGAGTGGTTCCCGTGCACAGGGACACTTCACTACGGCATAAAGGAGGGTTTTGACCTATGGGTTTTATTTTTAATGATATTACATCGGGCAGCATGGGCATCAAAGCCCGTCTGACTTCTTGGCAGGTGTGTGGTAAACTTCGTAACTTTACCACCACCGTGCCTGGTAAATATGGTGTGGCAGATTTTGGTGCAGACTTTGATTACCGTGAAATCAAGATACAGTGCAATATCTATCCGAAGCACAGCTTCACATCCTTGGTATCTGCCTTGGATGATATTGCTGCATGGCTTGACCCTGTGCAGGGACTCCGTCAGCTTGTGCTTGATGATGTGCCGGATAGATATTTTATGGCAAGGCTTAATGATGCAGTGGATTGTGAAAGACTCATCCGTTCGGCGGGCAGTTTTGAACTGAAGTTTTTTTGTCCTGACCCGTTCGGATATGCTATTACGGATGAAACTTTCTCCATTGCGGAGGAAGGGGTTCACACCATTACAAGAACGATTGGCAACATTGAGTCACTGCCTGTGTATCGCATCAAGGGTGTGATAACCGCAGGTGCAAGCAATTATATCAGCATTACCACAAACGGCACGGAACTGAAAATCGTAAATGCCACGCTTTCCGAGGGAGAAACCCTCATCGTGGATACCGATAAAATGACTGCCTATGTGGTGGATGAAAACGGAGAAACGCTCCGTAATGGTCTGCCATATTTGCAGGAACTAAACTTTCCAACACTGGCTGTCGGAGATAACACGGTAACCGTGGAAGTAAACAATGCCACGCTGAATGAATTACAGATTGTGGCTAAGAGCAGATGGAGGTAACGGTATGTCTTTGAAAACAATTCTGAATAAACAGACGGATTTTACAGGTGAGTTTCCTACAGAGTATGCTGCCTCCGGTTTATGGCGTTTCAATGAGTCTGCACCGGATGATAATACGGCACTTGCTGATTCTTCCGGTTGTGGACGCAATTTTACGGTTGTGAACTGGTCTGGCACTACGGCAAATCTGTCGAAGAGTCCGAAAGGCAGACAGATTCGTTTTAATATCAATAATCCGACCTCTGAAAAGACCCATCTGCAGGTGACCAATGACGGCAGTATTTTTGCAAATCTCGGAGAGCGTATCATCGTGGGCGGTTGGATGTGTCCTACCACCTATTCCGTTGGTAATACATTCTGTCCGATTTTCAATACCCGTTATGGTCCGGGACAGCCTATTTTCTATCTGTCTTTGTATTCCGGCAAGCCGAGAATTATGCTTTATAACGCATCTGGCAGCCTTATCCTTGATAAGACCGTGACACCGACTTTTTCATTAAAGAATGGTGTGTGGTATTTCATTGCCGGAGTTATCGAGCCTACAAGCAAGAAGTTCACCTATGTGGTGGGTGACCGCTCCACAGGCGAAGTTTGGAAATCTGAGGTTTTGACATTTACGGGAGAACTGAATCGTTCCTGTGTTGCAGATCTGGTTATTGGTATGCACGCTACTACCTATTACTATGCAGGTGGTTTTGATGAGTGGTTTCTGGACTGCAATTCAACGCTTACCGCAGATGATTTGGTGGATTATTTCAATGCCACAATTCTCTGTAACGGTGCAGACAGTTCTTCGGATGTGGATGCCATTACCGATGCAAGCGGCGTTACTTTGAAAGCAACAAACGGTGTTTATCCGGAAAGTGGTATCCTTTATACCAAGGCGGTAGAATGTAACCTTTCCGGTACAGGCAGAGTGTCTTATACCAGTGAGTATGTTGCGGGAACAACGGCAGTGGCATCGGTGGAAACCTCTACCAGTGATGACCTTGTGGATTGGAGTGATTGGGTACCTGTTGGAGCAGACGGCAAGTTGCAATCTCCAAATCGAAACTATATCCGTTTCAAAGTAACGCTGACTACTACGGATACTTCCAAAACACCGAAACTTGTAGATATTCGCCTTTATGATATTCCGAAAGCACCCTATGAAAAAATCGGCTATGCACGTCCTGTGGTTTTGGACGATAACGGAGCATGGGAGGCCATTCTGGAGAACGCCTATAACATCATTGTCACGGGCGAAATCAATGGTGAGGATACACTGACATTTTCTATTCCGTTCCGTGACGGTAAGCGTAAATTTCTTGAAAATGAAAAGAAAATCCAGATTGTAGATGATATTTATAAGGTGCGAACTATCACTGATGTGAAGGACACTGCGGGAAATACAGTTACACAAGTGTATGCCGAAGCGGAATTTTACGATTTGACCTTTTCTGTTCGTAAGGAAGAAAAGAAGTTTGATGCAGAAACGGCGGATGTTGCCATGTCTTATGCCTTGGCTGATACGGAGTGGAGTGTGGGAACGGTTAATGTTACATCAAAGCGTACCTGGACTTCTACGGAGAAAAATGCTCTCTCCATTCTTCGCAGTGTTGCCAATCTCCACGGTGGTGACCTCGTATTTGACTGTCCGAACCGATTGGTGCATCTGCTTACGGTCAACGGCAAAGACAGCGGTGCCCTATTTGCCTACAAAAAGAACATGAAAAGCATTGAACGAGTGGTGGATACCCGTTCCCTTGTAACAAGGCTTTATGCGGTCGGTGCCAACGGCATGACCTTTGCTGATATCAATAATGGAAAAGCGTATCTTGAGGATTTCACTTATTCCAAAGAAGTACGCATTACCACCCTTGATTGTTCTTCTTTCACCAATCCGTATCAGATGAAGGAATACACTGCCATGCGTCTTGCAGAATACTGTAAGCCTGCCGTATCTTATGTGCTGAATGCGATGGACTTATCAGTTCTGACGGGTTATGAACATGAGGCATGGAACTTAGGTGATTATGTCCGTGTGGAAGATAAGGATTTGGGTCTTTCGGTCACTACCCGTATCGTGCGCCGAGAATACAATCTGCAGGAGCCTTGGAACACCGTTCTGGAACTTTCCACCACACTAAAGAATCTGGGCAGTTCGGTGAGTTCCATTGATACCATTGCCGATGCACTGGAAGGCACAGGAATGGTATCCAATAACGATATCCGAGAACTTGTTCCGTTCAATCATCTGCGAAATTCCCGTGCAGACGATGGACTGGCATATTGGGTCAGTTCTGGTTTTGAGGCAGACGGAGAAAACGGTGCATCCGGTACAGCATCTTTTAGGGCAGAAGGTGTTGCAGGCATGACAAAAAGTCTGTATCAGACTGTGTATCCTTCCAACCGCAGCAGTTATACACTGTCGGCGCAGATTGCATCGGAGAATTTGAAGAAACTTTCCGATAATGCCCAGGTCGGCATTGAAGTAGTGATTGAATATGAGGACGGCAGCACCGAAACCCGATTCATTGACCTTTACTGATGGAGGTGTCTATGGCTTATTTTTCTAAAACATCGGAGAAGATAATGCCTGAAAATTACTTCTCCAAAGTGAAATCTATTACCGTGCGTGTGTGCGTGACCAACTGCACAGGCACTTTTTATATTACAGACCTTTTGCTGCAGCCGGGTTCGGTTGCTACGGGATGGGTAGGTCATCCCTGTGAAATCAAGTGGGTGCTTGATGGCTAATCCGGTATTCATTCGTTTGGCAGAGGTTATCAATAAAAAGCAGGATATGCGTGTTGTGAACGTTACCGTGAAACCTACCATCACGGACTGCTCCGGCACCATTTGGTTTACTGACCTGCAATTACAGGAAGGTCCTGCACTGACAGGGTATGTGCCACATACGGAGAGTCGACTTGCCAAAGGCAATAAAGTATGGTTCAACGGTGTGGTTCGTTCCGCGGAAACAGTGATTGTCTGTAACCTTGGAGAAACTTCCGGTGGGTTGGATATTCATATTTATCCAAAGTCTGATATGGCAGCAGGCTCGGTGCAGCTTTCCCAAGGTGTGGGTGGACAGAAGGTAAGATTCCCAAACGCACTGGCAGCAGAAGATGATCTGGCACTGCTTGCTTCTGTAAGAGAATGTACGAAGAATGGTGTCACAGAACTAAAAGAGGGATTTTATCAATACAGTGCCGCTTGGGATTCCAAGCATAAGGTTACCTTGGAGGACGGCAAGTCTGCCAGGGTGCTTTTTGAATTACAGGAAATGACGGACGGAGGTGTGTCGATTTGAGGGATAAACTGAAAGGCAAACGTATTATGGTGTGGACATTTATGGGTAATTCCAGAATGTATGAGGCCTTGCGTGATTACGGTGACCGAATCGATACTATCGGTCTATTTTCCTTTAAGGTAGACAAGACAGGAACAATTACCGAGAGCGGCGTTCCCATCAGCAATATGCTGACATACATCAACAAATGGCCACATATCCGATGGTTGCTTACTGTTGCTAACGATGGTGCAAATTCAATTTTTAAGGCTCTGCGTGATAACACGGACGGTGCGCAGGATAAGTTCTGCTCTGAACTTGTGCGTATCATGGAAAAGTATCCGTGGTGCAATGGTGTGGATATCGACTTGGAAAAAGGAGATGACTATTCCACCCACGCAGTATCCACGGCAATGTTCAAGCACATCTACGAAACGGTAAAAGCCTATGACTCCACCAAAGAGATGAACATCTGCCTTCCGGGTATGACTTCTGTTAACGGTTCGGTGGGTGGTGAGAACTGGTGCGTGTATGGTGACCTTGATAAATACTGCGATACTGCATCTATCATGAGTTACGGTATGGCTTGGGCGGGTTCTGCTCCCGGTCCTGTTTCTCCGAGGAGTTGGCTTGAGGGTATTTACGATTATGCTACGAAGGTAATGAATCCCGACAAGGTTTTCCTTGGTATGCCTGCTTACGGTTGGAACTGGCAGATTTACGATACGCCGGAGAACCTTGGGAAATATTATCGTGGTACATCTAACACCTATTACGCCGCAAAATACTGGATGCAGGGTGTCTATAATTTTACCGATGATGCACCTCCCCAACCCTTTATCCCTATTGTTTCCTATTGGGACGATTACGATATGGGGCCGTGGGCATTGCCTCATGTGTACGATTATATGGAAGGCAGGGATGCCACAGATTATTCCTATCCGCTTATGACTGAAACCTATAATCGCAGACGATACCTTACGGCATACGCTAAACAGCAGCACACGGAATTTGGAGAAATTCTCATTGACCGTGGTGCCGAACCGGACAGCTATGACGGTGTGGTTTCTGTATCAAAAACACTGGTCACTTTAGGTGATGAGGGTTCTGCTACCTACAATTTTACGATTGATAAGGCAGGCACTTATGATGTGGCGGTTCGTCTGTGTTACCCATTCTGGGATAAAAACAGCATTTATGCATCTCTTGATGGCAGTACGGTTCATTTCTCCGAGAACAGGCTATGGTGGCCATATTGGAGGACTACCTTCTGGGCGACACTTGCCAAGGGGGTGAGACTTTCTGCAGGAGAACATACACTGACTATTTCCGTTGGTGTAAACGGTGTGCAGTTTTATGGTTTCCGTGTCTGTACCGATTTTTCTGAACAACCAACAGCGGGAGAAGCAGAATATACCCTTGCACCACGAAAGTTTAAAGATGTGAATGGAGATATGGTGGGTCCTGCAACGGGATTTAAGTTGACACTGGAAATGCTCCGCCGAAAGCCTGACTCCGCTCTTGTGTGGTATGAGGATTTCCGTGACGAAGAGAAGATACCGGAAAGCTACTGGACAGTTCTATCCGGTGAGTGGAATGTGTGGCAAGACCCGGAAAGTATGGCAAAACGACCATACTCACAGCTTGAAGGTTATGGTCAGCTTGCATGGAATTATAATGGATTTTCTGATATCCACCTTCGGGCGCAGATTATCTTTCCGGCAAATGGTAGCGGTAAGGCGGGTATCTTCATTGGAACATTATTTTGTTGCCTTAACTATGATACACAGCGTTTGGAATTGTATGAGGGTTCTACGCTGAAAGGCAGTTACGCCATGATAATTTCAAAAACTTCAAAGGCTGACCTTCGCAGCAATCCAAATGTTTACACCATTGAAATGCGTAAACGTGGAAACAAGGTGCGGGTGTATTCCTCTACATCCAATACGCTGCGATTTACTGCAACGGTAAGCAGTGGCGGTGGGTATGCGGGGATTCGTTCTGAAAATCAAATCAACTGTCAATTGCTCCGTTTGGGAGATGCCTGGACGTATGAGCCATATGAGAGATTTGATGTGGTAATGCCGGATGGAACGGAAACTTCCTATGGCAGAATCGAGAGAAGTAACTGCACATGGGATGAGGAGTTCCAAGTATTTACGCTTACTTCCGATGTGGAAGAATACTCTACCAGAAGCGAAGATATTTCTCTGGACTACGAATTTTATCATTCCCACATCATGCCCCTTGAGTGTGGATATGATTATGGAACAAAAATTATCCCAAGGGATATCAACATCTGGATTTCCAGACTGTTCCTTGGGGATTCGGACGGCTTTTCCATTCTGTATTATCAGGACGTGGACAGCCTGATCTATTGGGCGAACCAGGCAGCATATCGTTGGAAACTGCGAGGGATGTGTATGTGGTCCCTTGGACAGGAAGATATGCGAGTCTGGGAGTGGCTGCCTAAACAAACGGAATAACGGCTTGAAGGGTATCTGCCAATGTGGTGGGTGCCCTTTTTGCATACAAAAATTAATGAAAGCGAGGATTTTACTATGAAGGATTTATGGAATACCATTCAAATCATCTTTACTGCCCTTGGCGGCTGGCTAGGTTGGTTCTTGGGAGGCTTTGACGGTCTTCTGTATGCACTGGTGGCGTTCGTGGTTGTGGACTACATCACGGGCGTTATGTGTGCCATTGCAGATAAGAACCTCTCCAGTTCCGTTGGTTTTAAAGGTATCTGCCGTAAGGTGTTGATTTTTACTTTGGTAGGCATCGCACATATCATTGATGCCAATGTTATCGGTGACGGCAGCGTACTCAGAACGGCGGTTATTTTCTTCTATCTCTCCAATGAGGGTGTGAGCCTTTTGGAAAACGCATCCCACCTTGGTTTGCCGATTCCGGAGAAGATGAAGGATATCCTGGAGCAACTCCATAACCGTGCAGAAAATACGGAAAGTGAGGACAAGTAATATGAATTTACACAAACTTATTTTAACGGAAAATGCCTGCTACAAGGCGGGCAGGAAAATCACGGTCAAAGGCATCATGGTTCATTCCACGGGTGCCAACAACCCTAATCTGAAACGCTATGTGGGTCCCGACGATGGTCTGCTTGGCAAAAACCAGTATGGCAATCACTGGAACACTTATCATCCCGGCGGAAGAGAGGTCTGCGTTCATGCCTTTATCGGCAAGCTGGCTGACGGTACGATTGCAACCTATCAGACACTCCCTTGGAATCATCGTGGATGGCACGCCGGAGGCAGTGCAAACAATACTCATATCGGTTTTGAAATCTGCGAGGACGGTCTTACGGATTATGCCTACTTTAAGAAGGTGTACCGTGAGGCCGTAGAACTTTGTGCCTACCTTTGTAAGGAGTACGGATTGACCGAGCAGAACATCATCTGTCACAGTGAGGGTTATAAACAGGACGTTGCATCCAACCACGGAGATGTAATGCACTGGTTTCCGAAACACGGCAAGAGCATGGATACTTTCCGTGCCGAGGTAAAGGCTCTGCTTGCTGCCGATACCAAGGAGGACACCGAAGATACTGCCGAGCCTGTGGTGACCTATCCTGAAAAGCTGACATCCGGTTATTACCGTGTGCGTAAGACATGGAAGGACAGCAAATCACAAGTAGGTGCGTATCGTATCCTTTCCAATGCAAAGACGGCTGCCGATAAGAACCCCGGCACTTTTGTTTTTGCCAATGATGGAACTGCCATTTACCCTGCGGATGAAACCGCCGAGCCGGATTACCGTATCCATACGGTGGTCAAAGGTGATACCCTGTGGGAGATTGCAGAGCGGTATCTTGGTAAAGGTGCAAGATACACCGAAATTAAAAAGCTGAACGGACTGACTTCCAATGTGATTTATAGCGGTTGGAAACTGAAGATTCCGAACTAATATGATGCCCTTTGAGGATTTTTCCTTGAAGGGCATTATTTTTTTTGCTTTTAAGGGGGTTCGATTCAGCCTGTCTTTTCGCATATAGGCAGAGGAAACATTTCCACTGTTGAATGATTGGAGGAATCGAAATGGAAGTACAGAGAATTGAGAATTTTAAGATACCAAATGCCGTTGCACATGAGATTACGCAGGAAGAATTGCAGAAGGAATATGATTATTACAGGGCGCAGAAAGTCTTGGAAACCATGTTTATGTTCGGCATGATTTCTGTGGATGAATTTCACAAAATATCGGCTGTAAATCGCAAAACTTTCTCCCCGTTTCTGTCAGAGATTATGCCGTAAATGACTTGCTATTTCTGCGATAGTACGGGAATATGTCACTACCCAAAAAGTGAGGTGAGTTGATGAAAAGGATAACAAAAATCGGGGCAAATGAATCCTCGGTTCAGAAGAAAAAACTAAAGGTTGCAGCCTATTGCCGAGTTTCTACGGCAAGTGATGAACAGCTTATCAGCCTTGAAGCACAAAAGGCCCATTATGAAAATCATATCCGTGCCAATGAAGAATGGGAATTTGCTGGTCTTTATTATGATGAGGGTATTACGGGTACGAAAAAGGATGTCCGTGCCGGACTTCTTTCCATGATAGCCGACTGTGAAGACGGTAAGATTGAATTTATTATTACCAAGTCAATCAGTCGATTTGCCCGTAACACTACGGACTGCCTGGAAATGGTGCGAAAGCTGACAGATTTGGGCATTTCCATTTTCTTTGAAAAAGAAAATATTAACACGGGTTCGATGGAGAGTGAACTGATGCTTTCCATTTTAAGCAGTCTGGCAGAAAGCGAGTCGGTATCCATTTCCGAAAACAGTAAATGGTCGGTGCAGAAACGCTTTCAGAACGGAACCTTTATTATTGCCTATCCTCCATACGGCTATGACAATGATAACGGCACGATGGTTATTGTGCCGGAGCAGGCAGAGATTGTAAAAGAGATTTTTGCAGCCTGCCTTGCTGGAAAAGGTACACACGCTATAGCCAAGGACCTGAATGCCCGTGGCATCAAGACCAAAAAGAATGGTAAATGGGGCGCGGGTGCCATAAACGCCATTCTTACCAATGAAAAATACACAGGTGATGTAATTTTTCAAAAGACCTACAGTGACAGCAATTTTAACCGCCATATCAATTACGGAGAGCGTGACCGTTTCCTTTGCGAGAACCATCATGAACCGATTATCAGTCATGAGGATTTTGAAAAGGTACGCATGGTGCTTGACCAGAGAGCGATGGAAAAAGGCAATGGAACGGATACCTATCGATATCAGAACCGTTATTGTTTCTCCGGTAAAATCAAATGTGGCGAATGCGGGACTACTTTTAAGCGTAGGCAGCATTACAAGCCAAGCGGCAATTATGTGGCTTGGACTTGCGGAAAGCATCTGGAAAACAAGCAAGAATGCTCCATGCTCTACATTTCGGATGACAGCGTTAAGCTGGCTTTTCTGACCATGATGAATAAGCTGACCTATGGTCATCAGGTGGTCTTGAAACCGCTGTTACGCACTCTGCGAGGAATGGATGACAAAGACAGATTGCTCCGTATTCAGGAATTGGATATCTGCATTGAAAGTAATACCGACCGAAAGCAGATTCTTACAAATCTGATGGCAACAGGGGTATTAGAGCCTAATGTTTTTAATCAAGAAAACGCTGCCCTTACTATGGAAGAGCAAAAGCTACGGGCAGAAAAAGAGAAGTTAGTTAATTTCGTTGGCGGTGACAAGACACGAATTAAGGAACTGCAAAAGCTGATGACTTTCACCACCAAAGGTGTGATGCTGACAGCATTCGAAGATGAAACCTTCCTTGCCTATGTGGAAAGTATCACGGTAGAGTCCCGAGCAAAGATTGTGTTCCACTTAAAATGCGGATTGAATCTGACGGAAAGGTTGGTGAGTTAAATGACAGCACATATTCCATACGGATATCGGATTGTAGATGGAAAGGCTGTGGTAGATGAGGTTCAGGCAGAACAGGTCAGAAACTTTTTCGAAGAATATATTTCCGGAAAAGCACTGAAGGTTGCAGCAGAAAATGTCGGTTTAAAGATTTATCACGGCAGTGCCGGAAGAATGCTTCGAAATACCCGTTATCTTGGGGATGATTATTACCCTGCCATCATTGATCAGGAACTGTTCGACAGAGCCGAAGAAGAAAGACAGTCCAGAGCCAATCAGCTTGGCAGGGTCAGAGAACTGCAAGGTAAAGAAATGCCTGCCGTTCCCCTGCATTTTACAATGGGGCGACAGACAAAAGTTATTTATGACCCTTACGAACAGGCTGAATACGCCTATAGTTTGATAGAAAGTGAGATGAATGCAAATGGAACCAGTTAAAAACATAACGGTAATTCCGGCACGTAGACGTGTTGGCAACACCGCTAAAGAATCAGAAATACCAAAACTGCGTGTGGCAGCCTACTGCCGAGTTTCCACTGACAGTGATGAACAGGCCACCAGTTATGAGGCGCAGGTGGAGCATTATACCGATTACATTCGCAAAAATCCGGAATGGGAGTTTGCCGGAATATTTGCTGATGACGGGATATCCGGAACTAACACGAAAAAACGAGAAGAGTTCAACCGCATGATTGATGAGGCTATGGCGGGTAAAATCGATATGATTGTTACCAAGTCCATCAGCCGATTTGCGCGAAACACTTTAGACTGCCTAAAATACATCAGGCAGCTTAAGGAAAAGAATATTCCCGTTTATTTTGAAAAGGAAAATATCAACACGATGGATGCCAAGGGCGAGGTGTTGCTTACCATCATGGCGAGCCTTGCACAGCAGGAAAGCCAGTCCTTATCACAGAACGTAAAGTTAGGGTTTCAGTATCGTTATCAGCAGGGGCAGATTACCGTGAATCACAATCGTTTTCTTGGATACACCAAGGATGAAAAAGGACAGTTGATTATTGAACCCGATGAAGCGGAAGTGGTCAAACGAATTTACAGAGAGTACCTGGAAGGTGCAAGTTTGCAGCAGATTGGCAGAGGCTTGGAGGCTGACGGAATTCTGACAGGCGCCGGGAAGAAGAAATGGCGACCGGAAACCCTGCAAAAAATCCTCAAGAACGAAAAGTATATCGGAGATGCCCTTCTGCAAAAGACCTATACCGTGGATTTCTTGGAGAAGAAGCGTGTTCCGAACAACGGATTGGTTCCGCAGTATTATGTGGAAAACAGCCATGAAGCCATTATCCCCCGCGACCTTTATATGCAGGTACAAGAAGAAATGGTCAGACGTGCCAACCTACACAGCGGGCAGAACAGAAAGAAACGTGTTTATAGCAGTAAGTACGCATTATCCTGTATCGTGTACTGTTCCAAGTGTGGTGACATCTACCGTAGAGTTGTGTGGAATAATCACGGTAAGCAATCCGTTGTGTGGCGTTGCTGCACCAGAGTGGAACACGGTCCTGGAGCCTGCAATGCAGACGCTATCCACGAATCAGAATTACAAAACCTTGTGGTTCGAGCCATTAATATGGCACTCGGCAAAAAAGATACGATGAATGAAACCTTGCAAAGAAATGTTGAGGCGGTGCTTACCGGAACAGACGGTGTTCCCATTGCTGAGATTGATGCCCGACTGGAAGAATTGCAGAAGGAGCTTCTGAAGGTCGCAAACGCCAAAGGAAATTATGACAGCATTGTGGATGAGATTTATAGCCTTCGTGAGGCGAAGCAGAATGCCCAAGTGGATAATGCGGAGCGTGAGGGTATGAAACAGCGAATCAGCGAAATGCAGCAGTTCCTTACAGAGCAGACGCAGAACATCACTGAATATGATGAGCAGTTGGTTCGCAGGCTGATTGAGAAAATAACGGTTTACGGCGGAAAGGTTACTGTAGAATTTAAATCCGGCACAAGCGTGGATGTGAGAAGATAACATTTGGATGGAACACACCTTGCAGCAATGCAGGGTGTTTTTCTTTTGCAGTGAAATGTTGCCGATTAGTCTATGAGTATTGACAAATTTACTAAGAGTGCGTATAATATATAATGACGTATTCTAAATGAACGGAGGTAAAATAATGCAAAAAAATATATCCTTTACAGTGGATTCAGATGTATATGAAAAATTTAATATGGCACTTAATTTGTCCGGGGAAACTTTATGATAATATAGAGCATCATTATGAATTTCTTGGAGATAAACTGATAATAGGCAAGTTCTGCGCAATAGCAGAGGGTGTGAAGTTTATTATGAATGGTGCAAATCATAGAATGGATGGAATCACAACCTATCCCTTTAATATCTTTGGCTGTGGATGGGAAAAGGTTACTCCTACAATAGAACAACTTCCTTTTAAGGGAGATACTGTGATTGGTAATGATGTCTGGATTGGTCAAAATGTAACCATTATGCCAGGTGTTATAATTGGTGATGGTGCGATTATTGCCGCTAATTCAACAGTAGTGAAAAGTGTTGAACCCTATTCAATATATGGTGGGAATCCAGCTAAGTTTATCAAAAAACGCTTTAGTGACGAAAAGATTGAATTCTTACTAAAGCTAGAGTGGTGGAACTGGAGCGGAGAGGAAATATTTGATAATCTTGAAATTCTAACATCCGAAGCAGGGTTAGAGGAATTAATGAATAAATATTCGAAAAGAGATGCAATAAATTAAGGAGGTTTTCTAATGGGTTTATACTCAATTTTTGTAATAGAAACAGTTCATTATCAACCAAATGAAAAATAAAAGGTTATAATGAATTGTTGATATGAATTCATTATAACCTTTAAGGAGCATTCCTGTTAGAAGGATTTTCGGGGACTTGAAATAAAAAAAGCCCTCTAGTATGATGCTTGAGTAGTCAACCGGAAAATTGACTCAATACATCTGCGAGAGGACTCTATAACAATGAATTCTAATACGAATCAAAAAATTAATCAAGTTTCTGAAAATACGCTAGTCATCGGTATCGATATCGCGAAGCACAAACATTTCGCTTGTGCTGTCGATGATCGCGGCCGTGTGCTCCAAAAATCATTTCCAATCATGCAATCCCGCTGTGGATTTGAAGGCTTTTATGAGCGTTTACTCGCGTTAAAAGCCACGCATGAAAAACAAGAAATCCTTGTTGGTTTTGAGCCAACTGGTCACTATTGGATGAATTTAGCCGCATTTTTAACGCACTACGGGATTCCATTTGTGATGGTCAATCCGATGCACGTCAATCGCTCGAAAGAACTCGACGATAACCTACAAACGAAAAATGACCAAAAAGACGCACTTGTGATCGCTCGTTTAATGCGAGACGGACGCTTTAGTTATCCACGTATTTTAGATGGGGTAGAAGCAGAATTACGCAACGGGGCAACGCTGCGTTCGAAAATTCAAGAAGATTTAAATGCCCTTCAAAATCGCATCATTCGTTGGTTAGATCGCTTCTTCCCAGAGTTTACACACGTATTTAAAAGCTTTGGGAAAATGGCTTATGCGGTGCTCGAAATGACCCCACTACCATCGGATATCAAAGGGAGAACACCCGAAGAGCTACTGTTTTTATACCGCCAAGTAGACGGGATGAAAAGTCCTCAACTACCAAAGGCAAAACAATTAGTCGAGGTTGCGCAAAACTCAATCGGACTGACAGATGGTGTCGTGATGGCCAAACTTGAAATCGCCACACTGCTTTCCCGAGTCAAATTGATGCAAGCCCAGCTGGATGAATTAACGGCTCAATTAATCGAGCTCGCGAAACAAATGACGGATTATGAATACTTAGCATCGGTACCAGGAATCGGAGACGTAACCATTGTCGATTTACTATCAGAAGTTGGTTCCCTCACACAATATGCACATCCACGCCAATTAATTAAACTAGCGGGACTCACATTGCGTGAAAATTCTTCAGGTCAACAAAAAGGACAAAAACGGATTTCCAAACGAGGAAGACGCAAACTTCGCGCCCTCTTATTCCGAGTCATGATGCCGATCATCTTGCATAATCCAGCCTTTAAGCAATTACATGAATATTATACAACACGCACCAAAAACCCACTCCGCAAGAAGCAATCAATCGTTGTGCTATGTGGGAAATTACTAAAGATTTTACATGCCTTGTGCAAAAAGAAAACAATGTTTAACGAACACCAAATGATGAACGATTTCGCCAGTCTTCAAACGGCTGCTTAAGCGTACCCATCAGAAGTCCAAACAAGAGGATGACACGGAGAAGCCGGCATTATTTTCACCATCCGACCGTTGATGACCAATCAAACGAGTCCCTAAAGGAGCATCGCCAGCCTCTGCCTTATGAATAGACCGAACGAAGGAATGTACGCGCAATCAGACGCCTAGAGACATGGGAGGGTCCGTCATCATAAGCAACGCAGAGATCCAAAAGTGCATCGATATACTGCACTGGATTAGGAGAATAATTACCAGTTAATGGTTCTTCCTTTAGCGAAGCGTATGAACGAAATGTAAGAAAAAACAAGAATTACAAAATAACGATAGATGTACGAGTCGAAAAAAATTTTTTTGACGCTCAAAAATGGCACGAACCATTGATACATCAACATTTATAGAGGGAGAGGTTATAATGAACAAAGTAAATATAAAAGATAGTCAAAATTTTATTACTTCAAAATATCACATAGAAAAAATAATGAATTGCATAAGTTTAGATGAAAAAGATAACATCTTTGAAATAGGTGCAGGGAAAGGTCATTTTACTGCTGAATTGGTAAAGAGATGTAATTTTGTTACGGCGATAGAAATTGATTCTAAATTATGTGAGGTAACTCGTAATAAGCTCTTAAATTATCCTAACTATCAAATAGTAAATGATGATATACTGAAATTTACATTTCCTAGCCACAATCCATATAAAATATTTGGCAGCATACCTTACAACATAAGCACAAATATAATTCGAAAAATTGTTTTTGAAAGTTCAGCCACAATAAGTTATTTAATAGTGGAATATGGTTTTGCTAAAAGGTTATTAGATACAAACAGATCACTAGCATTGCTGTTAATGGCAGAGGTAGATATTTCTATATTAGCAAAAATTCCTAGGTATTATTTCCATCCAAAACCTAAAGTGGATAGCGCATTAATTGTATTAAAAAGAAAGCCAGCAAAAATGGCATTTAAAGAGAGAAAAAAATATGAAACTTTTGTAATGAAATGGGTTAACAAAGAGTATGAAAAACTGTTTACAAAAAATCAATTTAATAAAGCTTTAAAACATGCGAGAATATATGATATAAACAATATTAGTTTCGAACAATTTGTATCGCTATTTAATAGTTATAAAATATTTAACGGCTAAAAACAATAGGCCACATGCAACTGTAAATGTTTAGTTATAGGTAGGGTAGCATAAGTTAAAATGCTATTCTGCCTTTTAAAAGTATGGTATACATTCCAGAGAGAGATTGGATATGTTCCCGTATACCGATAGTGCCAAAAGCGAAGTGGATATGTTTCCGAGAACGGACGTACTCAAATGACATTCATTCTGTCCTCTCCAGCCATGTTGAGTGTTGTGCGTTGCTATATCTAAAGTTTTGATGCAATAGTCAAATTTAACGTTTTAATACGTTATAAGTAGTTATTCAATATAAAAACTGCTAATTTCAGAAAAAAACTACAAAACAAACGTTTGACAATATCCTAAAAGTGTTATATAATAGCAAAAAACAAACAAGGATGTGGTGTTATGCAAGAAAATAAATTAGCAATATTTGAAGAAAAAGAAATAAGAAGAGAATGGTACAAAGAAGATTGGTATTTTTCTGTTGTAGATGTTATAGAGGCTTTGGTTGAAAATAATAAAAGACCAAGGAAGTATTGGAGTGATTTAAAACAAAAGCTTATTTTAGAAGGGTTTGTTGAAGTGTCCGAAAAAATCGGACAGTTGAAAATGTTGGCAAAAGATGGAAAAATGAGATTAACAGATGTAGCAGATACAAAAACATTATTAAGAATTATACAAACAATACCATCTCCGAAAGCCGACTAGTAAAAAAGAAGAATATTAAAATATTACAGGTGTAAAAATATAAAATAGGAGAAATACTATGGATAAAGCCAAGGTAATGGAATTAGCCAATAAGATTTTAAATGCAAATAAAAAAGATGCGAGTTTTTTTGATTTTATTAATGAACAATTTCAAGATGACAGTGCTATAGTAAGTTTTATAGAACAGATTGATTTAATGCTAGAACAAAACTATAACTCTGAAATGGCAGAGACAAAGTATATACTTGTGTCTATAATTAAAGATAATAATATAAGAGATCGGATACATAAACCAATTAGAAGGTTTAACTGAAGAAGAAAGAGAACAAATTTTAGATAATCTTCCAAGCGATTACTTTAAAAGACAAATTATATTAGGAATGAAAAACAAATTACCATACATAGACAAAATTATGGCTAAAAAATCAAAAGCAAGGGGTATAAGCACACTAAACAGTGAAGAATTAAGAGATTATTTAGATAAAAAGACAGACAAAGAGAAAAAAGAAATTATAAAAAACTTACCAGATAAATTAAAAGTGCAATGTATATATGATGTGAGATTAAGTAAAGAAGAAGTAAATAATATCATTTTAGAATTAAAAGACATAAATGCAATATTAGAGCTATCACCAGATCATTTAAAAGTCTGGAGACAATATGGTGATGCACAAGTAATTTCTGAAAATATTGATATCTTTATGCAAAAAGAACAAAATTTAAATAAAGACGATATACAAGCTAGAAAAGATATATTATCAAGAATGTATCAGAAAAATCATAGAATTTATAATACCATAAACTTTGATTTATTAGATGAACGATATATAAATCTTTTTGGTGAAGATAAAATCAACCAATTTGCATCTTTTCCAAAACAACAGGAAATGCTACTAGCATTGGGCAGTAGAGAAGATTTTAGTTTGGAGATTCTAGCAAAATGTATTGAAGAACATAATGATGATAACACATGGACACGGTCTAGCTGATAAATTACTAAAACAATTAGCAAGTAATGAATATGAGGCACTATTAAAAAGTATAAAGTCTCTAGAAAATATAGATATAAGAAGATTAAGTTCTATATTGCAACAAAACAATGTGTTTGAGATTTCTAAAGTAGAAGATATAGAAAACTTTGATAGCATTAGAGAAAAAAAGTGTGAAGAATGGATAAAAAGTGAAGACATATCAAAAAAGAAGTTAGCTGTATTGGAAAAAATATTTGGTCAAGACCTAACTGGGGCATATGAAATAATAGCAAAATATAGTGAAGATATTGAAGCAATTTCAGATAAAGATTTAAAAACTTATGTGAAAAATTTACAAATGATTTATAATTCAAATGATGGAGCATTACTTGAAAAAATATATGCAGAAGTAAAAGAAACTAGATTAGTTAATCAAATTGGAATAGAAAAAGAGTTAAAAGCAGAATATGGCAAACTATTGAATGATGGTTTACTAAGTGTGAATAATAGTTTAATTAAACTAAATGAACTTGGCAGTAATGTATATGATGCAGGAACAGATTTTAAAATTATTATGACATCTGTTGGAGCATATTATGATCAAACGAAAAGACGAACTAATTATCGCGAAGATTGGAATAGAGCAGATATAGAGTGCCAACACGTGTGTACAAGTTATATAAGAAATGATATGATTGGGACAGCACCAATTAATAATATATGTTATGGCTTTAGTGAAATGGCAGAAGGTTCCTTAATAATGCGGAGATGCTGGAGATACTACATCTACAACAAGAGGATTTTCATCAAGATCTTATGGAGAAGAAAAATATTATTCGCCAGACAATTTAGTAAACAACACTGTGCTATATAATGAGCTTGATTTTTCAAGACAACAAAACGGAGAAAAGAAACAACCTGATTATATACTGGTATTTAAAAAAGACGGACAAATTTTAAACTTAGATGAAGCAAAGAAAGCACAATTGGACTGGGATGGAAAATTACCAATCGTTGTAGTTGATGTTGATAAATGTTTAGAAACAGAAAAAGCAAAAGTAGAGAAGTTAAAACGACAATATGAAGAGACACCTACTGAACAACTTGCTAAACAGATACGCCAAAAAGTTAGAAACAACAGGGTTACATATTCTAAATTTTGCCCAGAAATAGAAGATTTCTTGAAAGAACAACCAAACAGAGAAAAAATTGAAACAAAAAAGACGTTGAAAAAATCTATTGGAGAAAAAGCTGGAAATGCATATAATAAAGTGAAACAAAAACCGGTAGGTTTAGTAGGAATAACAACAGCTAAAAAAGGAAATTTTATGAAGCTTATTGAAAACATAAAATCAGGAATTGAAGAATATAAACATTATAAACATCCAAGACATTCAAATGCATTAACCGTGCAAAATAGCAAGAGTAGGAACATCTTTAACTACATACAAGCAAAAAGGTTAGGGAGAAAGTATGGCGATGTTTTGTATAAACATTTTAAAGTAATGGATGATGTTAATAGCTATGATTTATTAATAAACTTATTTGGAAGAAGGAATATTGAAAGGGCATTAGATAACAAGGAGGCAACAACATCACAAATTGCTGATAAACTTTTTGAAAAGTGCAATATAGAAAATTTAGACAAAAAGCAAGCAAATTACGTGTTACAAAGCATGATGCATTGCATAACCTTTAATAGAGCAACAGGTCTAGACTTATCTGAAATTCAACATGGAATTAACCCAGAGACTTTTGCTAGAGCATCATTAGGTAATAAAAGTATGCTAAGTATATTTGAAGAAAATGAAGTAACTAAAGATATTCTTAAAGAAATATATGATATGTATGGCAAAGAGTTAGTGGAATGTTATAATAACGATGCGTATTTGAGAAATAAAACTATATTAAAACTAGATGGAAAAAATGAAAAAACAAACGCAGTGGGTGGTTTACAAGACCATGTAACATATTACTCCAATGAGGATTTTGATATGATATTTCAAAAGTATTTCAATAATAAGGAACTTTCACAAACTGAACAATACATTTTAATTGGACTATTAGCGAAGGAAGCTGATTTAATTGGAACATATACTGTTAAACATTTAAGAGAACATCCAGAATATATAAAATCAGAAATTAATGTCGGAATTTTTGATAATATAGTGCTTTCAGGGAAAACATATACTAATAAGGAAAGAAAAGAAATAGCAACACTTGGCAAAGTATGGAGCAAAGATGATTTAAACAGATATCATAACCTTGGGTTGTTAAGACAAAGATTAGAAAGTTTACCTGAAACACAAGATACAGCAAAAGCAAAACATACTATTGATGAGATCTTAGCAAAACCATTAAGTGAAATAGCAACAAGAAGTAGTGAAATTTCGGAGTTTATGGACACGGCATTTATGAGTTATGAAATTGAAAATAGAAATCAAATTGTAGAAAAAGTATACAACCCAGAAAAAACACAGGAAATTGTTATAACAGATTTAACGCAAATGGGTTCATCTGCAATGTTACACTTTTTTAATCCTAATAGAACAATGTCAAATTTTGATGCATATGTAAGTGACCTAGAAGAAAAACGTTCAAAAGAACTAAATAGAGATTTCAAATTTTCAGAAGATGAAAAAAGACAGATGTTATTACA
>ULVO01078735.1_pt1 | contig 21343 bp, 25 predicted proteins | sample 1959521 | NCBI WGS metagenome assembly ULVO01 (sample SAMEA4835788, study PRJEB28245) | human gut metagenome | biome: gut microbiome; material: fecal sample | place: Denmark | collected 2008
ATATAATATTTATCATGTTTAACAAACGAAAAAGTTCTCCCATATGTTTTATTATTACATTTATGATAAATTATAAAATTTTGTAATTGCTCAAAAAATGGCAATAATTCTTTATCTATACTTTCTACAAATGATTTTAATATATGTATTTTTTGTTTTGTATTTAACTCTACTCTATTATCCTGCATGAATATTTTATTGGGATTTAAAGTAAAATTTTTATATTTCTTAATTACATCACTTGATGTTTTGTTAATAAAATCTGCTTCTTGAAACAAAATATTAAATGGCATATTATGTTTAAAAGCATAGTATTTCATATAAATAAAAGGTTGTATTTCATGCGTTACATTCTTATCAATTGTATTTAGTAAATCAATAATATGAATATATTCATGTGATAATACTATTCTATCATCAGTATTAATATCTGATAATAAATTTACCTCTATTCTTCTTTTTAATCTATTAAGTTCTTTTATTTGTTTATTTAATTCCATATATAACACCTTTTGCAATAGATATTATATATTATTTTTAATTAAAGTCAAGAAAAAAATACTATTAAAGTATTTCTATTTCTTCGATTAAATCTAATTGTTCCATTAAAGCATTTCTTATTTTCTTTTTACATATAGTAATATTTTTATTAAGTAGTTCTTTATCATTTTGTATTTTTTGTGCTTTAATTAATGCATCATTTACTATTTTACTAGCATTATCTTTTGCTTCTTTTATTATAAGATCCGCTTGTTGTTCTGCTAAACGTTTGATTTCGGTAGTAGTATATTCAGCTTGAGTATTAAGATATTGATAAGACGATTCCAGTTTTTTATATCTTTCAAGTTCTAAATTAAGTCTTCTTATTTCTTCATTTTGATTTTTAATAGTATCAATATTTTCCTCAGTCTTTTTAATTACGTAGTCTACAAATTCATTTACTTCCTTTTTATCATAACCCATTTGTGATTGATTAAAATTATCCATATACCACACCTCATTTATATTACCAGTCTAATTCTTGTTCTTCTTTTTTATTTTTTTGAGCTTGTTTTTCTCCCTCACTTATTTTGCCTTCGATATTAAAATTATTCGGAGCACATAAGAAAATACCATTTCCTAATTTTTGCATGGTTCCTCCGATTGCATATATAGTACCACCAAGAAAGTCTATTATCCTTTTAGCGACTTCTGGTGTTACTCTTTTTAAATTAACTACTACAGAACATCTTTTTTTAAGATAATCTGCTATTTGTTGTGATTCAGAATAAGCACGTGGTTCTAAAAGAATCATTTTAGCACCATTTACATCTTCTTTAGTTGAATCATCATAATATTCATTTTCTTTTGTATTATCTATTTTTTGGTCGTCACCAATAAATTTTTTCAAATCAAATTTCATATTTCATTCCTCCACTAGTATTCTCATATATATGATAACACAAACCATTAAATACTTGCAATCTTTTTTTTAATTTTTTATTACCACAAAAAAGAAAAATCTAATTCACGAATCAATTTACGAAAGTGTTATTCAACATTTTCAATGATAGTATACTCATTTAATAATTTAATATTAATAATTTATACTAAAAATCAATAAAAAAAGTACCTAAGTACTATTTTTCATATTCACAAGAAGAACAAACAATCTTATCTTTCTTTTCTAAAAGAATACTATTGCATTTAGGACATCTTTCATTTATAGGTTTATCCCAAAAAGCAGTATTACATTTAGGAAAATTATTACATCCATAAAATATTTTTCCTCTTTTAGTTTTTCTTTCTACTATTTTTCCATCACAATTAGGACAATCACATATTTCAATAATCTTTTTTTCTTCTTTTTTAATGTATTTACATTCAGGATAATTACTACAAGCAGTAAAATCTCCATATTTGCCTTTTCTAATTACAAGAGGATTATTACACAAAGGACAAGATTCTCCAGTTTTTTCTGGTTCTTTCTTTTCCATTTCACTAAATGCAGTTTTTACAAGGGGTTCAAATTCTTTATAAAAACTATCAAGCATTTCATTCCATACTTCTTTTCCTTCCGCTATTTTATCAAGATCATCTTCCATTTTAGCAGTATATTCAACATTTATTATATTAGAGAAAAACTCTTGAAGTTTATGAGTAGTTAAAATACCTATTTCAGTAGGTTTAAATTTCTTATCTTCGAGTAAAACATATCCCCTTTCTTTTAATGTATCAATGATCTTAACATAAGTAGAAGGTCTACCAATACCTAACTCTTCAAGTTCCTTAATTAGTTTAGCTTCAGTATATCTAGGTTTTGGCTTAGTAAAATGTTGTTCATCCACTATCTCATTAGCAATAACTATATTAGTATTATAATTTTCTAAATCAGGTAATATTTTTTCTTCAGTAGCCTCATAATCTTTGTAGACTTTTAAATAACCATCAAAAGTTATGATAGAGCCAGTTGTCTTAAACTGATAATTATTATTATTCAAAATAATTGTAGTAGTAAGAGCTTTAGCATCAATCATTAAAGAAGCAAGAGCTCTAAAATAGATTAATTTATATAGTTTATATTCATCTTCAGACAAATATTTTTTAACTTTATCAGGACTCTTATTAATATCAGTTGGTCTAATAGCCTCATGCGCATCTTGAACATTTTCTTTATTTTTAGTTTGCTTTACATAGCCAACATACTCTTTTCCATAGTTATCATTAATATACCTATAAGTATTTTTTATAAACTCATCACTAAGTCTTATAGAATCTGTTCTCATATAAGTAATTAACCCAGTAGTTTCATTTTCCAACTCAATTCCTTCATATAGTTTTTGAGCAATTGACATGGTTTTTTTACCAGGAAAATTATATTTATTAGAAGCATCTTGTTGAAGAGTTGATGTTGTATAAGGAGGTTTTGCTTTTTTGTTTTTATCTTTTTTATCTATACTTTCTATTTCAAATGTTTTAGATAGTTTATCTAATACATTATTTTTTTCTTTTTCTGTCTTAATTTCAAAATCTTTATGATCATATTGAAATAACTTAGATTCAAAATCATTAAAAATAGCAGTGATAGTATAATATTCTTCTGGAATAAATGCATTAATTTCTTCTTCACGATCCACGATTAGTTTAAGTGCCACTGATTGTACTCTTCCAGCAGACTTACCACCGGTTTTAGATTGCATTAATTTAGATAATCTAAAACCAATTATACGATCTAGTATTCTTCTTGTTTCTTGGGATTTAACCAAGTTATCATCAATTTTTCTAGGATGATTAAAGGCTTCACGTACTTTATTTTTTGTTATTTCATTAAAGACTACTCTATCATATTTATCATCTTTTAACTTCAAAGCATCTTTCAAATGCCATGCAATTGCTTCTCCTTCACGGTCAGGATCGGATGCTAAGTATACTAAATTACTTTCTTTAGCAAGTTTCTTTAACTCAGTTACAACACTTTTTTTACCTTTAATTATTTCATAATTAGGTTTAAAACCATCATCTACATCAACACCAAAGCCGAATTTACCAGATGTTGATAGGTCTCTAATATGGCCCTTTGAAGATACTACTTTATAATCATTACCTAGATATTTTTCAATTGTTTTACTCTTACTAGGTGATTCCACGATTACTAAATTTTTCATGATATCACATCCCTCGTAATAATTTATACATTAATTTTTAAAATATGTCAATCATTTTTTATATGATTTTAAAACACTGAGATACTCTTTTATTTGTTATTATATTTTTCTATATAGTCTCTTACAGGTCCATATGATCTTCGATGCTCTTTTAATATACCATGTTTTTCTATAGCATCAAGATGATCTTTTGTAGGATATCCTTTGTTATTTTTAAAGTTATATTCTGGATACTCTTTATCAAGCTCATACATCATTTTATCCCTTGTTACTTTTGCTATGACTGATGCTGCAGCGATTGTTTGTGATTTAAAGTCTCCTTTTATAATTGATGCCGTTGGAATATCTATATCTAATTTCATAGCATCTATTAATATATGTTCTGGTTTAATACTTAAATTATTTATAGCTTCTTTCATAGCAAGTTTTGTTGCTTCATATATATTTACTTCGTCAATTATATTATTGTCTATTACCCCTATTCCGATAGCTAATGCATCTTTTTTTATGATATCATAGTAATAATCTCTTTTATTTTCGGATAATTTCTTTGAATCAGTAAGTCCTTTTAAAACATAATCTTTAGGAAGGATAACTGCAGATGCTACAACCGGACCAATTAATGGTCCTCTTCCTACTTCGTCAACTCCAGCGATTAGAGTTATATTATTTTTATATAATTCTTTTTCATATCTCATGTTATCTAAACTACATAAATATAAATCTATTGCTTTTATATCTTTAATATCTTTTTTTCTATTTAATTCTTTTTTAATACTCATAATATTTTCTAAGTCTTGACAATAATAATTGTCTATAAGTTCTTTTTTAGTATTTAAATCTAAATTACTTATTTCAAATACATCATATTTAATTATTTCTATGTTATTTTCATATATCGAGTTATATTTTTGTTTTAATCTAGAAAAAGAATCAGAACCAATAGATATATTTATATTATTTGTTTCTTTTTTTATATTGCGCATTACAAGTGATGAACCCATCGAAACAACAAACTCATTCTTATCTAATTCTAATTCATTTAGTTTATCTAGTATTTGTTCTTTATTTAACATCTTCGAATCTATCAAAAGTAATTCCTTTTACTTTGCCTTTCTTTATATCATTTATTATTATATCTATTACTTTATCATAGTCAATAAGACCACCTTTCATAAGACAACCTTTTTTTCTACCAATTATTTCGAATACTTCATATGTATCAGATGTATCCAGAACACCATAGTTATCGATTAAAATATCTTTGTAGTATTTAGATAAAAAGTTTAATATGTAGACTGCTACGTCTTCGAGTGGTAATATTTCTTCTTTAATCGCAGTAGTACTTGCTAGATTAAATGCTACACGGTCCTGCTCTAACTTAGGCCATAATATTCCAGGTGAATCAAGGAGTTCAATGTTTTTACCTACTCTTATCCAACTAAGGTTTTTAGTAACACCAGGTTTATTTCCTGTTACTGTTATTTTTCTACCTACTATTTTATTTATTAATGTTGATTTACCAGCATTTGGTATTCCTATTACTAAAGCACGTATTGTTTGTTTTTTTATGCCTTTTTCTTTTTGCTTTTGTATTTTATCTTTTAATATTTCGTTACTTAAATCAAATAAATTATTAAGATTATCGTTTGATGTAAGATCACATTTAATTACTTTATATCCAAGAGATTCATAATACTTAGCAAACTTATCAGTTTCGATCTTATCACATAAATCATACTTAGTCATTATTAATATTCTAGGCTTATTAGATATTAAATCATCTATATCTATTATTTTAGAACTATATGGAATACGTGAGTCTATTACTTCATAAATTATGTCTATTACATTTAAGTTTTCTTTTATAAGTCTTTTAGTCTTAGCCATATGACCAGGATACCAGTTTATATTTATTTGATTTTGTGTTTCTTTTTGATTTCCACTATTTTTCATTTCTTGTCTTTTTTTTCTTTTTTGGTACATATCCATTATTTATCACTTCTTTCAACTTTTTCAAGTTCAATTAAATATTTATCAAAATCTGATTCATATAATTTATCTTGAATAATTCTATATTTTTCAAATTCAGTTATTGCTTTATCACACGCTATTTTATGTGATATTTTACCAACATCTTGTAATATTTCTCTATCAGTAAGTTTTAAGAATTCATCTAATTTATTAGCCCAATCTTCCATAGTCATAGGTAAATGTCTTATCGCTCTACTTTCTGCTAAGTCAAGATAAGCAGATACAATTCTCCTTAATGAATATAACTCTTTTTCAGTTAAATAATTTTTAGCAATAATAACATCACTTTTGATAATTTTACCATTTGGTGATGCTTCCCAATTAGTAAGTCCCATATGTTCTTTCTTAGAATCTGCCCTATTATATATAATTTCTGATGCAGTATTGCCAGTTACAGAATAGTGCATTTTATTTTGAACTTTTTTAAAAAATTCCAAAGTTGTTTTTGAGGTTTTATCATAATCAATACTTGTAGCATATATATCAGTTATTTTTTGGTAAAATCTTCTTTCAGAGAGCCTTATTTCCCTAATTCTTTCAAGTAATTCATCGAAATATTTTTCCGTTAAAATAGAACCACCATTTTTTAGTCTTTCATCATCCATTGCAAAACCTTTAATAGTATATTCTTTCACTATTTCGTTAACCCATTTTCGAAATTGAACTGCACGTTCATTATCCACTTTAAATCCAATTGCTATAATCATTTGTAAATTATAATGAACTACATCTCTTGATACTTCCCTATTTCCCTCCTTTTGAACTATTCGAAATTTTCGAATAGTTGATTCTTCTTTCAATTCATTATCATTATATATTTTTTTAATATGATAATTTATTGTATTTATTTCTACATTATAGAGAGTTGATAACATTTTTTGAGTAAGCCAAATATTTTCATGTTCATATCTTACTTCAATTGTTTCTTTATCAGTTCCGGTTGCTGCAATAAAAGTTAGATATTCAGCAGCACTTGATCTAATCGTAATACTATTTTTTTTCATTTATATACGCACCTCTTTCTATTTTATTTTGTTTCCTCAAGTTTCTTTTGCTCTTTTATTTCTAATTTTTTTCTTTCTCTTACAACTTTTTTCATTACTACCTCTTCATTCTTGTTTCATTTTAAAAATTATCAAAATCCAATTTATATAATCACAAACAATTTTATGCAATATTTTTAACCATCAACAATATTTCCATTTTGGAAACAAGTTGTTGCCATTTTTTATTATCATCATGTTCTTAATAGAAGGCAACTTCCCCTTGATTATTACTTTTCATCATCACTAACAGCATACTGCGATAAATTAGAAGGTATCACACATTCATTAACTGGTATTCCTCTTGTATCTAAAATTTTCATAAGTGCTATACTTAATGCAGCATTTTGCATAACTCTTTTTCGCATTTCTATTATTGCATGTGGATTGTTCACATCTATATCATCAATCTTTTGAATGCGTTTTCTAAACATTCTCCTCCATTCCTCAATATTCCATTTTCCATTATACTCTCCCCATAAATATTCTTCAAGTTTTCTTGAGGCAATTATAACTTCTCTAATTTGTTCTTCTTCATCAGTAAATATTTTCTCACTCATTTTTATTACCATCACTTTCATTTAAATGTTCATTGTAAAACTTATCCATTAAAGAAATAATTTTTTAAGCTTGTATAACTCTAAATTTTTCATATTCTTTTCTCAACTTTTTTGTTTCTTTCTTTTATATTATTAATTTCCTTTTCTACATTCATTTTTTACCTTGTATAATTAACTCAAATATATTTCATTTATGATTATATCATAAAAAAAGATAAGTTTTTAAATATTTCTTATCTTTCATTGAACATTTATTAAAGTTTACGTTCTTTTTTTAAATCTTTTTTATCTTTTTCTTTGTATTTGTCTATGTTATTGTAACTAGCCGCAATAGAGACAGCAGCATCTCCCAGTTTTTCTAATTCCGGATCTAAAATCATAATAAATTTACCAAAATCAATTAGTTCTTCTTTGTCTAAAAAATCTTTTTGTTCTTTGTCTTTTTCTTTCATTTCTTTCACCTCAACCACCTAGTCATTTTATCTCTACCAGGACCATCTTCTTCGATTAAATCTCTTCTAGTATTTTCAACATAAAATGGTACTTCTTTTACACAGATAGAATACTCACCATTTTCTTTTTCAGTTATTTCTATATATTTTGCCTTGCCTAAGTCATCAGAATCAGAACTATAACCAATACCTGCTCCTCTTACGGTATAAATATTGGAATTATTTTTTTCAAAATGTTCATGCCCTTGAAAAACTGCTTCATAATCATCAGAATTATAAAGTCTTTCTCTAGTATTGTAATCTTCTAAATGATGACACAATAGCATTTTTTTACCAGCTACTTCGATTACAAGTGAATCAGGATATCCCTTAATTTTTTCTATTTGTTCTTTAGATAGTTTATTGCGTGTCCAATCACTATCTTCCTTAGCTTCTCTCACTTGACCTTCGGATAAGTGTCCCTTAAATCCTTCTACACCATCAATCACATACATTTCATGATTTCCTTTAACAGATTTTACACCATAAATATCTAACAAGTCTAGAACATCTTCAGGATTTGAACCTGTTCCAACATTGTCACCTAGAGAGTAGAACTCTGTTGCACCATTTTTTCTTGCGTCTTCAAGTATTGCAGCAGTTGGTTCAAACAGTCCATGTGAATCAGTAAAAATACATATTTTCCTTTTATTTTCACGAACTCCCATTATCTTTTTAAATTCAGATATATCAGGAGCAGTCATATTGTATTCATCTTTTAAATAATCATCTTTATACTCAATTTTTTCTGGAGCATTTACCATTACTTTATTATTTTTTTGAGTTTTTACAAAATAAAGATTATATTTCTTGGCGACTTCTATTTCCTCATCAGTAGGTTCTCTACCATCTGGTAAAATAATACAACTAGGTTTCAAACCTTCACGATAGCATAAGAATTCAGAATTATGACCCTTAGGGGCTCTACTGGTATCTTTAAAACCTCTTTGTGACCTAGAAGTATCAGCAACTTTAGAGCTATATCTTTGAATAGATCTGTTAGATCCCATATTAGAGGTTGAACTCATAATAAAGCTTTTCTCAGGAAGATAATTATAACCAAAAATAATATCACTAGGATTTATTCCATAATATCTTTGATTTATATAACTAACTGCAGATAAGCATATGAAACTTTGATTTATTGAACTTTTTCCTGTGGCAAGATTATTAATGTTCTCACCATTACTTCTTACATGAGCAAGAAGTCCATAATTTTTGTTAGAAAAGTCATAAACGTTAACCTCGTTTTTAGAAGTGCTTTCTTTATCAAGCAGATCATCTAAACAACTATCAGTAATATTATTGATATCAGTTAGATTTCTTAAAGTCTCTTTAGCATACATTTTATTAATTCTTTCTTCATAATTAGACAAATATTTAGACCATTTCAACACAGTTTCTTTTTTAGTTTCATCATTTGCAATTTCATTCATAATATTATTCATGCTTAGTTCATCATTAAGACCTAAAACAAATTCAAATAAAGTAGTATATCTTTTCATTTCCTCAATATATCTACATAAATAAATATCATTCTTATTTTCAAATTGTAACTGAGTCAAATATAAAGTATCACCATATGTTTGTAACCATCCGTTAATTTTGCCCAAATCAGCATTAAGAATAGTTCTACAAAACATATTCTTTTTCATATTAATATCATCGTAAGTAAAGAATTGTTCAATATTAGAATCAAAAATTTTCCTACTAAAGTTAGTTAAATCATCAATGCTTTTGGGTCTTAAGCTTTCATCAAGTATTGAATTATAATTAAAAAGTGCATTAATTTCATATAAGTTGTCTTCACTAAGTTTAGTGTTAGAAGCAATTAATGAATCGCAAAATTCTTTGTAATGGTCATAACCTTTTAAACAATTCATAAATGCATTTAATTCAGAAACAGGATTAGTATCTTTAGTATTAATTTGTTTTCTATAGTAATCAAGAAATTTTTTGAAAGATTTAATGCTCTCAGAAGTATTATACTTCAACATTCCATTCATAAAATGATAAGAATCTCCAAAACAATATTGAATAAAATCATCTACATTCACATTATTAAAACTTAAAAAGTATCTAAAGTATTCCTCATTAAGAAATAATTCTTTTGTATTTCCTTGATAAAAATTCATAGCTCCATTGTATTTAGTCAAAAAATCTTTAGATTTATCTAGCCCTTTATTAATCAATTCGTCTATATTGTTTGAAGAAGATGTCACATTTTTATCTTGCAAATAATACAAAGTATACTTAAGCAAATTACTATTATAATGACGAATTAAATCATCATAATTATACTTAAAAGTTTCTATTACTATTTTCGTGAATTCCGGATACTCAAAATAGTCTTCAGATAATTTTTCACAGTTTTCTCTAGTTAATTTAAAACCTTTACTTATAACATCTTGTAACAGTTCATTATTAACAGGAATATTAAAAATATTGTCAAGGTCAGTATCTATTGCTAATCTAGCATTTTCAAGATTTTCAAGATAGTCTTCAGATAATTTTTCACAGTTTTCTCTAGTTAATTTAAAACCTTTACTTATAGCATACTTTAACATTTCATCGTTAACAGGAATATCAAAAATATTATTATAATCAGCATCTATTGCTAATCTAGCATTTTCAAGGTTTTTAAAATAGTCTTCAGATAATTTTTCACAGTTTTCTCTAGTTAATTTAAAACCTTTACTTATAGCATACTTTAACATTTCATCGTTAGCCGGAATATTAAAAATATTATTATAATCAGCATCTATTGCCAGCTTGCTCATTGGTGTATTTCTAAAGAATTTGCTATTGACATGATTTATAGAAAAGTTTTTCTTTAAAATTAAATCACCCTTTTCATTATGACTTACCCATTCAGATATTGGGCTAAGGAGTAAGATATTGTTAGAATCAGTATCTATTGCCAGGTTAATTAATTCGACGCCACGCTTGACGTTATCATCAAAATATTTTTTATCGAGTTTTTTTACAACATCTTCAGTAAGTGTAAGACCCTTGCTAACGGCATATTGTAAGTTTTCTGTTATTTCTGATTCATAGGATAACGGTGTAATCGGAATAGAGAAAATATAATTAATATCATTATCTATCAAATATTTAGCAATTTTTTTACGGCTTTCATAATTTAGATGATTAAACAACGCAGGTAATTTGTTAATTGGAATTCGAAACGGAACTTTATTATTTTCATCAATAATCCAATCAAAATCAAGTAGACCGTAAGAAGCAATTCTATCAATCTGTTCAAGAATAAAATCAAAATTATTTTTAAGAAATAAATTATTATGTTCTCTTACAATCACATTTCCAAATTCATAACAAAATGAAGGGTTATCAAGCAATTTGTTTATGTAGTTCTTTTCATTTTCATTAAGAGTAATATTTTGCTTTCCTAAAAAATTGCACAAACGACTAAACTCATACTTATATTCATTACTCAAATCAAATTTGCTTTGAATAATGTCAATAATGGAAATTTTATGCTTATTTAATAAATCTTCATTACTCTCATCTGAAATTTTAATTAATTCATGTAGTGTTCCATTTTTTCTAGCTGATTCAATCATTTCATCACTTAAATAAATTTCTTCAAGATTCTGAAGTTTTTCATTTTGTTCATCAGAAAGATTTTCATCTATAACTGGATATTTTTTATAAAGCTCTTCTCCGAATTGTTCACGCATTGTATAGTATTCATCACTTGTTATTTTTCCATCTATTACATCTGTTCTTAATTGATTGAGCCTATTTTTTACAATTTCAATCATTTCATTAAATGTCTTATCATCCATATTAACACCACCACTTATTGCAACATTATCATACTATAAATTAATTATATCACAATCAAAAGAAATAAAAAAGAACTAAATAATTTATACTTAATTCTTTTTGGTAATTATATCATTAAAAACTTTATCTTTTGTTTTTACGATGATTATTATAACTAATTAAAAATTTTTCTAATTCATCTTCATCATCAAATATTTCTTCAAAAATATTATACAGGGTATCGGTTTGTTCATATTCTCCGATTGCATAGCACTTTTTACCAAGTCCATAGGCAATACCTGATTCTATATGAGCAGCTTTTCCTGCAGGTAATACAAGTAGTAAATTATCCGAATTCTTTTCTCCTTCTAAATCAGTATGAAAAAGATTTAGAACAATATCACTTTTCAAACCAAGTGCCTCAAACTCTTTTTGATTTTCTTCAGGTGTGTTATCTTTACTTCCATATCCCCAGTCATCTTCATTTTTTAAAAAGCAGTAATAAGATACATTATATTTATCAAATAAATCACATATTCTAAGTATATTTTCTTTGTTTCTTGCTCTTCCAGCGATAAAAAAATCATATTTATTCATATTATCATTCCTCCATTATATTTCGTTTTCTATTATCCATTTTATATCTTCGATAGATTTATCTATATTAAATATTTCATTTCCAACAGGATAATAAACTGAATATACTTTATACTCATTGTTATTAATATTTATTTTATGGCATACTTTTCTATTTTGTGATACTGATATTTTTTTATTCAGTATAATAGAACTAACTTGATTTCCAAAAGTGATAATTATTTTTGGTTTTATAATGTCTATTTCTTTAAATAATAAATCTAAATACTTTTTTAGTACTTCATCACTAAGTGGTCTGGCATCTATTTGAGTACATTTTCCAAGATTAGTAATGAATATTTTATTTTTACTTATTTCATCATATACATAGTCACAAAATTCATAATCCCAGTCTTTTGGTTTTTTATTTTGTATTTTATTATAAGTGTCTTTGCTAATTAAATCAACATTATAAAATAGTTTCCATATATTTTTAGTGCCAAGCCATGGTGATTTTCTTCCCAACCATGATTTATCACTTGCAATATTCTTACCTGTAGGATTCATAAATACAAAGCATATATTAGGATTATTCTCACATCCTCCGTTATAAATAGAATCTAACTCTTTGGCACCATATTTCATTTGTAATTTATCATAATCTTTTTGTAAATCTTTAAGCAATATAAAACACCTCACTTAAATTATAACATAAAAAAAGATAGAATTATCTATCAATTTTTTGTACAGTTTATGGTCTGTGTTTTCTTACAAGTATTATTGTCTTTTGTATAAGATGATGGGCATGTTTTACTGCTTACAACATTAGTAGTTTTAACGCACCACATAAATGCTCCGCCTACTCCATCTTCTTCAGAATACATATAGTCTGAATTACTATTACATTTCCAAGTACCATTGCTATTAGTAGCATGATATTTACTACCACTTAAACATTTTCCGTTTTTTAGACTATAACCACTCGGACAAGTTGTTTTATTAATCATATTAGTAGTAATAGTTTTTGTACATTTACTTCCATCATTTGTTGGTGTACAATCACTTGGACAAGTGTAAGGTTTTACAAACACTGCTTTTAAAGTCATGTTTTTAGTAACTATGGTATCCTTTGTAATAGTATTACCATTTTCATCAGTCCACCCTTTAAATACATAACCTTCTTTTTTAGGACTTATTGGTAAAATAATAGTTTTATTTTCCTCGATAATTATGTCTTTTAGAGTAGAACCATTATCAGTGTTAAACTTAATAGTAAAAGCTTTTGCATCTTTCTTAATCCAATATACTTTTAAAGTAATATCTTTATCTATTGCTGTATCATTGGATATAAAATTATTGTTTTCATCTAAGAATCCGCCAAAAATATATCCTTCTTTTTCAGGAATATTAGGTAATATTATATTCTTTCCTTCTTCAATAATTTCACTAACTAGTTCTTCATCATCAATAAATTTTATTGTCACAGTCTTAACATCATTTTTTATCCAAATAGCTTTTAATGTAGTGTCTTCCTTTAAATTAGTATTTTTAAGAACAACTTTATCATTACTAGTCCAACAAGAAAATATATAGTCATCTTTTTTAGGATTAGTTGGCAATTTAATTTGTTCATGTTCTTTTAATGATATTTCACTAATGTTAGTTCCCCCATCAGTATCAAATGTAATAGTAATTGTTTTTTCTTTTATGAATAGCAAGTAAACTACTAAAAGAATAAGTAAAATAATTATTAGTATTAAAGTAATAATACCTATTTTTTTCTTCATATATCCTCCCTATTTTTATAAAACAAGTATATAACATAAATTTATTTTTATCTAATGTTTTTGTATATTTTTCTAACTTTTTTATTAATTATCTCATAGATAATAAGACTAGTATCACCGATTGTAATAATTTATTTTTTGTCTAAGTTATAATTATTTTTCCATTTAAATTACATATATAACACTGTGGAAGTTTTTCTTTTATTATTTCTAATTGTTTTTTATCATTTTCTAGTTTTCTACCTACTAGAACTCCCTCGATAAAACATGATGGAATTCCAAATATTATTGCACTTTCTCTATTGGTTGTAAAATCATCTCTTTTAATGTATATAAAATTTTCAATAAACCATTTACTAATAAAGCTCTTTAATATTTTCTTATCGAATTCCAAACTAAATATATCGTTTTTAATTATCTTTTTGGCATAATTGTTATCAGTATTTAAAATAAATGCAATTTGATTATCATCTCTTATTAAAGAGGGTAAAAATCTAATTTCTTTTGTTTGTTCAGCAGACCACATCCAAATATTCATAGTTCTACTATTTTCAATTTCTTCATCTAGTTTATTATATGGCACTAGTTTTGTTGTTGGATGATCATTAAAATCTGTGTATTTGATAGTCATGCCACTGTAGAGATTAATATAGTCTTTTAATAAGATATCTTCTTTAATATTCCACATACTTACACAGTATGGCGTTTTTTGAGCTTTAGCATTAAAATTTTGAATATTTGAACTTAAGAAACCATTTTCTATAATAGAATCAAGATTTTTATCTCCTTGTCTTACTCCGTGTATAAAAGTCCCTTTTTTTAGTAAAACATTATCTTTTATTTGATATTGATGTTTTGGTAATTCAAAATTGTCTTCTGCTAATTTAAAGTTATTTAATTGTTCTACAAATAAATTATAACTTGCTTTATTATATTTAAATTTTCTTTTTATATTATTTAAGTATTCACGTTCTTTTTCTTTCTTCATTTTACCTCACTTATTCTCTTACTCTTTTCTTTTTTTATATTTTTTATAATGCATATCAATAAAACAATAGATAATAAAAGTATGAGTGTACCCAACAACATTTGAAATTTTTCTTTACTTAGAATCATAACTATTCCAACACACATAAGGCATCCAATAACTCCGATAATAAATAATGCTATAAGTACTATAAGAGGGTACCTTATCCATTTGCTTATCTTTTTATTCTTAGTAACTTCTAGACCAGCATCAAATAATAAGTCTACTACTAATTCAATTAACATATCCATAAAATCACTTCTTTCTTTGTTTTATTATATCATTTTTATTAATTTTTCCAATTAAAATTGAAGAATTTTTGTCATGACCAATACAATTTTCGTTAACCATATCTTCATCATAGTTAGCATAGCAATATTTACATAAATGTTTACAAGTATTGTAACAACCTATATCAACCATTTCTACGCAATTACATTTCTTACCTTTTCTAGCAGTCCAATTTTTATATTTTTTACCAGTTATTTTATATGCAAGTTCATGCGATAGACATTCTCCTTTTACAAATCCATATTCTATTAAATTGTTATCTTCAAAGCAAGTAAATACTTCCATATTATGAGCTCTTGCACTTTTACTGAAAGATTCTCCGATTACTTTATAATCAGCAATTGTTAATTCTTTATATTTTAAAATATTTTTGTTTTTCTTAACATTTTTATACTCATCTAGAAACGATATTAGTATTCTATTAGTATAACCTTCAAGTAAAGAACAAAGTCTTTCAAATGCTTTTATATGATACTCTAAGTTATATTTATCACTTATAAATACTGGATCATATCTAATAGTTAAATTTTCTTTTCCGATAATACTTGATAGTTTCTTGATTGAATCTATTATATCTTTTTTATCAGGTACATTTACCTCAATATCATTTTTATATGGTGTCAAAGTCACATGAAAAAGGATTGGTATTTTTATTTGATTTAATCTATTTAATATTGGTATAGGATTTTTTGTACAAAAGAAGATTAAATCAACATCAGAAAAAGATATTCTAGAAACAAGACTAGGATTAAAAGGATTTCTTACATCAACATATCCTTCATTATATCTATTCATAAACCAATCTGTATAAAAAGCTACTATATCAGTTCTACTGCTTACGTTCAATATCATAACACACATCCTCTAGTTAAAATATATCAAAATTAGATATATGTGTCAAGTACATTTGTTTGTTTCAAGTAAAATAAAAAATACTTATAAAATTATAAGTTGTCCTTTATTTCGGGAAATAGATTATATAAATTATATCCAAGTAAATCATCAAAGTATTCTTTTAATTTATATATTTCAGTTATATGGTACTGAGCATTTGAGAATACTCCTCTTCTTAGAATTACATCTATTAATCTTTTATCAATTGTTACAACATTTGACATACACATAAGATCACATAAATTAATTATTTTATCATATATAGTGTATTCATGATTAGAAATAAATTCTTTAATATATGAATAACCTTTCATATAATGGATAAGATCTGGATCAACCCCACATGTACATATAATATCATTATTTAAATAAGAATGAGTAAGGCAAATATTTGCATATTCTATATCATATCCTAAATCTTTCAAATAATAATATCCATTTATAATATGAGAATTAAAATCATCTAAACCTTTTCCAATATCATGTATATATCCCATAGCGCGAGCTTTATCACTATCTAAATTTAAGGCTTTTGCTATTACTCCAGCAGTATCTCCAACACATATACTGTGATCTATCCAACTGGAATCTTCAGTATCTCTATATTTATTTAATAATTTAAGTGCCTCATCAGATGAAAGTTTCATTTTATCACGTCCTTATCTTGCTGTCTAATAATATCACTTTTTAAAATATTTATCAAGTTTTTATAAAAACATTTCTTTAGTTTTGAATAAATATTTTATTCTTTTTTCTAGTTTTTCTGGATTATGAGCAAGTGCATCGCATCTTTGTATTTCATATCTTTTATACTCTAATTCATAATTTTTTTCTACATCTTCTTCAGTAATAGTGGTATCATGTTTTTCTATTAAGTAACATATTTTATCTATAAAAAAATCATCAAAACCAATTCTTTTTAATACGTCATAACTTATAATTTTAGATACATGTGCATGATATCTAAAGTGTCTTATTTCTTCATCCTGATAAGAAAAAGGTTTACCTATATCATGTAATAATAAGGAAAGTCTAATATCAAAATCATTTTCTGAAATACTTAATGCAAGTAATGTATGCTCCCATACATCTAAATGATGATGAGGATGTTTTTGATCAAATCCAACCATATAACTAAGTTCTGGAATTATAGAAAAAAGTAAATCAATATTGTTATTTATTGATTCTACTACATCATCTTGTAATAAAATATTTTTTAATTCATTAATACTATTCACAAATATCACTCTTTAAATTACTGCTTATTTTTTCTGGATATACTCCATTGTATCTAACTTTATTAAGACCACGACCTTCAGTGTCTACAAAACACAAATAATATGTTGGAATATCTCCGTATGTAACATATATATAAGAAGAATCTTTAAAATATACATCTAAAGTATCACTTTTTATATCAAAACCCATAATACTTTCTATTTCATTTAGAGAATACTTTTTATCTTCTTTGTAATTATTATTTTTATAATCGTTTGCTACTGCTTTAGTCATATCATCTATCTTACCAGATATAGCACCAAGTTCATAATTATAGTCATAATATATATCCATATATTTATAAGAAACAGTAATAAATGCACTATAAAATATAATTCCTATAAAAGCACCTTTAATCATTTTACTTGAAGCATATTTGTTAAGTTTTCTAAAATATAAGTATATAATTATAGCAACAGGAAAAAATATAAAACCAAATACATACCACATGTTACTAGCACTAGTAATTTCATTCTTATAATTAGATTCTATTTCTTTTTTCTTTTTATTAATAATTTCATCAACCTTAGAAGTATCATTAGAAAAGCCTTTATCTTCTTCACTTTCTATTTCATTTAAATAACCACATCTAGTACAAAAACCATTAATACTTTTCTCAGTTAATTCTCCACCACAGTTTTTGCAATAATACTTATTATTTTCCATAGTATTCCTCCAGCAAAGAAGGTAAATTGTCATTAAACTTCTTATTTTTAATCATTTCTATTTCAAACTTATATGGAGGATATAACCCAACATATGGTGTTTCAAGTATCTTTGGAATAGAACTTAATCTATCATTATATATAATATTAATTAAATTATCAAAACCAAGATAACCATATCCAATATTTTCATGTCTATCTTTTCTAGCACCCATACTATTCTTACTATCATTTACATGAATACATTTTACATATTTAAATAGACCTAAGTCTTCTAACTCATCAAGTACTTTATCAAAATTAGATAGATCATATCCGGCATCAGATAAATGACAAGTATCAAGACATATTCCAATCTTGTCTTTAAGTTCTACACCCTCGATTATTCTTTTAATTTCATCAAAATTACTACCTATTTCACTACCCTTACCAGCCATAGTTTCAAGAAGAATGGTTACATTTGTATTAGGTAATATCTTATTAAGAGAAAATATAATGTTTTCTATACCAACATCAACACCTAAACCAACATGTGAACCTGGATGAAGAACTAATTTATTCATTGATAACTTTTCACAACGTTTACACTCTTCGATTAAAAAAGGTATTGAATAATCAAGTTTTTCTGTATTGGCAAGATTAACTATATATGGAGCATGCACAATAACATTATTCTTATCTATATTATTTTCTTTCATCATAATAAGAGCTTCTTTAGTTAATTCATCATTAAGAGGAAGTCTATTAGTATTTTGAGGAGCCCCAGTATAAAACATAAATGTATTTTCACCATAAGATAAAGCTTCTTTTAATGATCCTAGTAGTTGTGTATCTTTCTTAAAAGACACATGTGAACCTATTATTAGCATATTATCACCTCAATATCATTATAACATAAAAAAAGATATCATTTAAGATATCTTTTGTATTATTTTTATTGTTCTGGTTGTTTCAATCCAGCACATTCGTCTTTAGCAATAAGAAACATCTCATTATTAAGATTGCTTTCATCAACTCCTTCTTTTTTAGAAAGATCCAATACAGGTTTCTTATTATCATCTTCTTTTGTTGCATCGGTATAAAAGCAATAAATACCATCAGATAAATACAATTTAAATTTGCTTTCACCAGTTTCATTATTGCGTGATACTTCTACATAAGCAGCTTGGTAGTCATTTCCATATGGACTCTTAGCTAAATTCTTTTGTACTACATTGTCAATTGGCACTTCATTACCAGTAGTTGGTTTCCATGTGGCAGTTTTTCCTCCAATATTGAATACAAAGTTTCCTGGCTTAGTGATATTGTTTGCTACAATATAAGTTCTTGCTGCTGTAACTAATTCAGCTGCTTCATTTTGCATAGATCCTCTACGTGCATCATTTAAATATTTAGTAACACTTGGTATAGCTACTGCTACTAAGATAGCTAATATTACGATTACTGCTAGTAATTCAATTAAAGTAAAACCTTTATTATTTTTTTTCATTTTTTATTTCCTCCTAATTATTTTCTTATGATATTAATATATCATTTTGGTAATAATTTGTAAAGTATTTTTCTTGTTTTTTGTGTTATTTAACATTTTGCATTAGTTAAACATTCATCAAGCTCTTCTTGAACATCATTTATTAGTTTTTTGTTATCATTATAATTATTGTCCATAATATTAAGAACTAGAAACATAGACATACTAAGAAGTATAACTAAAGCATAAACCATTGTTGTAATAGCAAATCCTTTATTATTCATATAATCACCTACTATAGATAGTTTATCACAAAAAAAAAGATATATCAAGAAAGTATATCAAGTAATTGAGAAACAGTGTCCAAGCTATCTACTAATTTATCTACTTTATCTTTTGTAGTTAATTTATATCTTTGTTTCATTTCTTCTTCAAATGGTTTTATATAAGAACTATTCCTATTTAAATACTTATACCAATTAGAATTTTCTCTTAAATATCTTAAGTTGTTAGAATTATTTTTTATTCTATACTGAGTATATAAATTCATTAATCATCAAAATGCCTATACATAGGACGTGGTTCATAAGTTGACTTTCTAACTGGTATATCTTTTGCTTTTGACTTAACCATATCTTGAAGATAACCTATTCCCTTTTGCAAAGAATTAATTCCATCTTGTAAATCATCCATCTTTACATTTTTAAACATTCCTAACATATCTTTAATTGAAGTAGACGAAGTACTAGCACTAGTAGTAGTTAAATAATTATCCCAAATACTATTATTAGCACCATATAATTCATACATTTCATAAAACTTTTGCCAAGTCATTTCATTTTTATTTACATAATTTGCAAGACTTGGTCTTTCTCTTACAAAAGATTTAAAATCACTTAAAGGCATTTGTATCACCTAATAAATTATATTCATTTAGTTGCTTATCTTTACACATTTCAAATAAATATATGTTTTCTTCATACTTGTCATTATCTATATTAAAATAACAAGTATCAATTAGTTTACCTCCACATCTTTTATAAAACAAATTAGCAGGATTATGTTTTAATGTACTAATTAAAACATAATCATAGTTATTCTTTAATATATTAAAAGAATACTCTAATAACTTACGTCCAATACCATTTTTTTGATATTTAGAGTCTATATATAAAGCATATACTTCTCCATAATTATTACTATATCCTTTTTTATTAGGACCATATCTTAAGAAACCAATAACTAAATTATTAATTTCACAAACTATATACTTTGAAATCTTATTCTTACATTTCTCAATACTTTCCATTCTTTTGTCTTCTAAAGTATTAAGAAAATCATCTTTAAATATATTTTTATAAGTATTTTTCCATTCATTTACATTAATATCTACTATACTTATAGCATCTTTCTCTACTGCTTTTCTAATTATCATAACATTCTCCTTATCAGTTATAATATACTTTTATTATAATGACTTTGTCAATACTAAAAAGAAAAAGAGACTATTTAGCCTCCACGATTAATTTAATAGCAGTTCTTTCCTCTCCGTCAATTGTAATATCACTAAAAGCAGGAATACATACTAAATTAGCCCCACTTGGCGCTACAAAACCTCTTGCTATTGCTATTGCTTTTATTGCTTGATTAAGTGCCCCTGCTCCAATTGCTTGTATTTCTACTATTCCTTTATCACGAAATACATTAGTTAATGCTCCCGCTACTGAATTGGGATTTGATTTTGATGATACTTTAAGTATATCCATAATTTTATCATTCCTTTCTTTTTATATTAA
>ULVO01083308.1_pt1 | contig 21115 bp, 13 predicted proteins | sample 1959521 | NCBI WGS metagenome assembly ULVO01 (sample SAMEA4835788, study PRJEB28245) | human gut metagenome | biome: gut microbiome; material: fecal sample | place: Denmark | collected 2008
TATGCCCGCAACCCTTACGGGCGTTTTAGACGGCGACAAAGTCACTGCGACAATCACGATGACGAGTAAAAACGTCGGCGCAACCGTCAAAGAAGTTATGCTTGCAGGCGCTGACAAAGACAATTATATTCTAACCGTAGCAAACGTCACCGCAAGCATCACCGCTAAAACTCTTACAGTGACGGCAACCAAAACTTACGACGGCACCGCAAACATGCCTGCAACCCTTACGGGCGTAGTCGCAGGCGAAACGGTCACCGTAACAATCACGATGACGAGTAAAAACGTCGGCGCAACCGTCAAAGAAGTTATGCTTGCAGGCGCTGACAAGGGCAATTATACGCTTACCGCAGCAAACGTCACCGCAAGCATCACACCTAGGACAATCAGCGTTGATTGGGAGCATGATTACGATAATACAAGTAGTTTTAAAGGCGAGCCTGCCGAATTGCTTAAAGGCGACGAAGTAACAATTACCGTTACAATGAGTAGTGCCAATGTCGGTTCGACAGTCCAAAGCTTTAAACTCACCGGAAAAGACGCAGCTAATTACAGCCTTGCAAGGAAAGACGTTAACGTGGAAATCGTCAAAGCAAAAATCAAAGGCTTTGAAATCAGCAATGCGAACGCATTTACCAAGATCTTTATCGGCGCAAAGGATATCCCCGAACCCACAACAAATTACGTTGAAATCGGCACCGGTTACGGCGAAAAGACTATCGTCTGGCGAAAACAAATTGAAGATGGCGTTTGGAGTCGTGTCCTTACAAAAGAAGAAGTAATACAAAGTAAAACGGGTACATTCCAAGTAAGTATTCAATATGCGGAAGGCGACAACTACAAGCTTGGAGCCACCCCGTCCGTCATATTCACTATGAAGGCGAAATCAAGAACGCTTACCGTTAAGAGCTTTTCGGGTAAAACGTACGACGGCACACCTCTTTCGAACTTCACATTTAGTAACCTTGTTAACAAATTTGGAGGAAGTTTAATTGACGGCGTAGAAAATTTCACGTCGGCTATAGACTCCGGCGAGAAATATGTTGAGTTCCGCAGGAATGGCGAAGTTTTGTGGACAAAGGTAACAGGCACCTACATTCCCAAGAACGCAGCCCAATATGATTACCGCATCGGCGTCACGGCAACGGAAGAATGGGAGGCTGTGGTTTCCGAAATCAAAACTTTCACAATTAAACCGTATGAGTTCGTGCTTGAACTTGGCTACATTGAAAATCAAAACAATAAGTCGCTTGATGGAGGCAAGACGTTCAAACTCAGGACTTTCAGCCAGGCAAACGGAAAAGAACTTATCAAAGGTCAGGTAATCGAACTTTGGCTTAACAATGAAAAAGCAGGGTTGAAAACCAACAGTGGCAATAATTTCATCCCTGACCAGAAAAAGCAAGTAAAGACGGATTGTTTCTTCCTTAAAATAACGAATTTTGCATCCCCTAATATGGAAAACTACAAAATCGTTGCCAAATACCCAACCGTAACGACAGTTGAGATGACGGTTGTTGAGAAGTTAACCGAAAAGTCCACCACCGGTCCAATCCAAGCCTTAAACGAGACAGGAAAATGGATAAGAGCGACTGTTGTAAAGGGATACTTCAAAGTCGGACAAACGGTTGAGGTTTACAACAGCGCTGGCACAAAATTGGGCGAAGCCACGATTACAGAAATCAAAGTCAAAGGAACTAGTAGTGCAAGTGGTTGTGCAATTCCTTCCGACGGTCTAGTTGTCATAACTTTGGATAAGGTATTTAGTGATATGGTGTATGGCAAACTCGTGGAAAAATAACAAAAAAGTTATTATCTGATCAAAATTACGGATAAGCGGGCGTAAAAACCCGCTTGCCCGTGTCGTGTTCTATAAACATAAAGGAGACATCGATGAAGAAAAAGTCTTTATTATTTCTTGCGCTGGCGCTGGCGTTGTCGCTGTGCCTTGCGCTGGTCGCTTGCGGTGACAAAAACGGAGGAGTAAACAAACTGACTGCCGAAAGCGGCATTACTTTGGACGGCGCATTTGAAAACGGCTCCGTGCTGAAAGCCGAACATCATGCCGCCGACAGCGAACAGGGAAAAGCGGCTATTGCTGCGATAGACAAACCTTACGACAGTGCTAAAATTGCCGTTTTTGACATTTCCGTTTCAAAGAACGGCGAAAAGATTCAACCTAACGGCAAAGTAAAAGTTACCATGTTGAAACCGTTCGAGTCTGACGGTTACGTTACCTATCACGTCAAGGACGACAACACGGTGGAGGAACTCGAAACTGCGGTTGACGGCGGCAATATATACTTTGAAACGACAAGTTTTTCGTACTTCGTGATCACGACAAACAAGGTTGCACACCGCACGAAACTTAACTACAAGGGCGTGTGGGCGCCGTCGGCAACGGGCGAGCCCGTTGACATAACGGAATATTTCAGAGATGCGTATATGATTGACAAGGCGGGCGACGCATATAAGATGGCGGACGCCGTCGAAGCAGACACGGCTTTGAAACTTTGTTCCAACCCCGACAATTATAAGTACGAAGCGCGCGCCAGGGATAAAATCGGTTATCTTTTCGCAAGAGGAACCGAAGACTGGGAGTTTTGCGCGGAGCTTCGCGCAGGCTCGCCGACAGGCCCCGCAATTGCGAAATGGCACGGCTACGAAATTTATGGTTATTACAGATACGAAGACTACGACGACTACAAAGACTTCATGTGGACGGAAAGTCATTTTCTGCAATTCATCGGTGAGGTTCACCCCAAGCTTGAATACATAAAGTTTGCTTCTGTTAAAAACGTCGACGGCTATACGGACGAAAACGGCGGGTGGATTTCGGAAGAAGACGCCCTTGACGTTTACGTCGTGCGTACGCCGATAGGGACTTCGCAAAGATTGAACAGGCGTCTGAGCGCAAACAAGTACGGAGTTATCAAAATTTCCGAAAGAGCCATAAACACCAGACAGTCATCTATTGCGGGATATCCGCGCTACTGGTGGCGCTTCGATATCGAAAAAGGGAAGCCCACGCACTGGCTGCTTATCAACGGCAACGTCAGGGCAACGGTGTTCAACGGGCGCGGTGAATTTGTCCAATCGGGATATGATATGAAATTGAAGTTCGATTACGACGAAAAACTCGATACCGGCTTCTCCGAAAGCAAGTGCAACAGATATTTTATTCTGCTGGAAGAAAACGGCGTCGAAAACCCGGATTGTAAAATTGACTTACAGTTTTTACAAAACCCGTAAAATATGGTAAAATAGTATTATTAAAAACAAACGCCAATTATTTTGGCGTCGGAGAAATTATGAAAGCAATAAAAAATCTTATTATAACTCTTGTGCTTGTGGTGGCTATACTGGGCGTTGTCATCATCGGCGGATACATCTACGTCCGCACGACGTACGGCATCGACCTTTTCCGCACCGCAGGACAATTGAAAACTCTTACGCAAGCGGTTGACGAAACCGAACTTTGCCCCGACGCTTTCGGCGAAGAAGATTTCGCCGCAATGAAAACCGAACTCAACAAAAAGTTTGACGGATTTGTTTCGCACGAAGAGGGCAAGGGCTTTAACGGATATTCGGTCAATTTCGATGCGCTTAATGGCAAAGTCATGACGGATATGATTTCGCTCACCGAAAAACAGGTCGGCACAGTTGCACAGACGGTCTTTTTCGTGCAAACGGGTGGAAAAATCAAAATAGGCGAAAAAGAAGTATCCGTAACCGTTGTGCAGATCGACTTTTCGGAAATCGCCGCAAACGGCAGCGCGGATTTTAACGTCGTTGCAAAAATAGACCTTACGCCGTTCAAAGCCGATATGGGTGATTTTCCGTATAAGTATTTCAAAAAATATATCCCCGACAACTTTTACGTTTCGTCCACCGTGCGTGTGGATAAGACGGAAGAAGACGGCTTTTCTTATACCGTAACGCATAAAGCGCTTATGCTCAATAAGCTTTCGGCAGACGATACGGCGGATTTGTTCAACACACTGAACGCCGTGCTGAAAATCGGAACAGCCGAAAATTTGAATATGCAAGTCGGAGAAACGGTTGTAAATGCGCTGATCGGAACGAAAGAAAACCCCGGCTTTGCCTATTCCATGAGAGCAATCGGGGCACAGTATTTTAGGTTCGAGACCGCTGCCGACGCAGATCGCTTTATCGTAAATTGACAACTTTTATTAGAACAAACTCTAAGGTAAGCACAAAAAGACCAAAAATGAGTAAAAAACAGCCCAAAACGCTTGGTTTTGGGCTGTTTTTGGCGCGCCTTGGCATTTCAAATCCGAATTGTTTTTGCCGTCCGAGAGTTCGGATAGCATAACCGTTCTCGTTCCGTCTTTATAGTTGAACGTGAACGTAATTTTATCGTCGTAAACGTAAATAGCGTTTATAAAACCGTCTATCAGCCGTTGTTTTCCTTCTTTCGTCGAAATATCGAGTTTGCCGAACTTTTCTATGCCGAAACGAATTTGTTCTTTCGTTAAGAACGGCTTTTTGATTTTCTCCTGCAAAATCGTAATTTCGAGTTCCTTCTTTTCCTTTTCGAGCGCGGCGAATCTCTCTTTCGTCGTATCGAAAATAATTCCTTGTTCTATGGCTTGCATTATGTTCGCAAGCCGTTTTTCCACGTCGGCAAGTTGCGCTTTCAGTTTCGGTATTCTCGGATTTTCTTCTCCTTGCAACGCATAAATTCTATCGGTAAGATAGTCCTTAATTTCATCGTTTTTCAGAATATCGAGCGCGGCTTTTACCGCCAAATCTTCAATCCATTCTTTCCGAACCGGCTTTTTATCGCAAATATGTATCTTTTTCGTGTTGGCGCATTTATAATATCGATATACTCTCGAAGTTCCCGTTCCGCTTTCGCCGACCATATGCGCACCGCATTTGCCGCAAAAAAGTTTCAACGTTAAAAGGTATTCGTCCTCGGCTTTTTTACGAGCCGGAGAACGCTTATTCTTTGCGAGAATTTCCTGCACACGATTGAATAATTCTTCCGAAATAATAGCGGGAATTCCGTTCGGCACTACGGTTTTCTGAAATTTGTATTCGCCTATGTATCTGCGATTAGAAAGCATTCTTTGCACAATATTTATCGTCATTTTGCCGTTGCGATACGTTCTGATATTGTGTTCGTTGAGATAATCAACGATTTCTTTAATTTTGCAACCGTCGGAATACATCTCGAAAATTTGTTCGACGATGGGGGAAGTAATTTCGTCTTTTTCGTAGCAATGCTCGGCGTTGACTTTATAACCGAAAGTAACTTGTCCGCCGTTACAAAAACCCTTCAACATGTTTTCGGTCATACTGCGGGAGACTTTTTCGGCAAGTTCTGCGGAATAATATTCAGCCATTCCTTCAAGGACGGATTCAAGAAGGATTCCCTCGGAGCCTTCGCCGATAGATTCTTTGGCGGATATAACTTTTACGCCGTTCTTTTTCAGAAGGCTTTTATAATGAGCGGAGTCGTAACGATTACGGGCAAATCTGTCGAGTTTCCAAACGATAATACAATCGAAAGCGTGTTTATAACTGTCTTTGATCATTCGTTGGAATTCGGGACGGTTATCCGTTTTGGCAGTCAAAGCGCGATCGATATAGTTGCCGATAACGTCGATTTCGGCGCGTTCGGCAAATTCCATACATTCGCGAAGTTGCCCTTCGATACTCGCTTCCGTCTGATTATCCGAACTATATCTCGCGTATATAACTGCTTTCATTATAGGCTATCTCCTTTTTTTAATCTTTTGTTTTCTATTAAAATTTATAAACTATTTTCGTTTAACAAAAAATCAAACAGATTCAATATCAATACTCCGTTTTCATTATAATGGGATTTAATTCCGTCTTTAACGATAATAATTTTTTTGAACGAATCCGCAATTCTCATCAAAGAATTTTGCTCTTGCAACATTTTTTCCTGATCCGGAATGGAAAATGCCGATTGAATATAATAACGTTGATCCGCCTTATTGCAAACAAAATCTACTTCCGCCTGAATTCTCACCGATTTGCCGTTTTCGTTTTTACTGTATTCAACGACGCCTACGTCAACGTTGAACCCCATTATTTTAAGTTCGTTATAGATAATATTTTCCATAATATGAGTTTCTTCGTATTGACGGAAGTTAAGCCGCGCGTTTCGTAAGCCGATATCGGTGTAGTAATATTTAGAAGGCGTATTGATATATTTTTTCCCTTTAATATCGTAGCGTTTTGCTTGCGAAATCAAATAGGAATCGCACAAATATTCGAGATAATGATTGATTGTGTCGGGATGAAACGAAACCTGTTTTACGCTTTTAAATGTATCCGACAGTTTTTTGGGGTTGGTAAGCGAGCCGATAGAGGAAGATAGAACGTCTAAAAGTTCGGATAGTTCGGCGTCGTTACGAATTTTATATTTTTCTTTTATATCCGTCAGATAAGTTTCTTCAAAAATATTTTTCAGATAAGCAACCTTGTCTTCGTCTGTTTTATACTCTAAAACTTTGGGCAGTCCGCCATAAAGACAAAATTCTTTCCACGCGTCTTCTTTTGTTCCGTCGTAAACGGAAAAGAACTCCTTAAACGAAAGCGGAGAAATATGGATTTCGTCGCCGCGCCCGCGGAATTCGGTAATAATGTCTTTCGACAGAAATTTAGCGTTGCTGCCCGTAACGTAGGTATCCGCATTTTTAATGTGCAGGAAACTGTTTAATACGTCTTCAAACTCGTCCACGAATTGCACTTCGTCGAGCAGAATATAATACTGTTTCTCGTCGGCGATTTTTTTGTAAACGTAATCGCACAAAGCGTCGGGATTGCGATACTGTTTATTTCTTCTGTCGTCTAACGCGAGTTTTATAATATGATTGTCGTCAACGCCTTGTTCTTTCAGATATTTATAGAATAACTCAAATAAAAGATAAGATTTCCCGGAACGGCGAATTCCTGTAATCACCTTTATGAGCCCGTTGTTCATTCGATCTGTAAGTTTTTTCAAATAACGATCTCTTTTAATCTCCATATCTCACCTATCAGACTATTTTGCATTATGCTGCAAAAATTTTCAATAATAGTATACCTTAATAAAACAAAAAAGTCAATCGCCGAGAGTGTATAAATTGTAAAAAATTTGTCGGTAATAATTTTTTTATACAACAAAACGGACGACGTATGAAACGCCGTCCGAAGAAAAACACAACCGAATGTACTCGGAATTAAGTTGTATGCCCCAAACTCAATTATTAGTTTCAAGATGAGATCTGCCGTTTAATAATACGGTGCGAGTTCTATCATACTTTTCTATATACTTGCGATTGCTTTTTGCTTTTCTTTCCTTTATAGAAATATTCGATAAAGCGATAATAAACGGAGCGGAGACACACCCTGCCACTACGAAAATAACAGGCAAAATACTTCCGCAAGCAAACATCGCAAGAATACCCATAATTATGCCGAATACCAAAGAGTCCCACGAATATTTAATCATTTCCGAAAAACGGAACTTTTCGGACTGCTTGGGCGTAACGATAAAAGTTGCCTTCTTTCCAAGCACGCCTAAAAACACCGTTTTTAACATCATAGGAGCAAGAGAGGCGTAAGTTGCCACGTTTACGATAAAATAGGGTATCAGCAGAAATACGTTTTGCGTACGTTTATACACAAATAAATCGGGAATCATCGGTGAACACAAGAATAAAATCATTATTCCATATACTGCAAGCGAATAACGGATAACGGGATACCCTAAAAACCCGAGAACGATCGTACATACGGCAAGCAGAAAACTCAACACGGGAACAATCGGCAGACTATAATGCGACAGTTTGATATCGAGTTTTTCAAACCATGCCATTTTGCTTTTACCGATGTCTTTGTTGTATTTTTTCATGTATTCGAGGTTTCCCTCCGTCCACTTGCACTGCCGTTTTTTCAGCGAAACGTAGTTTACGGGAAATTCTTCGTAACAAAGAATATCGGGGGCGTAAATGATTTCGAGACCCGCTTTTTTAATTTCGACCGCAAAAGAAATATCTTCCGCAACGACAAGAGGGGAACCGCCCGTTTTTTCATAGCATTCGCGACTTATCGTCATACCGTGTCCGATAAGAGCGTTTGCGCCGTAAAAGTTCTTGATAACCTGCACGGTTTCTCCGTTGCTGCCTACGCAGAGTCCCATAAGACGTTGAAATACGTTTTCGCCTTTCTGCGCTTTATGTTTTGCCTGTACTGCGCCGCAATTCTTATTATAGGCGAAATATTTCAGTATCCGTCTGATATAATCGGGCGGAATTACTTCGTCGCTGTCAAGCACTACGAAATAATCGTAATCCGTTCTGCCGGCAAGGTAATTATTCAGATTTCCCGCTTTATAGCCTTTTTTATTCTTGCGGCGAACGATTTCCACGTTTGCGTGTTGAACGTAAAACTTGTTTATTTCCTTGATATATTCGAATTTATTGCTATCGTCTAAAATAACCGTTTTGAAATTAGGATAATCTTGTTTTCTGCAAGCGGAAAGCGCGGTGGCGTTAAAATCGTTACAAGTACAGTAAAGAAGAAGTACGCGCGGCGCGGTTTGCGGATCAATGACAATGGATTTGATTTCGTCATATTTTTGTTGAATTTCTTGCGCATAACGGCATAACCTGCCGAAAATACGAAATCCTTAATACTTCCGAACCACAACACTGCGAGCACGATTGTGTTTATGGTAAGCAAAGCGATAACGAATGCTTTTTTTACCGCAGAATAATCGTTTAATCCGATGATAAGCCGTGAAAAAGCAAATCCGAGAACGGCAAGACAGCAAGTCCATAAACAGATGATAATGACGTATAAAGTTGGTTTCTTTTTCATAAGCGTCGTATGCCCGATTTTTCAGGGCGACCTCCTTTTGCTTTTGGCGTTATCATTTATAAAACAATCGAAAACACGGCCTTGTCCACGATTTCCGAAAAACGTTACCGGAAGGCAATTACGCTTTACAAAATCTATTAAATACGCTATAATTGTAACACTATTATTACTGATTATCGGAGAAAACGCTTTGAACGTCGAGTTATACGAAAAAACAGAATATGCTCTCTCTTTGATAAAAGACGGAAACGACAACGGCGTAGATTTGCTGTATTCGTTTATGGGTAAAATAATGTTTATGGTAGCCCGAGGCGTAGTAAAGGATTCTTTTCTTGCGGAAGACGTGGTTCAGGATAGTTTTCTGAAAATAGTTAAAAACATCGACAAGTATAAAAAAGGAACTAACGCATACGTGTGGGTATGTAAAATAGTAAGGAATACGGCGTTGAATGCGTTAAAATCATCGCTGAGCCACCCGACGGAAAATATAGACGAGTTTTTCTGCCTTTCCGACGGCAACGATGTAGAAAACAAAACCACGACGCAACTTCTCGTGGAGAAATTGATGAATTCTCTTGCTCCGCCTATCGTAAAGCAAATGATTTATATGAAATATTTTTTGGATATGACTGTGCGCGAAATAGCAAAGGAAATAGGAAAATCGAAGTCATACGTCGCGAAAGAAATCGCAAAAGCCGAAGAATTTATGAAAACTTTGCTTTAACGGTGGACAAACCGAATGTTTTAATTGTTTTAAGAGTAAGAGGTGCTTTATGAAAGAAAAAAACAAAAAAGACGAGCGACTCGATGCCCTGTTTTCGGAATATGCGCAGAATGAAAAAATGCCGCCCGTAAACGTAATGCAAGCAGCCAAAGAATATATGAACAAGGAACGGGTAACCGAACAAGTTGCCGTTCCCGTTACCGTAACGGCAGGCGAAAACGGTTCCGATCGTCCGGTGAATGGTTCTCGCAATAATAAAGCGTTATACATTGCGGCAATCGGATTATTTTTAGTCTTAGCAGCATTGATATGCTATTTTGCATTAAAAAAACCTGACAGACTTGAATTTCTTATGGGGTTATCCCCCGTTTCGTCGGAGCAAATTACAGAAGTCAACGCAGATTATTCGGGAAAAGACTTCCTGCCGTTCGTGAACTCCTCCGCCGTAACCGAATATAAGGAATATGTTCTGAACGAAGCGGTCGGCTATTATGAAAAAGGCGATACCGCCGCTTATTATATTTCATATAATTCAAGCGAAAATATTGAAATTTCCGTCTATGTAGAAGCAGACGGTCTTTATCTGACAGCCCTTGACGAATACAAGCAAATAACGACAGAAAAAGAATTAGACGGAATTATTTTTTACTTCAGTCAAGGAAAAAACAATTCTTTATGTTATTTTAATTATAATAATTTCGGATACAACATAAAAATCGATACTACCGACCGAAGCGTTGCGAACGGTATTCTGACTTTTATATCCGACAGTTTCAAAAATTAAATTAAAAATCCATCCGGATTCGTGGACAAAACCCCGTTTCTCATTGTTTCTATTATGAAAACAAGAGGAAACGGGGTTTTTCTATGAATGTGATGATGTTAATCTTTTTTATTGTACTTATTTGCGCCGTGGCGATTTATTATCATATTTCGTTAAGATACAGGTGGATAGTTTTACTTGTCGCGAGCGTTGTTTTTTATGCGATAATAAGCACTTATCTTACTCCTTTTATCTGTCTTACGGCTGTAAGCGTCTGGCTGTGCGCGGCGTATATTCAAAGACAGAACGATTCTTCCGCGGACGTAAAAACGACAAAGAAAAAGAATAAGACGGCAATGCTTTTAACAATATTGCTTAACGTCGGAATTATTGCTTTTTTGAAATTTTATTCTCCTTTTACCGCTCTGCTTAATTCTGTTTTCGAAAAAATAAACTTTGATGCGCAGATTCCTTCGCTGAAATTGATTTTACCGCTCGGAATTTCATTTTACACTTTGCAGGCGATAGGATATCTTATCGACGTTTACAGAAAAAAAATCGTAGCCGAAAAGAACTTTTTTAAGGTCGCTTTATTTTTATGTTTTTTTCCGCAAATTCTCGAAGGGCCTATCGCAAAATACGATCAGACGGCGGCTCAATTGTACGAGGGGCATAAATTCGATTATAAAACGGTCGCGTTCGGAGCGCAGCGAATTCTGTGGGGCTTGTTCAAAAAAATGATTGTTGCCGACAGATTATACTTACTTGTAAAAACCATCTCCGACAAACCGTCCGAATATGCCGGAATCGCAAGTTTATTGTTGATTTTGTTTTATACGTTACAACTCTATGCCGATTTTTCAGGTTTTATTGATATCGCCATAGGGAGCGCAGAAATGTTCGGAATAAAACTTCCCGAAAACTTTCGCCAACCGTTTTTTGCAAAAAGTGCGCAGGAATTCTGGCAACGCTGGCATATCTCTCTCGGCGTATGGCTTAAAGAGTACGTTTTTTATACCGTCGCTTTATCGCCGAGGTTAATGAAATTTTGCGGCAAATTAAAGAAACGGCACAAAAATCATTTTACTAAAATTTTGCCGACCCTTGTTTCACTCTTTTTTGTGTGGCTATGCAACGGATTGTGGCACGGCGCGAAATGGAATTATATCGTTTACGGAATGTATTATTTCGTAATCATATCCTCGGGTATGATTTGCGAGCCGCTTTTCAAGAAACTGTACGCGGCAATGAAAATCAATCCCGACGGGAAAGCGATTTCGATTTTCAGACATATACGAACGCTTTTTATAATTTTTATCGGAGAAACGATATTCGGAGCAGGTTCGCTTAAAAATGCGTGGATCACGCTTTATTCCGTTTTTAAGCCGTGGAAAGGTTCTATGTTTTCGCTGGGACTCGATTATAAAGAATTTATCGTGGCGGTTATCGGAATTATAACGATTTTTACGGCGGATTTCATAAAAGAGAAAGGCGTGAATATCAGGGAAAGCATTGCGATGAAAAAATTACCCGCACGCTGGCTTTGCTACATTTCGATAATCGTTGCAATCGTTCTTTTCGGCGCTTACGGCGGAATGTATTCGCTTTTGCCGTTTATTTACGGGAATTTTTAAGGAGAAAACGTTATGAATCAATCGACAAAATATAATATTTTCAAATTTACGGGTTTTATGTTGTTGACGGTAATCGTAATAGGCGCGCTATGCTTATTCGTCCGTCCGAAAAACGAAATGGATTATGCGGATAAACGTTCTTACGAAGCGTACAGAGTTTTTGACGAACCGGAAAATTCTATCGACGTAATTATGCTCGGACACAGCGGCGTGTATCGCGGACTTTCGCCTATGGAAATGTACAAGGAATACGGATTTACTTCCTACGCTTGTTCGAGAGCGACGCAACTGCCTTGGGAATCCTATGACTTTCTTGAATCCGTACTTGAAAAACAGACTCCGAAACTCGTGATATTCGAAACCGATCAACTGTTTTACGACAAAGGATCGAGCGTTAACAGTAATTACAGACAAAACAGATTCGATAGCGTAATACCGATAATTAAAAATCACGCTTCGTGGAAAGATTGGCTGCCCGGCAACAATTATCGCGAACGCAGTTATACGAAAGGGTATCAATTTATAAGATCGACAAGACCGTATAACGGAAATAAAAAAATAACGGAAACGGAAAAGATATATAAAATACGAAAAGATCACTTAAAAAGTCTGGACAAAATCTATGAACTGTGCAAAAAGAAAAATATTCCGCTGTTTCTCGTTGAAGTTCCGTCCAAAATGTTATGGGATTACGAAAAATACAATGCGGTTAAGTCATATGCGGACAAACACGGAATCAACTTCATCGACTGTAATCAACGGCTTGAGGAATTCGGATTCAACTGGAAAACCGATACCTATGACGCGGGAGATCATTTAAACTACAACGGAGCGGTAAAACTTTCGGCTTTTATAGGCGAATACGTCAGCAAAAAATACAACCTTCCCGACAGACGCGGAGATAATAAATATTCATTCTGGCAAGAAGATTTACAAAGATATATAAAATACGTGGAGAACGCAAAATGATAAAAAGAATAAACAACGTACTTGATTTTTTAGAAAACAGCGCAAATAATTTCCCTGACAAAATCGCTTTTGCGGACGAAGGCAATTCTGTTACATACGCGGAGTTAACGGCAAAAGCAAAAAGAATGGCGGTCGGCATATCGAAAAAAACGGTTTCGCGCTCGCCTGTTGCCGTTTTAGGCGGCAAGAAAATCGAAACGGTAATCGCCTTCTTTGCGTGCGTTTACGCCGGATGCTTTTATGTACCGCTTAACCCCTTGCATCCCGTACACAGATTAAGGCAAATTTTAAGAACACTTAATCATCCGCTGGTTTTTATCGAACGCGGTTATGAAAATCTGTTGCCGGAAGAATGCGAAGAAATATATTTTACGGCGAACGGCGGCAATACCTTGTTTTTCGACGACACCGAAGAAAAAGACAATCCTGAAATTCTCGATAAAATACGAAGCAACCATATAGATACCGATCCGCTTTATATTATGTTTACGTCCGGTTCGACGGGTACGCCGAAAGGTATTGCGGTATCCCACCGCTCGGTAATCGATTTTATAGGCGAATTCGTAAATTTATCCGGGATAAACGATTCCGACGTAATCGGAAATCAGGCTCCGTTCGATTTCGATGTTTCCGTAAAAGATATTTATTCGACGATTGCCGTCGGGGCAACGATGCAGATTATTCCAAAAAAATGTTTTTCGTTTCCGATGCCGCTCATAGATTTTTTGATCGATCGAAAAGTTACCACTCTTATATGGGCGGTTTCGGCGCTTTGTATTATCTCGACTTATCGCGGGTTTTCTTATAAAGTCCCCGCCGATATAAAAAGAGTGCTGTTCAGCGGCGAAGCAATGCCTGTAAAACATCTTAATATATGGAAAAAGGCTCTGCCCGAAACCGTGTTCGTAAATCTTTACGGACCTACGGAAATCACTTGTAATTGCACTTACTATATTACGCCGGGCGGTATTTTCGATAAAGAAGTATTGCCGATCGGAACGCCTTTCCCGAACGAGAGAGTCTTTCTTCTGTCCGAAAACGGTGATAACATAACCAAACCGAATACGGTCGGCGAAATATGCGTTTCCGGCACGGCATTGTCGCTCGGATATTATAATTGTAAGGAAGAAACCGAAAAAGCTTTTGTTCAGAATCCCGCCAATCCGTATTATAACGAAATAATTTATAAAACGGGAGATCTTGGTTATTACGACGAAATCGGCAATCTGTGTTTTGTCGGAAGAAAAGATTTTCAGATAAAACACATGGGACACAGAATAGAACTTGCCGAAATCGAAACCGCTTTAACGTCGATAGAAAACGTTGACCGCGCGATTTGCATTTACAATTCGCATAAAGAAAAAATAATCGGCGTCTACCAAGGCGCTGCCGAATCTTCCGTCGTTGCCTCAGGGTTGCGCGATTCGTTGCCTGCGTTTATGATACCTTCTCACTTTGAGAAAATTGAAAAATTTCCGCTTAACGAAAACGGGAAAATCGACAGAAATAAAGTAAAGGAGTTGTACTTGAAATGAACGTTGAAAACATACAAACGCCCGCATACGTTTTCGACGTCAATCGTTTAATTTGTCGGATAAAAAAATTAAAAGGATTTTTCGGTAAAAACGTTTCGATTTGCTTTGCAATAAAAGCAAACCCCTTTGTAATAGGCGCAATAAAAGAAGAAATAGATTGTTTTGAGGTTTGCTCGCCGGGAGAATTTCGCATTTGCGAAAGAGCCGGTGTTCCGCCTGAAAAAATCGTTCTTTCAGGCGTTTACAAAAATAAAGACGATATTAAAAGAATCGTAAAAATATGCAAAGAGAATGCCGTTTACACGGTGGAATCGCCTATGCAAGCGGACTTACTCGATTCGGTAGCAAAAGAAAACGGGCTTTCACTCCGAGTGCTTTTACGACTGACGTCGGGCAATCAATTCGGTATGGATGAGCAGACGATATTGAGAATTATCGAAGATCGAAATAAATCGGCGCTCGATATTATAGGAATTCAGTATTATTCAGGTACGCAAAAACGTGAAGAAAAAATAATCAAGGAAGTCGAACACCTTAACGATTTTATTGAAAAAATCGAAAAAACCGACTTTTCGGTTTCCCGTATCGAATACGGAGCGGGATTGAAAGTCGGATATTTTCAAAACGAAAACATAGACGAAGAAACCGAACTCGACATTCTTTCTTACGCGTTATCGGTTTTCGGAGAGAAGAAAATCACGCTTGAATTCGGGCGGTTTCTCGTTGCGGATTGCGGTAGTTATTACACCGAAGTTGTCGATATAAAAAATAGCGACGGAGTAAATTACGCTATCGTCAACGGAGGAATCAACCATCTGAATTACTACGGACAGACTATGGCGATGAAACTGCCGTTTTATAAGCAATTCGGCAGCGATGGGGAAGAAAGCGAATGGACGGTTTGCGGCTCGTTGTGTACGACGGCAGACGTTCTCGTTAAAAATTTGCCGCTTAAAAACCTTTGCGTCGGCGATGTGATTCGTTTTGACAAGGTAGGCGCGTATTCCGTTACGGAAGGGATATATTTGTTTTTGAGCCGAGATCTGCCAAGCGTTTACCTCAGACAAAACGATAACCTGACGCTTGTCAGAAAATCAATGCAAACAGATAAAATAAATTCAATTTGAGGAGTATTGTTATGGAAAAACTTTTGCAACTTTTATCGGAAATCAGACCGGACATAGATTTCGAAACAACAACAGACCTTATCGACGGCGGCGCGCTCGATTCGCTGAACATAATGGAAATTGTCGTTGAAATATGCGATGAATTCGACGTGGAATTATCGCCCGCCGACATTATCCCCGAGAACTTCAATTCGGCAAAAGCCATGTATGCTATGATTGAAAAACTAAAAAGATAAATTTCTATATAGATCGCCATTTTTGCAGATATAAAAGAAAAGTCTTAAAAGTTTTTTTCATAATTTTTGAAAACCGGCAAAAAGCGCTTGACGAACAAATGTTCGTACGTTATAATAAACTTGACTTGATATAAAGTCAAACCATTACGCCGTAAGAAAGGCGTTGTCGGGCATGAAGAAGTTGCCCGATCGTTCGTTCCATTTCGGGGAATCGAATAGGTAGAATTACCGTCGTTTACCATAGAGTTGCTATTAGGTGTAGCAATTCCGCGGCGGGCGTTGAAATCGTTAAAAAAGAGAGATTTCGGCGTGGGTTTTATTGTGGTACGATTTTTTAGGTAAAATCGACTAAAAATTAAATAATCGGGATTGAAATCCGTGCGAAGAACGAGCCTATTTAGGCAACCGAAATCGCACGGATTTTTTTATCCATAAATACAAAATCAGAGGTGCATTATGTAGCGAAAATAAAAACTTAATACTTGTGTTTTAAGTCGGTGATAGAAAAATATCAGCGGCTTTTTTGTCGTCTTTAAGGAGGTAGAACAATGACAAATTACAATCAATATCGCCCGCCGTAGCGGGAAGAACTTTGGAAACAAACAGGAAGTAAAACAAAAGGCTTATGAGCAAAGTGTAGCACACTATACTTTGCTTTGCAAAATAGTGTGCTCTGCGAGGCTGTGAATCCACTAATAAAACAGTCGGCAGAGATTACCTACACACTTTGCTCAACGATTACAAAAAACAAAATTCAGGAGGAAAATCATCATTTCATATTTAGTGTGCCATATGGAGAAATACCATAAACAAGACGTCGCCCCTATCGAAAAGGAGAACGAACGGGACGAAAATTACAAGTCGGACAATCCGCAGATAGACAGCGAGCGAACAAGAAACAATTACCGCTTCACGTCATATTTCGGAAAAACTTACACGGAGTTTATAAACGGCAGAATAAAAGAGTTAGGCTTATCCCCACGCAAAGACGCGGTCGTTATGAACTCTTTCGTGTTAGGCTCGGATAAAACTTTTTTCGACGGTTTAGCCAAGGTCGAACAGTATAATTTTTTCTCGGACTGCTACAAATTCTTTGCGGAACGTTACGGCGAAGAAAACATTATCGCGGCGGTTGTTCATAACGACGAAACAACCCCGCATATGCACTTAAACCTGATGCCCGTAACGAAAGACGGCAGACTTTGCAGTAAACAACTTTTCGATAAACCGCAACTGCAACAATTGCAAACAGATTTTTACGAAGCCGTCGGAAAGAAATACGGATTGAAACGCGGTAAAGAAGGAAGCACGGCGAAACACCTGGATACGGTTGCTTATAAGACGAAAAAAATGACCGAAGCCGCCGAAGCGAAAATTCGCGAAGCGGAAGAAGCGCAAGCCGCCGCAAAACCGGTAAAGGAATTGCTTGAAAGTTACGAATCGGCAAAGTCTGAGAAAATACCGTTTTCCGGAAAGAAAAAAGAAACGGAAATCATTGCGTTACGCACGAAAAACGGAGAATTACAACGCAAAAACGATATTCTCACAAAAGATAACGGCGATTTATATGCGGAACTTATAAAGCAAGAAAAATCGGCAACGACAAAGGAAGGCGCGGTAAGGTTATTGAAAACGTTGCTCGAATACGCGCCCGAAGAACTCGCCGCGGCAAAACAGGCGGCAAGTCGTCGTCAAGAACAAGAGCGGGAGCAAAAACACTCCCGCGCAACTTCAAACAACAAATTTAAAGGCAAGTAAGTGAATCTTGCCGAACGGAAACGTAAGTGTCGGCATTTTAAGAAAAGGTATGACACCAAGATGGAAGTAATGAAAAAGTAAGCCCGACCTGTTTTCAAATCGCATTCATGCGAGGCTGAATAAAATTTTAGAAAAAGGAGCCATAAAAATGAAAAGAAAACTGAATATGAAATTTAACGAATAACTCTATCGGAGGGGAAAAGCACGAGAAAGCGAAAGAACACTACGGGAATACCCGATTATGCACTCGACGGATTGGCGAGAGCGTTATTGCCCGCAATTCGTCGGTATTTTGAAACGGAGGAAGCAAAAAGCGAATTTGAACTTTGGAAAGCCGAAAGGCAAAAATTACAACTTAATAAAAAATCTGAAAATATGAATAATCCCGTTATTTATAACGGGTTGCCGTTTGATGAGTCTACGTAAACGGCAGAGTTTTGCCGAAACTATAAATACGGCAAAGGGCTTGCGATTTGCTCGCAAGCCCTTTTTTTATGACTAAATCAGTCTGAATTACCGATATAAAAAGTAAATCCGTAAGGAGCGAAGCGACGGAACAGCGATTGCCGTATAGGCAATCGCGTCACCATTGCCTATTTTAAATAAAAAGTAAATCCGAACCAATCACCTGTGACGATGATACAATTCGGATTATAACTTCTTGGTGCACCATAAGGAGTTCGAATCCCTAACCTTCGGTTCCGTAGACCGACGCTCTATCCAGTTGAGCTAATGGTGCATATCGATTATTTAGTTCTTTTCGCCTTTGGTTCCGTAGACCAATGCTCTATCCGGTTGAGATAGTAGCGCAAACGTGCGCCGATACTCTCATCAGCTTATACATTATAGACCTTACGGGGCGGTTTGTCAAATGTTATGACGCAATAACGAAAAAAATATTTCAATCGGTTGAATTTTTTGTTTCTTTATGATATACTACATATCGTGGAAAACTTTTTTGACGAAATTGCAACAAAAAAGCGGACATAGGAGCCGATAAAGTTAGACAAACTAACCCAATAAAGGCTATATAGATTGAGACGCATGGCGGTATTCAGACCTTGGCGTCGGGAGATATTATGAAAGCATGGAAAATTACGTCGGACGGCATTTCGATGCAGGAGACGAGTAGCCAGTCGGTCAGAGACGGTCAACTTAAAATTAAAACCAAGTACACGCTTATCGGAGTTTTGGATAAGTACCTTTACGATACGAGGAGCGAAAGGGACGGTATAGTTCCGTCTCGTCAATGTATCGGCATGGTCAGCGAGGTCGGAGGAGACGGAAAATCGATCGCCAGGGGAGACATCGTTGCCGTAAAGCCGTATTCGGCGTGCGGTGAATGCATTGAATGCGAAGAAGGCAGAGCAAGCGATTGCGAAAATAAACTTGTGTACGGATACACTGCAGACGGTTTTTTGCGTGACTTTGTAGTTGTGAACACCGAAGACGTTTTGAAGCTTCCGGAAAGGGTGGATCCGAAGTCGGCGCTTTTTATCGAACATATAGACATGGCGATCGATGCGCTCGATAAGCTCGGCGCAAAAAAAGGCGAACACGTCGTAATAGTCGGCGCTAACGAAATGGGGCTTATACTGGCTCAAGCCGTGTTGTATTATCAGATGATTCCCATCGTTGTGGACATCGATTCGGAAAGGTTGAAACGGGCGTCCGAGTACGTTTACTACACCGTCAACGCATCGACCGAAAATGCGATTAAGCGGATATTTAATATAACCGGCGGACGAATGGGCGAAAACGTTGTTTATGTTGCAAGGGGAGCCGTTCCGTTAAGCCAGTCTATGATGTTTGCGGGAAATAACGGTAGAGTAGCGATAGTCGGTTGGAAGAAGACCGTGGGACTCAGTGACGTAAATATTTCGGCTGTTATAGACAAAAAACTGACTATAGTAGGCGTTTGTGGCAGTAACGACAACTTTCCTAAGGCAATAAACCTTTTGGCGACCAAAGCCATTAAGGTGGACTTCGATATACCGGAAGTGAAATTTGAACAAGCCGATAAGGTATTTAAAGAATTTGGCGATTCGGACGGATTTGTGTTGAGCCGAATTACATTTGAGTAAATTATTTTGAGTAAAAACGCTCGCAGGGCGATTAAGCAGACTGCGGGCGTTTTGCATATAAAGCGTCAAAAAATCTAAAACGTAGTTCGGTTACATCGACGGTTTTAGTAAAAGCGTTATATGATTAGAAAAACTCAATCGTCCACTGCGTTTACGGCACAAATAAATTCGACTTTATGTCGAAGTTTGTCGCTTGCGTAAGCAATATTTTATAACTATACTTGAATTGACGATGTTCGAAAGCAATAACGTCGTTTTTTTATTTACACCTTATGACGGTTTTTAACTTTGACTTCTTAAGCCTCGGAGTACAGCCGTCAGACGGTAAATTTTATAGCGGATGTTTTTGTGTGCGTAATTATATGAGCTGCGCAAAAGACTTTTTTTAAAAACGTCTATTTGTATTATGCTTTCGCTCTTTGCGACTGTCGCAACGTTAAGCGTAACGTAGCAATTTTGCAGATACGATAGCGCAAATCGATGACAAAGTTTCTTATATTGCTTTCTGCGTAAATCAAAGATTTTAATCACATTTACGCTTTTTCAACTAAAACGTGCAAGGTAACGGAACGTTTTTATAATGGATGTCTTAATAAAATGATGCATGCCAAAAGTTAACCGATTCGGCTTTGCGCCTTGGCGTATTTTTTAACGGAAGCGTCGGCTGTGCAGCTTACATAGACTGAAGTATGCCGCTCAACAAAATAAGTGTTTGCGAAATATAAAGCGTACCCGACAAAACTATGCGTTTTCACAAACAACGATGTTGTCGTGTTAAACGAGATACGCTTTGTGTCTTGCATTTCACAATGGAGAAAATCGGTTACGAAAACCCTCACATTGCGACGGTTGCGTTGCGTTACGGTGTTAAATCGAAGATTTATTGCGATTTTTCGGTTTTTTTGTCGATTTACTCTATAGTCGCTTTGTCACATTTCACGAGGTTGCAGTCGGCTTTTTCGTAAAAATGTGCCAAGGTGAAACGAAAGACTGGATTTTTTTAACTGATATCGTGTACGTAAAAACAAGAAAAAATGCAAGAATTGCGAAAGTTGCGATTTTTTTGTGTACAATAGTATTGACAAATTTGTTCGCTCGTGATATAATGTTTGCATGTCAAAGTGACAAATAATACACACAAGGAGTTTTTTATGAGGAAGAACAAACTATTTGTTATGCTTGTGGCTATCATCATAGCATTATCTGCGATGATGATGGTTGCATGCCCTGACGAACCGGAAAAAGTACCGGGACCGGAAACGGGCTCGTACTATTGCGAAGTCGGAGGAACAGAGTATACGGTATCTTTGTTTGATGCGGATCGTTTTGCGGAAAGCACCGCAAACGGACCGAGAGTAGGTACATACGTACTAAACGGAAGCGAACTTACTCTTACGTATCCCGTCAAGGAAAAAGGAGCGGA
>ULVO01094863.1_pt1 | contig 20778 bp, 10 predicted proteins | sample 1959521 | NCBI WGS metagenome assembly ULVO01 (sample SAMEA4835788, study PRJEB28245) | human gut metagenome | biome: gut microbiome; material: fecal sample | place: Denmark | collected 2008
CTTACTGTCATGCGCGGGCTGGGCATAAGCGGAGCTTCGGTAACCGTGTGGCCCATGGATATGACTGCATACGATGCCGACAAACTCGACAACGCGCCATATGCCGAATACGAGATAGCCGTAAAACGCGGTATCAACACCATAGAGGCACGGTGTCTGCCTACATTCCCGGTCAACTCAGCATACGACCTCAGAATAGCAATATCCGTGGACGGCGGAGAGGCCGAGATACGTTCACTCAAGACAACGGCAATGGAAGGCAAATGGAACAAGACTTCGATACAGGGATTCAACGATGGAGCTGTGGTGTACGACTCCGACAGTGACAAGAATGTGACTGTGAAAGTATGGATGCTCGACCCGGGCGTTGTGCTAAGCGAGATACACAGCACTCCGCTCGAAAGCGAGAGCGACAGTCTGACATCACAACTGCTCATAAATCCCGACTTCGAATACGACCATGACGGCAACCTCAATTCGGAGGGTGAGACACGACGCGGCGTACCTTATGGATGGGAGGCAGACACAAGCGGTCTCAACGGCGAGTCATGGGGAATAAACAATGACGGAGGCAACTATCACGGCAATAACCTGTGCTGGTTCCTGAGCAGGCCGTTCCCATCAAACTTCGAGCTCTCGCAGACCGTAAGCGCCGACAAGCTCGAGCCGGGCATCTACAGAGTGTCGTGCCGCCTGTGGGTGGAGAAATCTATGCTTACAAACTGTCGGCTCTTTGCCAACAACAACGTGCAGTACTTCGGAAAAGAAAGCGACTACAACAACATACTCACACCTGGAGAGAACAACACCTATGCAGGATATGACGGAGGCGACGCCAACTCCATCGTGCTGAGAAACATGGCTGTTTACATCGAGATAAAGAAGGGCAATGACCTGAAGATAGGCATACGCACCAGCAACAGAAGAAACAACGGTTCATACGCAAACGACAACTCGGGATGGTTCAAAGTGGACGATTTCAGAATTGAGAAGACCGACGCTTTTCCCGAACCCTCCGTCGAGGACCTCACACTCACTGAGAAGCTCATAACCAACTACGACTTCGAACTGTACGACGACAACGGCACAATACGTGAGAACACCTCCGGAGAGACACGCCGATACACCCCTTACGGATGGAATCTGCAAGGAGCGTTCCCGGGAGGCTCCTATGGCCTTAACAATGATGCGGCAAACCCGCACGGCACAAACGCATGCTGGTTCCAGCCGCACGACAATTACATGCCCGACGAATTCCAACTGAGCCAGACCATAAAAGCCGGAGATCTCACACCCGGACGTTATCTCATACAGTGCATGCTGTGGGTGGAAGAAGGCCTGTTGTCAAACACCCGACTGTTTGCAAACGACGATGTGCAGTACTACGGAATGGATTATGACTACCGCGGCTGCCTCACCAACGGTGAGAACAACACCTTCGCTGGATACATCGGCGGACAGGCAGGCAACTATGTGATGCAGGATATGTGGGTCTATACGGACATCAGCGAGGGCGAGGACCTGACTCTCGGCATACGCTCGGGCAACTACAACCCTGACGGCACACCCGGAACAGTGTTCAAGAACGGATGGTTCAAGGTGGATTATTTCCGCATCAACAAGATGACCACCGACGGCATCACGTCTCTGTCAGCAGCCACAGACATCTGTCCCGCAAAAGGCATATATACACTTGACGGCAGAATGCTCACAACATCGACCGATAACATGAAGTCATTGCCGAAAGGTGTTTACATTATCGACGGCAAGAAAAAAGCCGTAAGATAAATCTCAACGGACACAGAGACAGACCAACCGCACAACAGACGACCGCCGCCGTGGTAGCAAACTATCATGACGGCGGTCGTTGCATGTATGACATATCTCTCACCCGAACACCAGAAATGTCTGACATACATCGACAACACTGAACAAGACTGTCTGTTCGGGATAAAAAACATGCTGAAACTTGCAGCAAAACATCATTTTTACTATTTTTGCACCATACGTACAACACATACATCATGAACGATTTATTCAACTATAAACGACGCGAATCGACCGTCGCACAGGCCGGAAGCGTCGCAATAGGGGGTGACAACCCTATACGCGTGCAGTCGATGACTACCACAAACACCAACGACACCGAGGCATGTGTGCTTCAGGCCGAACGCATAATAAAGGCCGGAGGCGAGCTCGTGAGACTCACCACACAGGGCACACGCGAGGCGAAGAACCTGAAGAACATCAACGCCGCGCTGCGCGCCAAGGGCTACGACACGCCGCTCGTGGCAGACGTGCACTTCAATCCTAACGTGGCAGACGTGGCCGCGCTCTATGCCGAAAAGGTGCGCGTGAATCCCGGCAACTATGTAGATCCTGCCAGGACATTCAAGAAACTGGAATACACCGACGAGGAGTATGCCGCCGAACTGAAGAAGATAGAGGCGCGCTTCGTGCCGTTCCTCAACATCTGCCGCGAGAACCACACGGCCATACGCATAGGAGTGAACCACGGTTCGCTGTCCGATCGCATCATGTCGCGCTACGGCGACACGCCCGAAGGCATCGTTGAGAGCTGTATGGAGTTTCTGCGTATATGCAAGCAGGAGAAGTTCGACGACGTAGTGATATCCATCAAGGCGTCCAACACCATGGTCATGGTGCGCTCGGTGCGCCTGCTCGTCAGCCGCATGGACGCTGAAGACATGCACTATCCGCTGCATCTCGGAGTGACAGAGGCCGGCGAGGGTGAGGACGGACGCATAAAAAGCGCCGTCGGAATAGGCGCGCTGCTTGCCGACGGAATAGGCGACACCATACGCGTATCGCTCAGCGAAGAGCCCGAGGCCGAGATTCCCGTGGCAAGACATCTGGTAGATTACATGACGCGCCGCGCCGGACACATGCTCATACCCGGCACTCAGGCACCGTCGTTCGACTGGCTTCACCCCGAGCGCCGCGCCACGACAGCCGTTGGAAACGTGGGAGGCGACCGCGTGCCGGTGGTGATTGTGAACGGAACGGGCAATGAGACAGCCGACAGCTTCGGCACAGACACCACGCCCGACTACATATACTGCGGAGCGAAACTGCCCGAACACCGCATCGAGGGAATGAAATACATCGTTGACTTCAATGCCTACGACGGCAGCGACAACGTGTTCCCGGTATTCCCTCACAACGCCATACCGTTCATATCGATGGCCAACGCGCCGGTGAAATTCCTCGTATTGCAGTTCGGCGCGCCTGCCGAGGAATACATAGCCTGTCTGAAGAGGCATCCCGAAGTAGTGGTGGTGTGCATGAGCAACCATCAGAACCGCACTGGCGAACAGCGCGCGCTGGTTCACGAAATGATGTGCGAGGGACTGAAAAATCCAGTCGTATTCGCACAGATGTACAGTCACAGCGCTGCCGAGAAAGCCGAGTTCCAGCTTGAGGCGGCCGCCGACATGGGTGCGCTCATGGCCGACGGACTGACCGACGGACTGTGGCTCATGAACAACGGCGACATTGCCCTGCGCGACATCGCCGACACTGCATTCGCCATTCTGCAGGCCGCACGCCTGCGCACATCGAAGACCGAATACATAAGCTGTCCGGGATGCGGACGCACACTTTACGACCTGCGCACCACCATAGCACGCATAAAGGCTGCGACAGCCCACCTGCGCGGACTGAAGATAGGCATCATGGGATGTATAGTGAACGGTCCGGGCGAGATGGCCGACGCCGACTACGGATACGTGGGAGCCGGAGTGGGACGTGTGTCGCTCTACCGCCGCAAGGAGTGTGTGGAGAAAAACATTCCCGAGGAAGAGGCCGTGGAGCATCTGCTCGCGCTCATCGACAGCGACCGCAAGGCGCGACAGGAATGACGCGTCAGCGCAAACGCCGCAAAGACACAATATATTATATATCGACCACAGAAAATAATAACCATATAATAATTTCGCAATGAACATCACACCACGATATATCGCCGGCGAGTCACGCTACGACAACCCCGACATGTCCGTCCGTTGCGGACACTCCGGAGTGCTACTCCCGAAGGTATCTTTAGGACTGTGGCACAACTTCGGAGGCACAGTGCCCTACGAGCACAGCCGCGAGATGGCACGCTATGCCTTCGACCACGGCATCACCCACTTCGACCTGGCGAACAACTACGGACCTCCTTACGGTTCGGCGGAGGAAACCATGGGCCGGCTCATCGACGATGACCTGCGTCCTTACCGCGACGAGCTGTTCATATCGTCGAAGGCCGGCTACGACATGTGGCCCGGGCCTTACGGCAACTGGGGCTCGCGCAAGTATCTCATGGCAAGCATCGACCAGAGCCTGAAGCGCATGCACCTCGATTATGTCGATCTGTTCTACAGCCACCGGTTCGACCCTCTGACGCCCGTTGAGGAGACCTTGCAGGCACTTGTCGATATAGTGCGCGCCGGAAAGGCTCTCTACGTCGGCGTATCGCGCTGGCCGCTCGAGGCCCTGAAGACCGCCGACAAGTATCTGAGAGAACGCGACGTGCCGCTGCTCATCTATCAGGGACGGCTCAACATGCTCGACCGCGAGCCGCAGGAGCAGGGCATCACCGACTACTGCGCCGCCCACGGCATAGGCTTTATTTCGTTCTCGCCGCTGGCACAGGGACTGCTCACCGACCGCTATCTGAACGGAATACCGGCCGACAGCCGCATGGCGCGTGGCGAGAATCTCACGAAAGACGCGCTCACCCCCGAACTGCTCGACCACCTGCGCCGGCTCAACGACGAGGCACAGGGCAGGGGAGAGACTCTTGCATGCAGAGCCCTGAAATGGGTTCTTGAGCAGAAGGGCGTGACGTCCGTGCTCATCGGCGCGAGCAGCGTGGCTCAACTTGCCGAGAACCTGAAATGTATAGACAACAAATAACGCGACGCGAAATGACTGACCGGACGTCATCCGGCGCATCAGCTGCATATACAGACACCGCAATATGAATACGGTGTCTGTATTTTTTTGTAATATATAATATCTGAAAACGACACGCGCAGACGGCGGATGACGCGGAAACCACGGCCGATGTAAAATTAATAAGGTTTTATTTTATATATGAAACGTCTGTGAATATCTGAAAACCTGATTACGACACCGATTGATACGAACATCTACGGCACTTGCACCACGCAACAATAAATCTGCATCGCCATTGTCATTTAATCTTCCGCACACGAGCCACGCACACTTCCCGCACCATTTTCCACCCCCTGCATCATCACTTCTAAGCAAAACTCCGGATACATACTTACAATTTTTCTTGACTGAATTTTGACAAAATATTTTCTCAAAGGAGATGTAAACGAATGTTAAATACAGCATTGTAAAACCCATTCCGGTCCGAACCACATTCTGATATACCCCACACCATAGTCCGGAAAAGCACGTTTCACGTTCTGATATTGCCCATTTCGTCATGCGAAAAAGCCCATATTGGACTGCGATATGGTGCTTTTCAGCCTCCGAAATGGCCTATTTCGCATGCCGAAATGGTGCTTTTTGCAAAGCGGGGAAATACCTTTTAAATATAAATGATTGATATTCAACATATTATAAAAACATCTCATATTCCGCGTATTTGCGCCCGAAGACGACTCAGCCCGCAAATACGCGCTTATTTTTCGGGGTATATCGGGAAACTGAGAGGGAAAAATCGGAAACAGGTTACAATCTGAAAGTGTCACGACAGCCGTGCCTTCAGCAGAAAAGGAAAACGCCTGTACGGAATATAAACCTATATATTATATAGAAACCTACAGCCTTTGAATTTACGCAAGACCCGAAAACCACGCAAAGACCCGGCAGACTCTCCTAACTCAAAAGCACGTTATGGAAACAAAACTGCGTGAAAAGGCTGCAAGTATATATAAATGTTAAAAAACTGTCATCGCCCATATTCATGCCCACACGATGTCCGGCCGTCCGCGTAAAAGCCTTTCCCATGTCGCGCGACGTACCGTTACAGCCCGCGCCGCACGGCTTCTTACGCCTCTATGCCGACAGTCTGACGGCAGCGGACAGACTCACGTCAGACACGGTATGCGCCCCGCATATTAATGAGAATTTATATATTCCTGTCACGACAGCCTCAAAATGACATAATCAGAATAACAATCCTAAGCCCGGGCATCGCCTCATTAATTAAGAGTTTTTAACCTTAAAGTCTAAAAAAATTCCAATTTCAAGAAATTATTAAACGAAATATAATTATATTTGCAAACGTATATAAAACTTAAACCGAAGAAAAGCCTGATATTTGTCTTTTTAATTCGATTTCAGATAACCCTAATAATAATAATATTGTGAGCATACCTCACTAATAACTTTCTAAACTTAACCAACATGAGACAAACGTTCATTATCTCAGCTATTCTATGCTGCATGATGTTTATCGGTTGTAGTGACGATGACAAGGTCTCAACGTCTTACGATCCGACACAACCGGTTGTTTTTACAGACTTCAGTCCGAAAGAGGGACAGGTGCGTACCCGCCTCTACATCTACGGAAAGAACTTCGGAACAGACGAGACGAAGATTCACGTAAACGTAGGTGGTCAGGACGCCAAAGTCATCGGTTCGACCGGAGAAATAATCTATTGCATGGTGAAAAAACGCTCCTATGACGGGAATGTTACCGTGACCATCGACGGAGAAGACGGCAAGCCGGCCGTAGTCAAGACGTTCGATGAGAAATTCAATTACGTGGCAAAGACTACGGTAGGAACACTTCTGCGCGTTGTCGATGAGTACGGAAACTCAGGCTTCACCGACGGAAGTTTCGACGACGGAGCATCTGTTCCGTCAAACGACTGGATGGTATTCGACCCAAAATTTAAGGAAACAGGTGGCGACCGTCTGCTCTTCACATGTAACTTCTACGACGGTCTGCGCGTGCTCAACCTCACACAGAGAACTGTTACACGTCTGTTCGCACGCTCACAGTACAGCGCCATGTACTCGTTCTCGTTTACTGCCGACGGCGACACACTCATCTTCCCTGATGACAACGGAAACGCCTCCAACGAATCGAGAGCAAACCTTTACTACTGTCTGCGCTCTGAAGGATTCAAGAAACTGCGTCCTTACAACTACGGACCTTGCGCATACAGCGTGGTTTGTCTGCCAAACGGAACAAAGTTCTACTCTTCATGGACAAACGCCGCCGTATACAGAATGGAGAACCCGACCGGAGAAATACCTAACATCGACGTGAACCGCACACGCTGCTTCGCACTCACCTCTCTTACACAGACCGACGGACAGCACATGCGTCTCATTCTGCATCCTTCAGGAAAATACATGTACATCACAATGGAGGGCGCTCCTGTCGTGCTGAGATCTAATTATAACGAAAAGACAAATATGTTCGAGACACCTATTATTATAGCAGGTGCGTTCGGACAAAACGGATGCCAGGAAGGTACAGGTGCTACGGCACGCTTCGACAACGTATGGGCCGGAGTGTTCGTAAAGAATATGGACTATGTCAACAATCCGCGTCCCGACGGCGAGGAATACGACTTCTACTTCTGCGCAAAGGCAAACCAGTGTATATGGAAGCTCACACCTGACGGGGTTGCCACTATCGTAGCCGGACGAAGCAATCAGAATGCCGACGGAAAGGTTGAGGGATACGTTGACGGTGATCCTCTCACTGAGGCACGCTTCCACACTCCTGCCGGAATAGCCTATGATGAGACCGACGAGACTTGGTACATCGGCGACAACGACAACAAGTGCATACGTTACATCACAAGAGAATAACCCTATAATCCAATACAAGCTATGAGGAATTTTATAATAATGCTTCTGCTTGCCGTTTGCGCTCCTTTAGGCATTCAGGCACAAAGTCAAGATGACGATGAGAAGATAATAGAAGTAACAGGTACCGTTACCGATGAAAACGGAGAGCCGCTTATCGGTGTGAGTGTCATGCCTAAAGACGAGGCCGGACTCGGTGCCATAACAAATGTTGACGGTGTTTATAAGATAAAGATACCTGCATACACACGACTCGTGTTCAACTACATAGGTATGGAACAGCAGGAAGTGCTCATCAAGGAGCAGACTACTGCCAACGTGAAGATGAAGACAAAGGAAGACAATGTTATCGACGAGGTTGTCGTAACAGGTACAGGTTCACAGAAGAAGCTCACCCTTACAGGTGCCGTGACGACTGTCGACCCTGAACTGCTCCGCACACCTACGGCCAGCCTTTCAAACTCATTCGCCGGCGTTGTTCCTGGTGTGTTCGCAAGACAGACCACAGGTAACCCCGGTGACAACGTATCAGAGTTCTGGATCCGTGGTGTCTCCACGTTCGGTGCAGGTGCAAGCGCACTCGTGCTCGTCGATGGTTTCGAACGCGACCTCAACGACATCAACCCTGAAGACATCGAGACATTCACCGTCCTCAAGGACGCATCTACAACAGCTATCTACGGTTCGCGTGGTGCGAACGGTGTTTTGCTCATCACGACAAAACGCGGACGCGACGGTAAGACACGTATCAACGGTAAGGTGGAATACAGCTACAGCACACGTACAAAGACTCCTGAGTTCGTTGACGGAAGCACATACGCACGTATGATGAACGAGGCTCTCGAGAGCCGCAACATGACTCCGGCCTACAGCGCCGACGACCTTTACCTGCTGGACAACCAGCTCGACCCTGAGATTTTCCCGAACGTGAACTGGATGGACCTTCTGCTTAAAGACGGTGCACCGACATTCCGCGCCAACGTCGATGTGAACGGTGGTGGTGCGAACGCACGCTACTTCGCTTCTGTAAGTTACGTTGAGGAAGGCGGTATGTACAACAGCGACTCCGCACTGAAAGACTATAAGACCAACGCCAACTATCACCGTTGGAACTATCGTATGAACTTCGACCTCAACATCACAAAGACAACTCTCTTGAAGATCGGTGTTGCAGGAGCTCTCGAGAAGCAGAACCAGCCGGGTTCCATATACGATGAGGTATGGACATCGCTCATGGGATACAATGCCATCGCTACTCCTGTTAAGTATAAGAACGGAAGATGGGGATCACAGGGTAGTGGAAACCACAATAACCCTTGGGTGCTCGTGACACAGTATGGTTATAACGAAATCTGGAAGAACACCATCAACACAACCGCAGAGCTGACACAGGACTTCGGATTCATCACTCCGGGACTCTCTGCAATAGTACGCTACGGATACGATATCTACACCGACAACGGTAACAAACACTGGAAGGCTCCGGAAGGATGGCAGGCAGAACGTCTGCGCGACAGCAACGGTGAACTCGTGTTCACAAAGAAAGTGGACGAGCAGCTCATGATTGCCAACCCGTATGCAAACGGTCAGAAGAAGGAATTCTTCGAGGCTGAGATCCACTACGCACGCAACTTCGGTCTCCATCAAGTAGGCGCAATCCTGAAATATACACAGGACGGAACGACGAACAACTCGCAGAACGACTACGTGAACCAGTCCAGCGATGATCCTATCGAACAGATGAACATCGACTTCCAGCGCACAATCCAGGGCATCGACCGCCGTCATCAGGGACTCGCAGGACGTTTCACCTACGGCTATGCAAACCGTTACTTCATTGACTTCAACTTCGGTTACAACGGTTCTGAGAACTTTGCAAAGCACAACCGCTTCGGTTTCTTCCCCGCATACTCTGCAGCATGGAACCTCGGTGAGGAGCCATGGATAAGAAAAGCAGCTCCATGGATCGACATGTTCAAGATACGTTACTCTTACGGTAAGGTCGGTAACGACTACCTCAGCACACGTTTCCCGTTCCAGGGACGTTTCATGACCGACGACAACGACCGCTACATATTCGGCGACTTCGGTACATCAAACTACACATACAACGGTATCTCTTACCTCATGCTTGCCAACAAGGACATCACATGGGAGGTTGCGAGAAAGCACGATATAGGTATTGACTTCTATCTGTTCGGCAACAAGTTCAGCGGTACGATCGATTACTTCCGCGAGACCCGTGACGGTATCTTCATGACCCGTAACTATCTGCCGCAGATCATCGGTGTATCCAACTCACAGCAGCCGTCTGCTAACATCGGTAAAGTACGTTCTACAGGTGTTGACGGTAACATCGCTTACACAGAAAAGATTGGCCAGGTGAACCTCACCGTACGTGGAAACTTCACCTACAGCAAGAGTAAGATTCTCGAATATGATGAGCAGTACAGCCACTATGCTTACAGCCGCAACTCCGGTTTCCGCGTAGATCAGGCAAGAGGTCTTATAGCATTGGGACTCTTCAAAGACTATGACGACATCCGTTACAGCCCCGATCAGTCAGCACTCAAAGGCGACTTCGAAATCGCTCCCGGTGACATCAAGTATAAGGACGTGAACGGTGACGGTAAGATCAACGACAACGATATCGTGCCTATCGGCTCAACAACAAAGCCTAACCTTATCTACGGTTTCGGTGTATCTGCACAGTGGAAAGGCTTCGACTTCAATGTCCTGTTCCAGGGCGTGGGCGAATCGTCATTCTTCATCAATGGTTTCACAGTATATCCATTCAGCGAAGGCTCATGGGGTAACATACTTACAGACGTTGTAGGCAACTACTGGTCGCTCGGAAAGAACGAGGATATACACGCTAAATATCCGCGTCTGACCTACGGCAACAACTCTAACAACAACCGCGCATCTACATACTGGCTGCGCGACGGATCATACTTACGTCTGAAGAACCTCGAAATCGGTTACACACTGCCGAAGGCATTCGTTTCGAAAATGCACATTCAGAACGTACGCTTCTACTTTATGGCTACCAACCTGCTCACCTTCTCTGAATTCGACCTTTGGGATCCGGAACTCGGAAGCAGCAACGGACAGCAGTATCCATTGTCAAGAACCTTCACACTCGGTATGACAATTAATCTGTAATGCCATAATATCAACGCACTAAAGTAATAATCTAAAGGTAACAGATATGAAAAAATATAAATATATGATAGCCGGAGTTGCTGCAATGTGTGCCACGGCATTCCTCACATCTTGTTCCGACTATCTCGACACGGACAAATATTTCAAAGACCAGCAGTCGCTCGAACATATCTTCAACAACAAGAACAACACGCTGGAATGGCTCGCCCTGAGCTACAGCCGCCTGCAGGGTGATAACATAGAGATTGGTCATAGCGACAACAACCCGACCAACTTCTGCGACGATATGACCTTCAACGAGGGAAACAACGGTGACCGCTACCGCAAGTTCAAACTCGGAGAGTATGGCGACGGATACAGCTACGACACCTATTACAAGAACTCATGGCCATGGTCATACGTAGCAATACGTCAGGCATCGGTGTTCATCCACAACGCTCATGCCAACGACGAACTCACACAAGACGAGATTGACGTCCTCATAGGTGAGGCTCACTTCCTGCGCGGATACTTCTATTGGCTGCTCATACGCAAGTATGGTCCTGTGCCAATCATGCCGGACGAAGGAGCAGACTTCAGCGAAAGCTACGACAACCTGTCTTATCCGCGCAATACGTTCGATGAATGTGTTGACTTCATCTGCAAAGATATGATCGAGGCTGCTAAACGTCTGCCGGACAGACGAGACAACCTCAACAGCGCACGTCCTACCAAAGGTGCCGCACTTGCTGTGCGTGCAAAAGTGCTGACCTATGCTGCCAGCCCTCTGTACAACGGCAACACCGAGATGGCTGACTTCACCGACAAGACAGGACGCCAGCTCATATCACAGCAGTATGACGAAAGAAAATGGGCTGTGGCTGCCGCTGCAGGAAAAGACTTCCTTGACTATAACGACCAGGCTGGCGTGTACAAAATACACACCGTAGGTATAAGAAAGACCGCGGAAGATACTTCTTACCCGACAACAATCATTCCGCCGAAGTGCGAACCGTACTCAAGCCAGAACTTCCCTGACGGTTGGGCAGACATCGATCCGTTCGAGTCTTACCGCTCTGTATTCAATGGTGAGCTCTCCATGGCAGAGAACGAGGAAGTAATCTTCACACGTGGTCAGAACAACCGTACAAACAACCTTATTCCGGATGGTCAGGAAGGATCTGTTGAGATTGGAGTAAAAGACCTTGTTAAGCATCAGCTACCTAACTCTCTCGGAGGATGGAACATCCACGGAGTGACACAGAAACAGTGCGATGCCTACGCAATGGCAGACGGTACACCGTATGACCGTGAGAAAGTGATGGCACAATATGGTCCGGGCAACGAATTCACAACCATCAACAACAAAGCCCTGCACCCATACGACCACCTGCCTGACAACGGAATATACATGGGTTATGCTAACCGCGAGCCGCGTTTCTACGCTTCGGTAGCCTACAGCGGAACTATCTGGCCGGGCGCAAGCACAACAGAAGACAGATATCACAACCAGCAGATATTCTACTATCGTGGCGAACAGGACGGACGTGTGAACAGTAACGAACGTTGGGTGAACACCGGTATCGGCGTAATGAAGTATGTACATCCTTACGACATCAACGTAGGAAACAATGCATCTATCAGAGATAAAGCCGATCCTGCACTGCGCTATGCAGACTTGCTGCTGCTCTATGCCGAGGCTCTCAACAACCTGACTACAAGTTATGAGATAGCTTCTTGGGACGGAACACAGACTTATACCATAAGCCGTGATGTCAACGAGATGCACCGCGGAGTTAAGCCTGTAAGAATGCGTGCCGGCGTTCCGGACTATACTGATGAGGTTTATGCCGACCGTGACCAGTTCTTCAACGCTATCGTACACGAGCGCCAGATTGAATTCTTCGCAGAGAACCAGCGTTATTTCGACCTGCGCCGTTGGAAGATTGCCGAGGAACACGAGGCTGAGCAGATATATGGATGCAACACTCTCATGGACAGAAGAAACGCTCTTCAGTTCTACAACCCTGTCAGAGTGCCGAAGTTGCAGACATCTTTCTCACGCAGACAATACTTCTGGCCGGTTTCTTGGGACGAACTGAGACGTAACAAGAACCTTACCCAGGCTCCTGGATGGAAAGATTACGAATAAAAGTCACACAACCATAAACAAGAAAACAATGAAAAAAGTTTTTTATATAATAGCAGCATTCGCCCTCATGTGCGGAACGCTCACATCTTGCAACGAGGAATGGGAAGACGAACTCTACGAAGAGCTCGTATCGTTCAAGGCACCTGTGGGCAGCAATGGAGTTTACGATATATACATGCGCTATAATGATGACGGAACAGGTCAGTACAAAGTGCCGGTCATAGTCAGCGGATCGCGCAGCAACAGCAAGGACTATATCGTAAAGATAAGCGTTGACAATGATACTCTTGCTATCCTCAACAGCGAGAGATTCGCTTCGGGTCGTCAGGACCTTTGGTTCAGACAGCTTCCTGAGCAGTACTATTCGTTCCCGAAACAGACCTGCGAAGTGAAGGCCGGTCAGATAACCAACACCTTCACCATCGACTTCAATCTGAAAGGTCTCGACACTCAGGAGAACTGGGTACTCCCGCTTACCATCGATCCGGATCCTTCATACAAGCTCAATATCCGCAGCGGATGGGATAAGGCTCTGCTCAACATCAAACTGTACAACGATTTCTCAGGCAACTATGCTTCATCAAATATGCACGTTTATATGGACGGAAGCGAGTCTGATGGTGCCGTTGAGGACTACCGCGAGTGCCGCGTTGTTGACGACAGAACAGTCTTCTTCCTTGCCGGAACAACATGGAGTGAGGATATAAACCGCGCCCTCTACAAAGTCTTAGCAAAGTTTGAGGAAGGTGTAACTGACGATAAAGGTGTCATCACCGGTAATGTTACACTCAGTGCAGGAGATCCAAACAATGGCATCAATTTTGAAGTAAGCGGACCATGTACATATCGTTACGAAGTCATTCCTGATCCGACAAAGAAATATCTTGAGCGTCGCATCACCACAATGTACCTCGACTATAAGTACACCGATATCACTTCTGATCCTAAGAACCCGATGCGTTTCCACGTAATGGGTAACATGACAATGGAACGTAAGTACAACACACAGATTCCAGACGAGGATCAGGCCATCCTGTGGTAATAACCATTCGCATACTATGCGAATAACTGCATAACACAAAACGGGGCACACCATAACGGTGCGCCCCGTTTTCTTATATATCCACGCGGAATAAATACGTTACAGTCCGCCCTATACGTCTGCATATTCTCACTGGAAATTCCCCGCTCATCACGCACAACCCGTACCGGTCGGGCATCAAACGACACACCGGAACAGGCTTTACCACAGAAGAACGTAATTTATATTTACGTGAAACAAGCAAACAACCGCCACATCATCATATCCGGATTTCGTGCCAGCCTCATGTTTATTACGAAGAAAAAGAATGTATTTTCAGCCTCATTCCACAAGTTATGTCATCATTGTCTTACGTGAATGAGCACTTAATTTCCTGTTAAGCCCGAATTCACGGCCTTACAGCAGCCTTGCGATATCGCATGGGATAATTGTCCGCGATCATGCCTTTCGCCCGTCATACGAAGCAAAACAGCCCAGTTTATACACGTCGTAGAGCCTCAGACAGGCCTTTCCGCCCGTAAGCAGTCTGCGCTCCACGCGGCCGAAGAGCCGGTGCCACATCCTCACTGCCCACAATATGTGCCGGCGGCGCAGCACGTCAGCCACGTCTATCATGCGCGAATAGCCCCGCATCTCCGCCTCATAATCGCGCAGTGTACGCATGTCTTTCTCCGTCTTTGCCACGAAACACCCGTTGCTCTCGAAGTCGTCCATCACCACAGCGTTGTCTATGTGGGCCACCGTCACGCCGCTTTCCTCCAACAGACGACCGAACCTCACGTCCTCATAACGCCTCATCCGCTCGTCGAAACGGCAGCGCTCCATCACGCCACGCTCCGCCATGAAGTTCACCGAACGGAACGCCTGATACGGTCGTTTGTTCCTTTCCTCCGCCGTGTGTTGCCTCTCCGCCCTGCGCTCGTAGGCACAACGCAGATTACGGTGCACATCATCTGCCGTACCACCCGTGCGTATTCCACCAATCACCACGCCCGCCTCAGGCGCCTCCAGATAACGTATGATGAACCGGTCGTCGGGCAAGGCCATGTCGCAATCGAGGAACAACAGCCACGCGTAACAGCTTATGTCTGCGAGGAAATTGCGTGTCGCGGCGGCACCCTTGTTCTCCGCACGCACCACATATCTGCATCCTTCCATACGGTCTATGCTCCGATTGAAAGCCACGGCGTCCTTATCCGTCGAGCCATCGTCGGCAGCTATTATCTCATATTGCAGTCCGTCCACGGCATCGCACAGTTTCTTGAGACGCTCCACCATCGTGAGGCACCTCGTGTTGTAAACCGGCAGAAGTATCGAAAGCTCGTTTCTAATCATTGTTCTTATCTTCATTCTAACGGTAAAAGGCCATATTCAGAAAACGTATAAGCCATTCCTTCAACCTGTACATATATCAGTTGAGCCGAATCCTATCTTCTACAAAGATAGTGAAAGGCGAGCGCAGAGGCAAGAGAAAAGCACTGTTGCTTTTCTATATTGACTTTGCCGAGCCGAATCCCATCTTATGCAAAGATAGTGAAAGGCGAGTGCAACGACAAAACGGAGAAACTCTGTTTTTCCGATTTTGGCACTGCCGAGCCGCATCCTATATTATGCAAATATATGAATAAAAACCGAAAGCCATCCGTCCCCACACTCTTTAACCTGAAAAAACGCGCGCAAACATTAAAAAACACCGCCATATCATAACACTATATGAATCATTTTAATATATTTGCCGCCGTATATACCAATCCGACAGACGTCATTACAAAGTAGCGGCAGCACCCTCCGGCACATTATGACAGTCTCCGGAAATAACGTCTCAAGTAAAACCGGACATCCGACAATCCATAAACCGCAAATCCAAAAACTTACAGATTATGACCTATACTTCACGAACGACATCCATCCTTCCGTCATTCCGCGGTCTCCTTACCCGCTCCGTGTTCATAGCCCTCTGCGCCATGACGGCCGCCACAGCCTATTCGCAGCCGGCCGGACAGCGCACCGTGCGCCAGTGTCTCCAACCGAACAGCCCCATAGGAGTGGCGCGCGGAATATGTCCGGGACGCGTTGTGTGGAGCCATGCGCCCGGCGCGGCGACATGGGAGGATAAATCCCGCGACGATAAGACGGCCGGAACGCCCGATGCCGACGACATGTGGTTCGCCGACCGATACAACTCCGACAAGGCGTGCGAGTGGCTTGTGCAGAACACTGTGCTCTCGCTCACCAAGCAGAAGAAGCTGTCAAAGGCATGGAACGACATATTCGTGTATTTCAACAAGACCCACGACCGCGGATCGAAAGGCTACCGCAAGGGTGAGAAGATTGCCATAAAGGTGAACAACAACAATACTTTCTTCCACAGCGACAACCCGAGCATCAACGCCTCGCCGCAACTTGTGCTCGCCCTTCTGAAGACTCTCGTCGAGGATGCCGGCGTGCCCGAGGAGGCAATCACCGTGGCCGAGCCGAGCCGTTTCATCACCGACTGCCTCTACGACAAATGCCATGAGGCCTATCCCGGAGTGCGATTCGTAGACAACGCGGGCGGCGACGGACGCGTGAAATCCGAATACGTGGCCGACGCCATGCACTACTCGCGCAACAACGGCCGTCTGGCGCGCGGCATATCCACCGCCTTCACCGAGGCCGACTACGTCATCAACATGGCCCTGCTCAAGGGTCACGTGGGGCAGGGCGTGACACTCTGCGGCAAGAACTGGTACGGCACGATGAGCATACACGCCGACTGGCGCAAGAACTTCCACGACAATTTCAACCAGAACAAGAACGGTAGGCCGAAATACATCACCTTTGTCGATTTCATGGGACACAAGGATCTGGGCGGAAAAACGCTCATCTGGTTCATCGACGCGCTCTATGCCGCCAAGTTCGTGGATACCAAGCCCGGCCCGAAATGGACCATACCACCCTTCAACAACGAATGGCCCTGCTCGCTGTTCGGCAGTCTCGACCCCGTGGCCATCGACATGGTGGGCGTCGATTTCCTCACCAACCAGTTCCCCAACATGCCCGACGCCGACTGCTCCGACATGTATCTCGTCGAGGCTGCGTCGGCCGACAATCCTCCTTCGGGCACGACCTACGACCCGGAGGGCGACGGAACGCCGCTCAAAAGCCTCGGAACTGCCGAGCACTGGAATAACGTGAACGACAAGCAATACTCGCGAAACATGGGACGCGATGAAGGCATCGAGCTGGTTTACAGCAAAAAACAGTTCTGACAAAAGCACATAATCCAAACGTACAGATACAGCACAGCAATTAGAGACGCAAGATTTTGCGTCTCTAATTTTATTATGTCATCACATCATTCATACATCAGAAATCATTCATTCACAGCGAATCAAAACATTACTCACCATTTTCATCTTTATGCAAAACAAAGCAACATTCCGCAGCATACTGCCACTACAACGTCAGATACCCGATATAAACTTATTAACGGTAAACCTGATGTAGGATGATTGTTTGAAAGAAATAATTCCAATGATGCTACACAACACGACAACCACTTCCTACGTAACTGTCTGATTAGCATCCGGCTTATCATGCCTTCAACTATAACAGCATAAAAAAATCCCGCTAATACAAGATTTCAGCAGGATTTATATGTTTTCAACTCTAAAGAGTCTGATTATTCATTTTTCAAATTTAAAATATCACCAAACGAGGATAAAATAAGATAATCCCAGTTAGTAGCAGTCAAGTCATAGTCATTTATACGCAAACCAAGCTTTGGCTCTGTCCAAAGAGTGTAATATAAGCCCAACGCAGCCCTAACATACAACTCTATGTTCAGACGCGAATACGTACTGAAGTCGGAAACAGTGGAATAAGTGATTATCCTACGGCTCTTCGCAATAGAATTATTCTCGTCATACAAAACCTTGAATTCTCCTATATTGACAGGGAGACCTCCATCCGGGAAATCCGGACAAATAAACTTTTCCGGAATTTCTAATATATCTTTGCCATACACTTCTTTTTCCAACGGAAGCAATGCTGTGGCATGAGGAGGAATTACGAGTATCCGTTCCTGTCCCTCTGTCACCGACGTGCCCGCAGAACTTCCGCCTCCTACATTAACGCCACCTGCCAAAGTACCAAGCACACCACCAACACCCAATGCGCCTGTGACAGCTCCAACATTAAGACCTGCACCCGAGCCGGAGTTTGTATTTGTTGTAATAGTTTTGTTATTAAAGTAAGGAGTTGACAGACCTTGGTCATCCACCTTAAACGAGTTTGCCAAGTCTATGTATATGTTTTTATCGGTTTTGTTCTGTACCTGGACAACATATCCTTTGACGTCACGCCTTTTACGAGACTCTGGCCAATCATATATTACCTTAAAAGACACGGTTACGTTTTCATCTGAAAGAACCGAGTTTCCGGATATTCCCCAAACCGGAACTATTCTCTCCGCCTTTTTGTCTTTAGGTTTAGGTTTCTTCGGCACAACCGTCTGGTTATTATAAAACTCCAACAATTTCGCGTTGTCCGCTGCCGGCTTCACCGCTATCTCCGTAGGAACGGCAGACGCCGGCTGTGCGGACGCAGTCTGAGCTGTGGTGGAAGATACGTTGGCAAACTTCTCCTTCTCACCGTTTTCGTAGTTAATTGATAGAATATTGCCAATCTCTATGCTGTAGAGAGGGCCGTCCTGGTTGTTCCATTTTTTATATTCAACCTCAGCCGTACCCACCTTGAGTACCTTGGCCTGTATAACGTCGCCATCTTTTTTAACTATAAGGTCCTGGCCGAAGGCGAAAGCCGGACATAGTGCTAACAACAATAAACTCTTTTTTTCCATATCTATAATTCTTTGTGTGCAACGCTATTATTTATAAATTAAGTCTGTATGCATTTGCAAATCAAATATCTATACAGTGTAGCGCCACTACAAAAGTCAGACAGATTTAGCGTTGCAAACAACCTGAATGACTTATGAATAACTCGCAACAAAGGTAAAAAAAATATAAGAAAAGCCAAATACAGATGGCAATTATTTTAATTGATACAATGCATTATGCTTCAAACCCGAACATCAGACTATCTGAAAAAGAATTGAAACAACCTTTCAGGAAATACAACCAAGAACAAAAACAGTCATACCAACAGACATCGCCATCAGTTCACCACACGTTTATAAATTTTCATCCATCGTAACACACAACATTACATTTTATTTCATATATTCGCACACAAATACATACAGCTATGCTAAAAACATTATTTATTCTTGCCACAGCCCTCTGCGCCTTGTCCGTTCCTGCCTACGCCGCGCCGTCTCCCGGCACCATCTGCGCACCGGCAAAGGCACAGCAACAGACTTTCAGGCAGTTCTGCGAGGGTTTCAAACCGCTCAATGCCGGCACGTTCGGCGTAGAAGCGTTCGGCACGACCGACGCTTCCAAGGTTTCCGCCGACGCACACATCAGTCCGTCGTCGCCTTTCCTGCCCACCGACCTTACGTGCGACTGTCAGGAACAGAGCGACATATACTGGAACAAAGGCAGCATAATGAAACTCGGCGACAACACCACCGTGGTGTTCATGAACCGTCTGTGCGACGACTCCCACAACAACGCGCTCTACCGCTACGACCACATCGTGGCGACATACGACGCCGACGGCCGTCTGACCGACAGCTACATCATAGGCCGTTCGGGCCGTGCGTGGAGCGTTGAGGTGAAAGGCACCGCCGACGCGAAGGGTGGCATCACCATGAACGTCACACGTCGCGATCTCGCCATACCCGCGATGATTGAGGAATACGCAGACCTCACGTTCTCCGTCAGCGCCTTACGCTACACCATAGACAGCGACGGCTACATCTCGCGCACATCGCTCGGCGTGCCGCGCAGCGAGACAGTGAAGGCCGACGTCATACCTGCCACGAAGGAGGAGTTCGACAAACTGCTGGCAATGTTCACACCGCTAAGCGACGGAAAGATAACCGTCGGCTCGTTCACAAGCGACGAACAGACCGGAAAGGAGATAGACCGTAAATACGTGTGCGCCTTCATCAACCCTGCGCCCGACTGCGACTGCGCTCCTATGCGCACGCTCTGGACCGCAGGCAGCGTGATAGAGACCGCCGACCGCTACATCCTTCTCATGACCAAGAGCTGCGATGTGCCGCGCTACGGCTATCCCTTCAACGAGTACATCGTTGCCACCTTCACCAAGGACGGCCACACAATCGACGTCTGTCCCGTGGCACGCAAAGGCGACTTCTGGGACGCCGAGATAACAGGCAGCAGCTCGCCGTTCTCGCTCACCGTCAGACAGGCCGTCACGTCAATGGACGAAGAACAGCCGGGCACAGGCAACACCGACAACGTACACACGCAGACGTGCACCATAGAGGCCGACGGATGCATCACGCTGAGAACGTCGGGCCGCACCTTCGCCGCGCCGTCAGACAGCGAGGGATGGACTGAGCAGAAATAGAATACACGCATACGAACCGATGCCGCCGTGCACAGTACATGATAATATATCACATTGAATATCAATATATTGCGTATAATGTATGATTATATTATGTACAAAATATTATGATATTGCGTATAAGATATGATGATATTGCGTATAAGAT
>ULVO01028557.1_pt1 | contig 19674 bp, 17 predicted proteins | sample 1959521 | NCBI WGS metagenome assembly ULVO01 (sample SAMEA4835788, study PRJEB28245) | human gut metagenome | biome: gut microbiome; material: fecal sample | place: Denmark | collected 2008
GGCCTTTAGGGCTTGTGTGCTCTTGTCAACTGATGGTATATTACGATATGCAGTGTCCCTATATCCTCCAGAGGGTAGAAACGCTGAAGGAGCATTGCGAAGAAAAGGCGATACCCGCCTCCTTCGTTCAGGTGGCGACGCTTGAGCAGGCAAAGGCGCTGCCCTGCGTATTCAACAACTGGGCGGTATTTTACGGTGGAAAGTTCCAAACGGTGAACCAGCTGGATGGCGGCATGCTGGATAAGATAATGGCGAGGGAGGACGCATGAGGGAAAAAACAGAAAAGCTCTGGAGCACGCCGATACGCTGCTGAAGATATACGGCATATAAGGAGAAAGGAGCGGGAAAATACGATGAGCTGCCGTCCTGCGGCTGGCAGGTGTAAAAGATACCAGTGAAGGCGGGGACGGTGTGCTTCACAAGGGTCAAGTCGGAATAAGGGAAAAAAACGTAGAGAGATTCTCTTCTCGAACTCAAAAAAGTGGCTTAACGCCACTTTTTTGACACTCTAAAGCCCCCGGTTTCCCGGGGGCTTTATGCTGTTCAGCGGGAGATTAGTCCAGCTCGCTCAGCTTCTTATAGTACTCATACTTGTTCTCGGCTTCCTTCTCGGCACGGTCGAAGAGCTGGTCTGCGACGGCGGGGAAGAGCTTCTTGAGGGAGGCGTAGCGGACCTCGCCCATGATGAAGTCCTTGTAATCGGTCTTTGCGGGCTTGCTGTCCAGAGTGAAGGGGTTCTTGCCTTCCTTTGCCAGATCGGGATTGTACCTGTACAGGGGCCAATAACCGGCCTCGACGGCCTTCTTGGCTTCTTCCTGGCTCTTGCCCATGTTGATACCGTGGTTGATGCAGGGTGCGTAGGCGATTATGAGGGAGGGGCCCTTATAAGCCTCAGCCTCGGTGATAGCCTTCATAAGCTGGTTCTTATCGGCGCCCATGCAGACCTTTGCTACGTATACATAGCCGTAGCTCATGGCCATCATGCCCAGATCCTTCTTACCGGTACGCTTGCCGGCAGCCGCGAACTTGGCGATGGGGCCGGTAGGAGTAGCCTTGGAGGCCTGGCCGCCGGTATTGGAGTATACCTCGGTATCCAGAACCAGTACGTTGACGTCCTGATCCTGTGCAAGCACGTGATCCAGTCCGCCGTAGCCGATGTCGTATGCCCAGCCGTCGCCGCCGAAGATCCACTGGCTCTTCTTTACCAGCAGGTCCTTATTGGCCAGAACTTCGCGGCCCAGAGTGCAGGCCTCGCATACGCACTTCTTGCCGTTGGCAAGCCATTCCTTCTCATAGGGGGTGCCGGTGAGGTCGGGATCTACGCTTGCGTTGAGCTCTGCGATGAGCTTTTCGGCAGCCTTGCGGGAGCCCTCGGCGTCGTCCATGTTGTCCAGCCATTCCTTGCCCGCGGCCTTGAGGTTGGCATCGCAGTACTCGACGGCGATCAGCTTCTCAACGGTGTCGGCAAGCTTTGCGCGGCGCTGAGTGGTGGCCAGGTTCATACCGAAGCCAAACTCGGCGTTGTCCTCGAACAGGCTGTTTGCCCATGCAGGGCCAAAGCCCTTCTTGTTTACGGAGTAAGGCACGGTAGGTGCGGAACCGCCGTAGATGGAGGAGCAGCCGGTGGCGTTGGCGATCATCATCCTGTCGCCGTAGAGCTGGGTCACCAGCTTGATGTAGGGGGTCTCGCCGCAGCCTGCGCAGGCGCCGGAGAACTCGAACAGAGGCTGGAGGAACTGGCTGTTCTTTACTGTGTTGTGGTTGAACTCCACATCGGGATCGGGAAGCTCGAGGCAGAAGTTCCAGTTGGCGTTCTCAGCCTCTTCGCAGGAAGCGAGGGAGGTCATGGTGAGGGCGCCCTTTGCCTTTGCGGGGCATATATCCGCGCAGTTGCCGCAGCCGGAGCAATCCAGGGGGCTTACCTGCATGCGGAACTTATAGCCTGCGAATTCCTTGCCGGTAGCTGCCTTGGTCTCAAAGGGAACCTCGGTGCCGTCCTTGATGAGGAAGGGACGTATGCAGGCATGGGGGCAAACCATGGCGCACTGGTTGCACTGTGCGCAGGCCTCGGCGTTCCATACGGGCACTTCAACGGCGATACCGCGCTTCTCATACCTGGTGGTGGCGGTGGGTACGCAGCCGTCGGGAGCCAGCTTGGAAACGGGCAGCTTGTCGCCGTTCTGAGCCAGTACGGGTTTGATGAATTCCTTGAAGTAAGGATCGTCGGTAACGTCCTCAACTACCTTGCCTTCGGTGGTGGTAGCCCAGGACTCGGGATACTTGACCTCTTCGAAGCCGGTGGCGCCGGCATCGATGGCGGCATAGTTCTTCTGAACAACTTCGTCGCCCTTCTTGGCGTAGGACTTCTTGGCGGCGGCCTTCATGTAGTCGATGGCCTGATCCGCGGGGATTACGTTGGCAAGCACGAAGAAGGCGGCCTGCATAACGGTGTTGATGCGGTTGCCCATGCCAACGCTGCGGGCGATCTTCACGCCGTCCATGTTGTAGAACTTGACATGCTTCCGGGCGATGATGTTCTTCATGGAAGCGGGGAGCTCATGCTCCATCTCGGCGAGAGTCCAGGGGGAGTTGAGGAGGAATATGCCGTGATCCTTGATGTGCTCAAGCATGTCGTACTTGGTCACATAGGAGGAGTTATGGCAGGCGATAAAGTCAGCCGCATCGATGAGGTAGGGGCTCTGAATGGGCTGCTTGCCGAAGCGCAGATGGGATACGGTAAGGCCGCCGGACTTCTTGGAGTCGTATGCGAAGTAGCCCTGTGCGTACATGTCGGTGTGATCGCCTATGATCTTTATGGAGTTCTTGTTGGCGCCGACGGTACCGTCGGAACCAAGGCCGTAAAACATGCAGGCAATGGTGCCCTCGGGAGCGGCGTTGACCTGCTCCTTGACGGGCAGGGAGGTGAAGGTGACGTCGTCGGTGATGCCCACGGTGAAGTGGTTCTTCATCTCGCCGTCCAGATTGTCATACACAGCCTTGGCCATGGAGGGGGTGAACTCCTTGGAGCCCAGGCCGTAACGACCGCCTACTACCTTGATGTCTGCGCGGCCGCACTCTACCAGAGCGTTTACAACGTCCTGATACAGAGGCTCGCCCAGAGAACCGGATTCCTTGGTGCGGTCCAGAACGGCGATCTTCTTTACGGAAGCGGGTATAGCCTTTACGAACCTGTCGGCAGGGAAAGGACGGTACAGGCGGACCTTCAGCAGACCCAGCTTGGCGCCCTTGGCGTTCAGGTGATTGATGGTCTCTTCTACTACGTCTGCGCCGCTGCCCATTATGACGATGATGTTCTCGGCGTCAGGTGCGCCAACGTAATCGTAGAGATTATACTTGCGGCCGGTGAGCTCGCCAACCTTGTCCATATAATCCTGTACGATGTCGGGCAGGTCGAGATACAGCTTGTTGGCAGCCTCGCGGCCCTGGAAGTAGATATCGGGGTTCTGGGCGGAGCCGGCAAGATGGGGATGCTCGGGATTGAGGGCGCGGTCGCGGAAGCGCTTTACGGCGTCCCTGTCCAGCAGCTTATCCATATCCTCATAGTCGATGAGCTCTACCTTCTGGACTTCGTGGGAGGTGCGGAAGCCGTCGAAGAAGTGTACGAAGGGTATGCTGGACTTGATGGCGGACAGATGGGTCACAAGCGCCAGATCCATAACCTCCTGTACGGAAGCGGAGGCAAGCATTGCGAAGCCGGTCTGGCGGCAGCCCATAACATCGCTGTGGTCGCCAAAGATGGAAAGGGCATGGTACGCGAGGGCACGGGCGGATACGTGGAATACAGCGGGAAGCTGCTCGCCGGCGATCTTGTACATGTTGGGGATCATGAGCAGCAGGCCCTGGGAAGCGGTGAAGGTGGTGGTCAGGGCGCCTGCCTTGAGGGAGCCGTGAACTGCACCGGCCGCACCGGCCTCGGACTGCATCTCGGCTATTTTAACCTTCTGGCCAAAAAGGTTAACGCGGCCGTTTGCTGCCCAATCGTCTGCCACTTCCGCCATGGGGGAGGAAGGGGTGATGGGGTATATCGCAGCTACGTCGCTAAACGCATAAGCAACGTGCGCAGCAGCGGTATTACCATCGATAGTCATGGTTTTTGCCATTGTGATGTGACCTCCTGATATAGTTGTTATGTTAGATAAAAAGGAATGCCGTATACCCTGTGGACGGCCCGGGAGAACCCCGAAAATATGGTATCCGCATGTATACATTATAATTATACAAGCGAGGCATGAGAGTGTCAAGGAAGGCGGTAAAAATGCTCTGCTGTACGGTGTGAAATGACTGAAGAAAAACAATTATGTTAAATATTTAGCTATTTTATAAAGAATAAAGGCCTTCGCGTACTAAACGCATAATATACAGAAGCCGTCAGACATAATAAAATATAATATTTATAAAAAAACACGATAAAGTGTTGCATTTTCTGTAATTTGGTAATAATATCTTAATATTAAAGATATATGCAGGAATGCATAAAGGAGAGTAAAAATTTATGCCCGCGAAAATGAAAATCAGGTCCGCCTACTCTACACTGCCCACGGCAGAACGCAAAGTTGCTGATTTCATTTTGGAAAACCCGGCGCGCGCCTCGCTCATGGTGATAAATGAAATAGCCGAGGCCGCCGGCGTATCCGTCCCGTCAGTTACGCGTCTTGCCCGCAAGCTGGGCTACAATGGTTTTTTGGATTTCCGTGTTGCCCTTGCCAGCGGCTCCTCCTCCATCGAGTCCCTCAAGAGCGATCCGATCCGTCCAACAGATAACGATGAGGCTGTTATCGAAAAAATGTTTCTTGCCTCCATGCGCGCCATGGAAGACACACTCAAGGCATTGCCCAAGAACAAGCTTTCCACCCTTGCCGAAAAGGCCGTAAGGGCAAAGCGCATATTCGTATTCGGCACCGCCAGCAGCGAGTTCCTTGCGAGGGACATTGCCTACCAGTTCAACTACATGGGCTACGACGCCACAGCGGTATCCGATTCCATGGTGATGGATGTGCTGTCCGCCCGCTTTACTGTGGACGATGTGTTCATAGGCATTTCCCGGAGCGGCCGCACAAAGCTGCTGCTTGATGCCCTCAAGGCCGCCAAGGCCTGCGGCACCTATACCGCCTTCGTAAGCAACTATATCAACTCCCCCGCAGCCAATATCGCAGATGCCTTCTTCTGCACCAGCGGCGTTGATGACATGAAGAGCATAACCGGCAGGGAGAGCAATCTCACCATACTCACCCTCTTCGGGTCCCTGATAGTGCTTATGGCCCGCAAGACCGCGCCCCAGCAGGACTAAGCAAGCAGTATATGCTGACAAAAGACCTGCATACACACACCTTATACAGTCACGGCAAGGGAACTCCCGAGGAGAATGTCCTTGCCGCTATTTCTTGTGGACTCAAGACGGTGGCGGTAAGCGAGCACGGCCCGGGGCATATGTTCTTCGGCGTAAGGGGCAGAAGGCTTGACGGCCTCCGCCGGGAAATGGACAGGCTGAAGGAAAAGTATTCCGATAAGATAGAGGTGCTTTTCGGCATTGAGAGCAACCTTGTGGGATACGGCCTTACAGACATACCAAAGGATCTTCTCGACGTGTTTGACGTGCGGCTTCTGGCCTTCCACAAGGGGGGCAGGCCCAGCGACGGCTTCGGATTTGCCCGCAGTCTTGAGTCGCTGCACCTAGGCGGATCGGATCCCGTGAAAACCGCCGAGGCGCTGCTTACAGCGGGTGAAAAATATAAAATAGACATATTCGCTCACCCGGGGCTGTATGTAAAATGCGACATACCCACTCTCGCCAGGGGGGCGAAGGAGCTGGGGATAAAGCTCGAGATAAACGCCGCCCGTGTGACCATGAGCGACGAGGAGCTAAGACAGGCTGCCGATATGGGCGTAGAGTTTATAATAGGCAGCGATGCCCATTGGCCCTCCCGGGTGGGGGACGATGCGTTAGCCCTTGCCGCCGCAAAGCGCGCGGGGGTAGAAGGCAGCGTAGTGAATCTGGCAAGGTAACGGCATATACACACATATAACAAGCCCCTGCTTTCGCGGGGGCTTGTTTCTATTGCTCGCTGCTTATCTGTAAGCCTTTGCTACTTCCTGATAGGTCTTGGTTATTTCCTGAAGTATCTCCGGGTGGTCGAAGTCCCGGTTGTACACTATGCGGGTCTCCCGTGCCATGCTCAGGTTTTCTATGGGCAGCGCCGCTATCTTGCCCTTGCGCAGTTCGTCCATACAGGCGCTCTTGGGCAGTATGGATACGCCCAGATCCTTTCGTATAAGGTCCTTTATGGTAGCGATGTTATCTACCTCTATTGTCACGTTGAAGTTCCTGATGGAATCGCCTATGCTCTCCAGCGTGGATTCAAAAAGCTGCCGCGTGGCGGAGGTGGGCAGTCTCAGTATCATCTGCTCTCCTTTAAGCTCGTTCAGCGTTACCATCGCCCGCCTGCTCAGAGGGTTATTCACGGACATGGCGCATACCAGATAGTCCGTGTCAAGCATGAGCGAGGAGAAGCCCGACCCCACCGGCATGCCCTCCACTATGGCCAGATCCAACTCGTAGTTCCCCAGCATATCATAAAGATTTTTTATCGTATCAGTAGCTATTGTTATGCTCAGGCCGGGGTTTTGGGCGGCACACTTTGCCAGCGCCTCGGTGGTAAGGTTACTTTCCGCGGTGTGCGTAAGCCCGATTTTAAGGTTGGTTATGTTTTTTTCGAAATTGGCAAGCTCAGACCTCAGCTTGCCGTCCAGCGCCTTAATGCGCCTGGCGTAGCGGACGGCTATTTCGCCCTGATCCGTAAGCTTTAGCCCGCCCTTTCCGCGTATAAACAGGGGCACGCCAAGCTCCTGCTCCAGCTCTTTTATATGATGGCTGACGGCGGGCTGGGTAAGGGACAGCTCCTCCGCCGCTCTGGTGAAATTTTTATGCTCTGCGACGCACAGCAGCGTCTCCATTTTTACGCTTAGCATTGCTTTACCTCTCTACTGCATAAATTAAATTTATCGTACTCAAAATTAGTATAATTTGATTTTAGTTTATAAAAGCATATCATATATATCATTCCATGGCAAGGAGGTGCATTAAGCGCCGGTCATGGACCTGAAGTAAAAACAAATTCGGTTTTGAGGGTTTTTCCCTGATATAGAAGGAGAGCAGCATGAACGGTCTTAAAAGAGAAAAGCATCTTTTTGAAGAGGCGCCAATGGCAGAGGCCATACTTTCCCTTGCCATTCCTGCGGTAATGGGCCAGATAATACTTGTGATATACAACATGGCGGATACCTTTTTCGTTGGCCTCACCGGCAGCGACGCCATGATTACTGCCGTGACGGTATGCATGCCTGCCTTTATGTTCCTTTCCGCTATAGCCAATCTCTTCGGCGTAGGCGGCGCAAGCGTGATTGCCCGGGCATTGGGCAACAAAAACGTGGACCGGGCAAGGGACACCGCAAGCTTCGCTTTCTGGGGCTGCCTTATAGCTGCGGCAGTATATTCCATTGGCGCGTATCTTTTTAGGGATACCTTCGTAAACCTTCTGGGGGGCTCCGACTCTCAGGTACACCGCCACGCAGTTGAGTACCTGCTCTGCACGGTGGTGGCGGGAGGCGTCGTGACCTCCATGAACACGCTGCTTGCCCACCTTATCCGCTCTGAGGGCCGTTCCCTACAGTCCAGCACGGGTATAGCCATAGGCGGCGTACTGAATATCGCCCTGGATCCGTTGTTCATGTTCGTGATACTGCCCGCCGGACGGGAGACTTTAGGGGCAGCGTTGGCCACCGCCCTTTCCAACGTGGCGACGCTAATATACTTCATTATAGTTATAGGCAAAAACAGGCCCCATACGGCGCTGTACTTCGCCCCCCGCAGGGCAATGTTGGCGGCTGCCATTCCTTCGGACGTTTTGAGAACCGGCATACCTGCCTGCCTTATGACGCTGTGCGAGAACATCTCCTACGGCGTGCTGGATAACCTGATGGCGCTCTCCGGCACCGCTGCTCAGGCCGGCATAGGCGTGGCAAAGAAGGTGAATATGCTGGCTCACTGCATGGTGCGCGGCATGGCCCAGGGCGTGCTTCCCCTGATAGCCTACAACTACGCGGCAGGCGACTACAAGCGTATGCGCTCCGCGGTGCTCACCTCCACTGCCATATCCGCATGCCTGGCCGGGCTTTGCACCGCAATCAACCTCTGCTTTGCCCATGAGCTCATAAGCGTATTCATCAGGGGAGGCGAGTCCATGGCCTACGGCATGAAGTTCCTCCGCATACTCTGCATAGGCGCGCCCTTCTCCGCCTGCGCCTACGCCTTCATATCCTTCTTCCAGGCCACCGGCCACGGCATGCATTCGCTGGTGCTGGCGTTGCTCAGAAAGGGCATACTGGATATACCCCTTATGTTCATACTCAAGGGCGTGTTCCCGGTATACGGCATAGTCTGGGCTACCCCCGCAGCGGATATAATCTGTTGCATAGCGGCTACCGTTACCTTCGCGGTATTCATGGGCCGCTTTGACGAAGGCGGGAAGCCTGCGGATAGCCCCTCAGGGGGCAAGAGACTCAGGCAGGCGCTCTCCGAGCTTTAGGCGGTGGTATTAAAAAAAGCGGCGCACTGCCGCTTTTTTGTATGCGCATTTACTTATCCGCAACATATTCTACCATATCCAGCACCTTGGAGCTGTAGCCCCATTCGTTGTCGTACCAGGCGATGAGCTTAACGAAGTCGTCCCCAAGCATTATGCCGGCCCGCTTGTCGACTATACAGGTGTGGGGATCGCCCCGAAGGTCGGAGGATACCACGTCCGCGTCGAGACAGGTGAGCACGCCCTTCATATAGCCGTGTGCTGCCTCCTCCAGCGCATCCATTATGTCCGCATAGTTGGTCTTTGTCACCAGCTTTGCCGTGAGGTCTACCACGGATACGTCGTTCACCGGAACCCGGAAGGACATTCCGGTGAGCTTGCCGTTCAGCTCGGGTATGGCCTTGCCCACCGCCTTTGCCGCGCCTGTGGTGGAGGGGATTATGTTGTTGAACACGGAGCGGCCGGTGCGGAGGTCACGGCTGCCTGCCCGGGAGTCCACCGCTTTCTGCTTGGCGGTGGCGGAATGTATGGTGGACATAAGCCCGCGTTCTATGCCGAAGCGGTCGTTTACCACCTTTGCAAGGGGCGCTAAGCAGTTGGTGGTGCAGGAAGCGGCGGAGATGACTGCGCTTGCGGGGTCGTATTCCTCGTGGTTCACGCCGAAGACGAAGGTGGGTGTCACCTCGTCCTTTGCGGGGGCGGTGATTATGATTTTTTTAGCGCCGCCCTTCATGTGGGCGGAGGAGGCGGCGGTGGTGTTGAACGCGCCGGTGGATTCTATGATATATTCTGCGCCGCAGGAGCTCCATTCTATATTGGCAGGGTCGCTCTCGCTGAATATCCTGACCGGCTTGCCGTTGACTATAAGGTGCTGGCTGCCGGCCTCAATCGTGCCGGGAAAATGGCCGTGCACCGAGTCGTACAGGGCTGTGTATGCCATATATTCCATATTGAGGTTGCGGAGGTTTATGCCGCAAAGCTCAAACCTGTCCGGGTTCTGGGAAATGATCCTGAATACAGTGCGTCCTATTCTTCCGAAGCCGTTGATGCCAACCCTGATAGCCATTTTTTTCCTCCAAATCGTTATAAAATTATTTTAGATGTGTGTGCCTTTACCTAAGTAGGGATTATATTAAATATGTATATGCATGTCAACGAAAGTTATTAAAGTTATAAATTAACCAAGGAAAGTTAAGGCAGGATGCGGCGCCGCCTTAAAAAGTAAGGGCGAGCGCAAAAAAAGAAGCGGCGCAAGGCCGCTCCCCTGAAATACCGTTTATCCCTGATGCTCTTTTTTACGCATTTTTATCTTGAGCATGGCGAGCGCCTTGCGGGCGTCCAGCGCGTCCACGGCGTTTTCGCCCACGTTTTCGCTCTCTATACCCTCGGGGTTCTTGGATATATCCACTATTGCGTCCAGATACTCGTTGGTGACCACAAACTGGGCCATGGTGCCGGAGAAGTTAAGCCCGGTGACGGGTATGCCCCGAATGCCAAGCTGGTATACGGTGTTGGTATAGTCCACGTCGCTGTTGCCCCAGCCGTCGCTGGAGACTATGGCGCCGTCCGCCCGCATACACTCCGCCCATACGGCGGCACGGGTGCCTACAAGGTGCTTTTCCTCGTCCGCGTCGGGTGTGCCGACTATTATTACGCCCATGAGGTCTATCTCGGGATCGGAGGATACCACCTCAAGGAGAGGATCGCGGAAATGATGAAGGGAAGTTTCTTTTGTGGAAGGCCCAATACCCATAGCTGTCTACCTCCTTGTATTACTGCATGGAACGGATAATGCCGTCCCTGTACTCGTTGGGCGTGACTATCACGGGCATGTTGCCCATGTCGATTATGCTCTTGCCGCCCTCGCTGCTGCTGGGCTCCTTGCCAAAGAGGTGGGTATCGTACATGGCGCCCTGGCCTGCTACCTGTTTGATTATGACCACCCGCTTCGCGCCGGGGCGAACAGTGTCGTAATAGGTGCTGCGATGGGTGCAGAGGTCGCCCTTGAACTTCTTCATCTTATCGCGATAGGTCTGCATGAATTTATCGCAGGCCTGATGCGCTCTTGTGCAGGCGCCGCGCTCCTGACCCTGATGGGACTTGAAGAGAAAGTCGAAACTGATTATCACGTCGTTGGTGCCGGGGGTGCCGGCCTTGTCAAGGAACAGCTTTTCCTTAAGGTTGCCCTCGGAGGAGCCGAACTCGTAGGTCTGCACGCCGTCCACATCCACGCCGGTCATCATGAAATATACGCCGGTGAGAGTGTGGGTGATACCCTCGCCCAGTATGCCCAGCACCTTGGTGGAGACGGGGATTATGTCCATTATGGTGTTGGTCCAGCGGTCGTGATCCCCGGGCTTGATGATCTGAATATCTATCTTTTCGATGATATCCTTGTTTTCCTCCATGAGCTCATCCAGAAGCTCACGGCTTACGGTCATCCTGCCGTCAGCGGTAACGTCGTTGTGGTCGCCCCATTCCACGGTATCGATGTGGAAGGACTTTATGACCAGGCGACGCAGGTTGATATCCTGTGCCATTTGCGTTCCTCCGTAAATTATTTTTTCTACAAGAAAATCTTATAATATGAATTGTTAAAAGTAAAACGAGATGTTATAATAGTAAATATAAGAATCTCTTGTGGATGGGCATATCTATGGATTCGTCAAAGCTCAAGGTGCTGATAAGAGCCGTGGAAACGGCCACATTTTCCGCCGCCGGGGAAGAGCTTGGCTTCACCCAGGCGGGGGTAAGCTATATAATAAAGACCCTTGAGGACGAGCTGGGGATACAGCTTCTCATTCGGGGCAAGAAGGGAGTACGGCTCACCCAGAAGGGGGAGGCGCTTATGGAGCATGTGCGCAATGCGGACGCCGCCATGGACGCGCTTTTGAGCCGCGCGGAGGCGCTGAAGAACGCTCAGACAGGCAGGCTCAAAATAGGGGCGCTGAACAGCCTTTCCGTGGCGTGGCTGCCCTCGGTTATCGCCAGCTTCTGCGCGGACAACCCGGATATACAGATAGACGTGCAGGAGGCGGGCACAGATAAGCTCACCGAGATGCTGAGTACGGGGGAGACGGACTTCATACTCACAAGCGTACAGCCCAAGGGCGTGGACTGGATACCCCTTGCCAAGGACAGGCTGATGGCGGTAATGCACAAGGAGCACCGCTTCGCGCCGGAGGCGCGGATACCCCTGCAGATACTTGCCAAGGAGCCCTTCATAATGCCCGCGCCGGGTTTCGATACGGACATAGAACGGCTTTTTCAGCGGAGCGGCATAAAGGCCAACGTCATATTCACCTCCATGGACGACTACGCCATAGTTTCCATGGTACAGCATGGCATAGGCGTATCCGTGGTGCCGGAAATGATACTGCGGGACAAGAGCGAGGGCCTTGCGGTGCGGGAGCTTGCCCCCTGCCAGTACCGGCGGCTGGGCATAGCCATCCCCTCGCTTTCCGCCGCCTCCCCCGCCGCCGCTGCCTTCATAAGGCGGGCGCAGGAGATAGTGCCGAATATAAAATAAAAGACTATGGATTTTTGTATTTACAAAGGAATTTTCAGTTAAGGCTCTCTATGACCTTTCCCTCGAGGTAGCTCAGCGGGCTTTCCTCAGGGAAGTGCAGCTCTACGCGCACCGACCTGAGGGCCTGGGCGTATTTTTTGTTTGCCTTGTTGAATTCACGGTCGCCGTACTTGTCGTCGCCGAGTATGGGGCAGCCTATATGGGCAAGGTGGGCGCGTATCTGGTGAGTACGGCCCGTTACCAGCTCCACCTCCAGCACGCTCCGGTCTCCCCTGCGGCTTATGACGCGGTACTTTGTCACCATGTCCCTGCCGCCCTGAACCGGCCTGTCGTATACCCTCATGTATGAATTATCCGCGTCCTTTACGCAGTAGGCGGTGAGCGTATCCTCCTTCTTTTCGGGGCAGCCCTTTACGGTACAGCGGTAGAACTTTCTTATGGTGCGCTGCTCCAGGGCTTCTGTCAGCCCATACAGGGCCTTGCGGTTACGGGCGAAGAGCACCAGCCCTTCGGTGTTTACGTCCAGGCGGTGGGCGGGATAAGCCTCCCCATAGGCGGCGGTGAGCCGGGCCTCCAGGGAATCCCCTTCGCCGTCGGCCGCGGCGGTCTGCAGTCCCTGGGGCTTTACGGCGGCTATTATGTTATGGTCGATATACGCTATGCCTATGCCCTGTACCGCTGCGGGGAGTATGTCTGAAAAGTCCTTCCACACGCCGCCGGAGGGCGTCGAGGTGAACCTGAGGCGGGTGTGCAGCGTGGGGTGCTCTATCTCGAGGGAGCAGGCCCAGAGGGCTATCTGCTGCCCCGGGCGGGCGTCCCTGTTGTAGCGCTGGTCCCCCCAGAGGGGATACCCCGCGCCGGCAAGCTGCACCCGTATCTGATGATGCCGGCCGGTATGGAGGATGACACGCACCAGAGTCCTGCCCTTTCTGTACGCGATGGGGGCGTAGGTAAGCCGGGCGGACTTTGCGCCGCAGGTGTTTTCCGGCACAAGGGCGCTGGAACCGGTAGCCTCGTCCTTTAATATGAATCCCTCCAGCTCGCCGCCGGGGGCGTTGCCCTCGGCCACGGCAAGGTAGGTCTTAATTGCGCCGTGGGAGCTGAACTGGCCGGATAGCCGGGCGGCTGCCTTGGAGGTGCGGGCGAATACCATGGCTCCGCCCACAGGCCTGTCTAAACGGTGAACAAGCCCGAGATATACATCGCCGGGCTTATTGTACTTGTCCTTTATGTAGCCCTTCAGCAGCGTCAGAAGGTCATCGTCTCCGGAGGAGTCCCCCTGCACCGGCATATTGGCCGGCTTTTCTACCGCCAGAAGGTGGTTGTCTTCGTATAATATGGGTATCATATTTCCCACCTGCCGGAAGCGCCGCAGGGCAGCACCATGCCGCCGCGGGTTATGGGCAGGCCCACCTCGTCGGATTCTATCTTTCCGCCACGCTTGCCCAGGGAGCACTTCAGCACGTTGGACAGCACGCTTGGGGCAAGGCCGGTGGTATAGGAATTTATAAGGAAGAAGCGGGCTTCGCCGTCCAGCAGCTTCACGCATTCCTCCACCAGGGGGTAAAGGTTGTCCTCGATCTTCCACATTTCGCCGTTTGGGCCGCGGCCGTAGCTGGGGGGATCCATGAGTATGCCGTGATATGTCCTGCCCCGGCGCTGCTCCCGCAATACGAACTTCATCACGTCGTCCACGATGAAGCGCACTGGCGCGCCTGCAAGGCCGCTGGCTGCAAGGTTGTCCTTTGCCCAGGCCACCATGCCCTTTGCCGCGTCCACGTGAACCACCTCCGCGCCGCTGGCCGCAAGGGCCGCCGTGGCGCCGCCGGTGTAGGCGAAGAGATTGAGCACCCTAAAAGGCTTGCCGCTCTTTTCCACGATGCCCCGCATCCAGTCCCAATTCACCGCCTGTTCCGGGAAAAGACCGGTATGCTTGAAGCCGGTGGGGCGGACGATAAAGGTAAGGTCCCGATAGCGTATTTTCCAGCTTTCCGGCAGCGCACGGCCGTACTCCCAGTGGCCGCCGCCCGCTGAGCTTCGTATATACCGGGCGTGTACGCTTCTTGGCTCCTTCATTGGCCACACGGCCTGAGGATCCGGCCGAAGCAGCGTGACGTCGGCCCAGCGTTCGTGCTTGTTGCCGCCGCCAGCGTCGATTATTTCGTAATCCTTCCAGTCTGAGGCAAGGTACATGGTTTTCCTCCGTTTAATGAATTATTATCTGTCTGTCAAAAAACTTGGGGTTGTTAAGGGGCCGCAGCCCCTTAATTTCAATCCGGCTTTGACGGCGTGTACGTCAAAACGGATGAAAACCGTAGGTTTTTCTTCTCTGCGGGTTTTGCCGCCCGGGAACGAACGTGAGAGGCAAAACCCGAAAAAAACTCGAAAAAGTGGTCTTTAGCCACTTTTTCGAAACTCTGTCTATGCCGCCAGGCTTATGAGCAGGTTCAGCCGGTAAAATACCCGCGCCAGCACAGAGTCGTCCACCATGTTGGTTATAAGATCGAACTGGCCCAGCATCGTCAGCACTATGGGTACCAGCATGAATACCAGCAGCAGCGCCAGCATCCCCCGCAACAGGCCCAGCGCGCCGCCGAATATGCCGTCATGGCTCTTGAGCATGGGGAAGGGATCGGCATAGTCCGCCCCGTTTATCACCAGCGAGAGTATCGTGCGTATTATAAGGAAACATACGAGGAACATAAGTATGTTTATGAATACGCCCACTATGGTCTGGTTGAAGTAGTCCCCCAGCGTCACTATGCCCTGATCCGCGAAGGCCTCCCGGGCGATGTTTTTGGCTATCTCCCTGCCCATGGGAAAGGGCAGATTGGAGGAGGCGATTATGTCGTTTATCTCGGCCGTGGAGAGGGAGGATATATCCATTCGAACGTATTCCGGGTTGGCGATAAACTCGCTGCCCTCGGTGTAGTACAGCATCATGTTGAATATCCTGTCGCTGTGCTTTATGGCGCTGGCCCCAAGGGGCTTGAGCAGAAAGCTCAGCACTACCGAAACAAAGTACGCGCCTATGTTAAGAAGCGTGGAAATAAATCCCTTATATATGCCGAAGAGCACGAATAACACCAGTATACATATTGATACCGCGTCTATGATGTTCAATGCTTTTCCTCCTTTTCCGGGCTGCCCGCCCTGTAAAGAGTCCGGTGCCGTTATAGTTCTGTTCTACTTGGTCACGCTGATATACAGCTTACCTTCCTTGCTGAGCATTATATGGTTATCAGAAAGCTTCTTCGCCCCGTCTATCTTTATGGGAAGCTCCTCCACGGCGAGCAGCTTTCCTCCGGCGGTGTAGGTGTACGCGGCGGTAGGGGTATAGATCATGAGCTTGCCCTTTATGAGAAACTCCGCCAGCGCCCCCTCGGGCGGGTGTACGGTGCTTATGGCGGCGCTGCCAACGTCCCCTTCAGGTACGGTGTACAGCTTGAGTATACTGTTGCTGCCCCCGCGCTGCTTATACAGCAGTATGGGGGATTCCCCTATACTGCTGTCCGCCAGCTTCCAGCCGTATACGGATATCCTGTAGACCTCGCTGCTGCCCGCCAGTGTATAGCGTATGAGGTCGCTGGTGCCGGAAAGGAACAGGCTTTTATCCGTGAATATGACGTCCCCGGTTAGCTGGTTCTGTACGTTTATGACGCCGGTGGTGCGCTTGGTGGCCAGGTTGTAGGTGGTTATGGTGCATACCGGCGTGGAGGCGGAAAGGTCCATCTCAAGGGTCCACAGGGTCTCGTCCTGCCTGTTGGAAAAGCCGAAATCTATAAGGTCGGCAGCGTCAAAGTCCATCTGGTCTGTCTGCGTCCCCGCCCCATCGTATATTACTATGGCGGTCCTGCCTGCGCTGTCCTCCCTCAGCACCGCTACGTGAGCCTGAGAGCACTTTACCCCCAGCACCTTGCCGGAAACTACTATGGGGGCCTCTGAGCCCACTATCTGCACTGCCGTATCGTGATACAGCACGGATATGCTGTCCGAGGCGGTGAGCTTCAGCTCGTCGGTGTTTATCTTGTATGAGGTATCCTTGCGGCTGTCCGCGATATCCTTATAGAAAAGCTTGCCCTCCTGGAAGTAAAGAAAGCCGGAGCCGGTATAGGCATAGTTGGCGGTATCCGTAAAGGGAAGCTCCGTCAGCTCCTTTGCGCCCTTCTTTGTGCTTTTGAGCAGGTGTATGAGGCCGAACACCAGCCCTATGGCCAGCAGCGCTCCAAGTGCCAGTATACCTATGCGCAGTATCATGCGGCTGCGCTGCTTTACAACATAGCGTTTCTTTCTCATTTGTTCCCTTTTTCTCCCGGAAGCGCAAGCTTTATCGCCCCGGGCAATACCTTAAATGTTACGGGGGTAGAGGAATCCAGCTCCCCGTCAAGGTTGATTATGTTTTCGCTGTCGCACCTTACCGCTATTTCCTTTGCCTTGAAGTAGCGCACGTGCCTTGAAGCTGTGTGGGCGCCCCTGGTATAGCGGGGCAGCAGCAGGAGAAACTGCGGTATGCTTATGGCCCGCAGTATGCATACGTCGAGCAGCCCGTCATAGGGGCTCGCCATGGGCGCAACGTGCATTCCTCCGGCGAAATGGGTGCCGTTGCAGGCGTTGAAGAGCAGCGCCCGCTCGGTAAAGCTTTCCCCGTCCGCCGTTATCTCGAAGGTGACGGGCTTGAGGTGCATAAGGCTCTGGAATATGCCCAGCATGTAGGGCAGCATTCCGTTGAACCTCTTTTTAAACTTCTCGGTGTTGATTATCACGTCCACGTCAAAGCCTGTTCCGCTGACGTTTATAAAGGGCTTGTCGTTCGCCATCGCCGCGTCCACCGGCCGGACCTGGCCGTACAGCGCCGCCTCCAGCGCTGCATCGGGATCGGTGGGCAGGCCCACCGCCTTAGCAAAGTCGTTGCCTGTGCCAAAGGGAAGTATTCCCATCTCTGTATCCGAACCTATAAGCGCCGCGGCCACCTCGTTTGCGGTGCCGTCGCCGCCCACGGATATCACCCGTTGGCAGCCTTTTCTGGAGGCTTCTTCCGCCAACTCTCTTGCGTGGCCCTTGCCGGTGGTATACCGCCACTCGAAGCTCCTGCCGCTCCTTTCTATCTGGGGAAGCAGCTCCTCAAAGAGCTTCCTGGACTTGCCGGAGCCGGACACCGGGTTCACTATAAAAAAACGATCGCACATTGAAACGTCTTTACTTCTCCTCTGTATTTGCCGCAGTCATATCCTGCTGCACCAGCATCTTTACGGCGCCCGGTATTATTTTATACCTTACCGGCATACCGGAGCCCAGTTCGCCATCGTAGTTTATTAAGCATTCCTCAGGGCATTCCACATAAAGCTCCTTTGTGCGGAAGTATTCCACCTCCGGAAGCCCCGTATGCTCGCCCTTGATGAATGAGGGGAGCAGCCTCAGGAACTTTGCCCTGCTTATACTGCTGACCACGCTCACCTCAAAAAGCCCGTCAAAGGGATCCGCGAAGGGCGTTGCCTTCATGCCGCCGCCTATGTACGCGCCGTTGCCTACGGATACTATCAGCGCGTCCTTCTTCCATACCCGCTCCCCATCGTGCAGCGTCAGGTGCAGGGTGCGCAGATGGGTGAGCGCGTCGACTATGCCCAAAAGGTATGGCAGCATGCCCTTGAAGCGCTTTTTATACTTCTCGTGCTTCAGCAGCACGTCCACGTCAAATCCGAAGCCCGACACGTTCACGAAAAATTTGTCGTTCACATAGCCCGCGTCCATGGCTCTCGGCCTGTCCGCCAGTATGATGTTTAACGCCTCACGGGGCTCAGTGGGTATTCCCAGCACCTTTACCATGTCATTCCCCGTGCCGAAGGGCAGTATGCCCATTACCGTATCGGTACCCACAAGGCCGGATGCCACTTCGTTCACCGTGCCGTCGCCGCCCACGGCTATTATGTACTTCTCCCCATGCTCAGCGGCAGCCCTGGCAAGCTCTCTGCCGTGGCCCTTGCATTGGGTAAACTCAAAGGTATAAGGAAACCTCATGTCGTCCAGCATACCCTTGACGGCTCCAAACTTATCTATGGCTCTGGTGCCGCCCGCAACAGGGTTTACTATAAAATGCAATTTATCCATATACATCTCCACATTAATGATCCACATTAAATAATAATCCAAAATGCCGGAATTGTACATACGTACCCTGCGAATTATCCATTAAAGTCCCGGTTTATTCACATTTGCGTCCGTCATGGCAGGCATTGCCAAGGGGCGGCACTGCGGGTATAATTGATAAGGTATACAATTCATTCCGTCAAAGGAGGGCGTATCGTGAGGTTCACTAAGATGCATGGCCTGGGCAACGATTTCATAGTGATAGATGCCATGGAAAAAGAATATTTTCCCACCCCGAATGATGCACGCCGGCTCTGCAACAGGCGCACCGGCATAGGGGCAGACGGGCTGCTGCTCGCGCTGCCCTCTCAAAAAGCTGATCTGCGCATGCGCCTTCTCAACAGCGACGGCAGCACTGCCGAGATGTGCGGAAACGGCATACGCTGCTTCGCAAAGTTTGCATACGAGCGGGGACTTGCGGGGTCGAACCCCATGAGGATAGAAACGCCGGCGGGCATAAGGCTGGCGGAGATGACCATAGAAAATGGCATCGTCACCGCCGTAAGGGTGGATATGGGGGAGCCGCTCTTTGAAAAGAAGGATATACCCATGAAGGGCGAGGGGATATGCCGCCTTGAAACCATAGAGGCGCTGGGCAGGAGCTTCACAATATCTGTGGTAAACACAGGCGTGCCGCACATGGCGGTGTTTGGCGAAGTGACGGAGGAGGACATACTCAAATACGGCCCCGCGCTTGAAAGGCACCCGCTTTTCCCGGCAAAGGTGAACGTGAACTTTGTAAATGTGGAGCCCGACGGCAGCATTTCCGTCCGCACCTGGGAAAGGGGCTGCGGCAGGACGCTGGCCTGCGGCACCGGAAGCTGCGCCGCCGCGGTATGTGCAAGTATGGCGGGCTTTACGGGGCGCAGTGTTAAGGTACATCTGGCTCTCGGAGAGCTTTTGATAGAATGGGCGGAAAACGGGCATATTTATATGACCGGCCCCGCAGAAGAGATATTTGAGGGAAATATAAAATAAATTATAAATTAGTAGTAAGAAAGGACGTTTGCCATGCATTACACGCTTTACCCCAAGGGAGTATGCTCAACACAGATAGACCTTGACGTCACCGACGGCAAGATACACAATCTCAGCTACACCGGCGGCTGCAACGGAAACCTTAAGGCTCTGGGCGCAATGTGCGAGGGCGCCAGCGCCGAGGAAGTCATACGCCGCCTTTCCGGCATAACCTGCGGCTACAAGGCCACCTCCTGCTCGGATCAGCTGGCGCGGCTCTTACAGGATGCCATGAAGAAAAATGCGTAAGGCGCAATAAATCTCAATGCGGTGGAAAATAAAGCTTTTCCGCCGTTTTTTATTGACATCACCTCCATCTTGCAAGATAATATTAAGATACGTAACCATCAGTTGACAAGGACACACAAGGTTTTAGAAGCCAAA
>ULVO01051373.1_pt1 | contig 19667 bp, 18 predicted proteins | sample 1959521 | NCBI WGS metagenome assembly ULVO01 (sample SAMEA4835788, study PRJEB28245) | human gut metagenome | biome: gut microbiome; material: fecal sample | place: Denmark | collected 2008
ATATTTCAACGCATTTTTAACGTTTTCGATCTCGGAATCTTCAATCGGAGTATTGAAATAATACAATTCACCGAGAGATCTTGCCGCTGCCGCCACACCCAAATCGGAAGCTTTGGCGTAACATTCGATTGCTTTTTGAATATCGATTTTTACATAACCGGTTTCATAGCAAAATCCGAGACGGGCAAAACACTCCGCTTCGCCTTTGTTTGCGCCCTCCGTATAAGCGTCGAACGCTTTTTTGTATTGAGAGCGGTAGCCCCAAGTGTCGCCAAGAACAGTATATGCCAAAACGCCGTTGTCGACGGCTTTTTGATAGTAAATCGTTGAGGTTTTGAAATCGCCGTCATCGGAATATAAATCGCCGATAGAAACGTAATACTTCGGCTTTTTAACGGCGAGCCGTTCGTATCTTTTCATTTTATCGCTATTTGTGCTCATATTGCCTCCTATTTTATAACGTTGCAAATGGTTTTGACGATATAAGTTTGTAATCGTCGTCGTGCGTATAAAACTGCTCCATAAGCCAATAAATGCCATTCGTTCCTTTTTTAAGTTTTTTTGATAGTTGTTCTTTTGTTATTGGCATAACTTGAAAAATGCTAATGTATTTATGTTTAGAAATAAAACACTTAACAATGCTTGGAGACTTAAATACTTCAGGTAATAATAAAACAATTCCACAGTATTTACCTTTTAGTCCAAAGTCAATGGTGTCTGATACTGTTATGTTATCTTTTTCATTAAAAGCATATTCTGAAGTTGACCAAAGCATTGAGTTTAATACAAGCCATTCGGTAGCAGTCTCATCAACTTTCACATCTGGAGATATAAACATCATATATTCATTTCTGCGATTTGCTTTTCTTCCCCATCCAATATCTCTTTCAGGCATTAAATAATCACTTGCACCAATAGTGCAAAGTTTCCAGAAGGGTAATTCACTAGTAGGCTCAAAAACATAAGTTGTTATTGGCTTCATATCATTAGGTAAAACATTCTTTTTTAATTTCAAACTAAAGGATGATTTTTGACCTAAAATAGTTTCGTAATGTTCATATAATTTTTGATGCCTTTTAGTTTCCATTTTACTCCCCGAATATCTTTTATATTTTTATATTATCACAAACACTTCGTTTTTGTATTTATTTTTTGCAAAAAAATAGCCCATTAGGAATTTTTTATCCTAATGGGTTGTTTTTATATTTCTTATTTTTGATTTCCTTGATTTTTCTTTTGATTGTTTGATTATTTATTTTGATTTTGCGACTAGGTTTGATTTTTTCTTAATTTTCTAAATAATCAAAAAAGTGGACTACCTGTGGCACTCCAAATAAGACTTAATTTGCTGAAAATGGCAAATAATATATAAATTTTAGAAATAAAAAAATCGCTGAAACCCTTGATTTTATGGGCAATTCAGCGATTTTATAATTGTTGTAAGGAAATAAGACTTTTCTTACAACACACTTGGCGCTCCCAGAAGGATTCGAACCCTCACACTAGGTTCCGAAGACCTATGCTCTATCCATTAAACTATGGGAGCCGATTTACTCGCATATTATAATACTTTATCGATTAAATGTCAAACAAAAATTTACGTAACTAATATTCAACAAACAAATACAAGAATATTGCTACACTTTGGCATGTCGTTTAAACGTATTTTGCATTTGCATGCACGTATGGACCAAAAAAATCATATGTGCTTACCCGAACGGCAAATTACGTGAAATACAAAAACTCCTAAGAACTTTTCCGCCGCTCCTAGCATATTATTGCCTGCCTTAGAAAAAATACACAACGCATTGGCTACATAAACGCATATACGGGACGTTCTTTTGCCTACTTTTCGTATAAGCTTTTAACATTCCGATTGCTACTAAAAACGCACAACGTACAGATTATATCAGCGCATATAGGAAATCTCTTGACGTTCTTTTGCCTACTTTTCGTATAAGCTTTTACTTTGCCTGTTGCTATTAAAAACGCACAACGTACAGACCATATCAGCGCACATAGGAAATCTTTTAACGTTCTTTTGCCTACTTTTCGTATAAGCTTTTACTTTGCCTGTTGCTATTAAAAACGCACAACGTACAGATTATATCAGCGCATATAGAAAACCTCTTGACGTTCTTTTGCCTACTTTTCTTACAAGAAAAGTAGGTTATGACAACAGCGACTTAACAATAAAACCCGCCATAGCCAACCCGGCCGCACCGGGCACGAAAGCGGTACTTCCGGGCGTACGATCCGAAGTCTTTATCGGCAATTCCGTCGAATAAACAACCGTAAGCTTGTTTATTCCCTTTTTTCGCAGCAGCGAACGCATAACTTTAGCGAGCGGACACCCTTGCGTTTTAAACACATCTCCGATCGCTACTGCCGTAGGATCGGTTCTGTTTCCCGTCCCCATACAACTTATGATATTTTTACCGCCGAGTTTAGTTGCCAGTTCGACTTTTGCGGCAACTGTATCGACAGCATCTGCGACAAAATCAAATTCGGAAAAATCCAAAACATCCGAATTCTCCGGCAAAAAAAACATATTATGCGCATGAACTATAACGTCCGGATTTATAGCTTTCAGTCTCAGAGAAATTGCGTCGACCTTGGGCTGCCCGATATTATCGCTTAGAGCAATAATCTGTCGATTTATATTAGACGCCTCTACGACATCACCGTCAACCACAGTAATTTCGCCCACTCCGCTTCGCACCAACGCTTCCGCAACGTATCCGCCGACTCCACCGAGCCCGAAAATAGCAACGTGCTTACTCTTAAGATTTTCGATATTCGCAAAAACTTTTTTTGTTCTACTTAAATCCATATAAATCACCGACTTTGACCTTTATGCCCGATTATAATCGGGCATTTCCGGCTAACGATATTTTTGCAGTCGAACGCAAAAATAAGCTAATCTATTATTTTTTTATCCCGAACAACGTAGGGAACGCCCACGCCAATAAAGCGACAATCAAAAATCCTACCGCCGCAAACCCTATACTTATAAGCAGTCTTAAGGGATAAGATTTAACGTACGGCATAATTTTATAATTTAATACCGACAACACCGTGCCCAACGCAAACCCTATATAAGAACCGAATATCATGCACACCAAGACAGGCAAAACGCAAGCAACGTAATCGTACCATTTAAGCATAAAAATAAGGCTCTTTTTTCCGCCCCTATACAGATACAATCCCGAAAACGGAGTGCCGGTAACCACTATTTTTTCTTTACCGAGTTCGTAAGTTTTTTTATCCACTTCGTTCAATTTGACGGTTTCGTACCAAACGTCGCACGTATTCTTCCAAAAATTTATTTCGACGGTAAATTGTCCGTCGTTTTCCACATAGTATCGCATACTCGTATTTTAGCATATCGCATTACCGTTGCGCAAGCAAAAAACTTCGACCGCCGCAAAAGCAATCGAAGTTTTATATTTAAACAATTTGCAGATTACGAGAAACGAATCACATGTCCGTTTTCCGAACGGTCAAGCGCTGTAGACACAATCGAACCTCGACTTGATTGTTTCTCTCGTCGAAAAAGACCGACTTCCTGTAAAATGCGTTCCGTGCGCTTTCGTACAAAGTCTGCGATAATCCGAACAGAAGATACCTACTAAATAAGCTTAAAGCCCTGTTCGAGATCCGCTATGATATCTTCAACGTTTTCGAGACCTACCGAAAGTCTGACAAGTCCGTCGGAAATTCCCGCAGCAGCTCTTTCTTCGGGCGAATAAGGCGAATGCGTCATCGAAGCCGGATGCTCGATAAGCGTCTCCGCATCGCCGAGACTTACCGCTATAGTAGCAAGCTTGAGACTGTTACAGAACTTGATTCCCGCCTGCATGCCGCCTTTTACTTCAAACGCTATTACTCCGCTGTATCCACCGTGCATTTGTTTAGCGGCTATTTCGTGTCCCTCATGGCTCTTAAGTCCGGGATAGTAAACCTTCTCGACTTTGGGATGCTTTTCGAGATATTCGGCAATAGCCTGAGCCGACTCACAATGGCGTTTCATTCTTACTTCCATGGTCTTAAGACCTCTGAGAATAAGGAAAGCCGCAAACGGATCCATAACCGCACCGGTCATATCTTTGAGACCGAAGAATTTAACGGTAGTGATAAAGTCCTTGCTGCCGCAAACGAAGCCCGCAATGACATCGCCGTGTCCGTTAAGATACTTTGTACCCGAATGAATTACTGCGTCGCAGCCGAGTTCGAGCGGACGCTGAAGATACGGAGTAGCGAAGGTGTTATCGCAAACAACCATAATCTCGGGATTGTAATCGTGAGCGATTTTGCTTACCGCTTTAAGGTCGGTTATCTTAAGATTGGGATTTGCCGGAGTCTCGAGGTAAACGCAGCAAGTATTGGGTTTTAAAGCCTTTTTAACCTGCTCGAGATCCGCCGTATCTATAAACGACACTTCTACGCCGTATCTCGTCATTCCGTGATTGAGATACGCAAAAGTGCATCCGTACAAAGCTTTGTCCGCAACGATATGCTTACCTGCGGCAGCGATAGACCAAAGGCACGAAGTAACGGCGCCTATACCCGAACCTACCGCACAACATGCTTCTGCCCCCTCGAGCGCAGCGACTTTTTCTTCCAAAACGGTAGTTGTGGGATTTCCGAGTCTGGTGTAAATATATCCGCCCTCTTCGCCGGCAAAACGCTTTCCGCCCTGCTCGCAGCTATCGAAATAAAAGGTGGAACTTTGGTATATCGGCGTAGCTAATGCGCCGAAAGTTTCTTTTTCAAAATTGCCTGCGTGAATGGCAAGCGTACCGAAACCCTTAGGATAGAATTTCATAACAGTCTCCTTGTATTTGATGTGTTCTTGTGCTTTAATTGTATAACTTTAAGCGGCAAATGTCAACCGTTATATCGGTTTGAGGCATAAATTTTGTGCCAGGGCATAATTATCTTATATGAATATTTTGCAGTGCATAATATTAGGTATAGTCCAAGGCGCAACCGAATTTCTGCCCGTTTCGAGCAGCGGACACCTCTTGCTCGCATATCGAATAATGGGAATCCCTGACGACCTTTCGTACACTTTGAGTCTGCATGTCGCAACGCTCGCCGCCGTATTCGTAGCCATGCGCAAAGAAATATTAGCTCTGATTAAGCGCCCGATATGCAAGCAAACCGGCTTAATTCTGCTCACTTCTCTTCCTACCGCAATAATTGCTGCCGTCGTATACTTTTTGGACGTGGATCTTAGTCCGCTATTGGGGATCGGCTTTGCCGTTACCGCTCTTATGCTGTTGTTTTCGGCAGATTTGAAAGGCAAAAAAGACATATCTGTCGGAAGCGCTATTATTATCGGCTTAACTCAAGGCTTGGCCGTAACACCCGGACTTTCTCGCAGCGGCTCAACGATATCGATGTCTCGAATTTTAGGCATAGAACGAGAAAAGTCTATAACGTATTCGTTTTTGGTATCCGTTCCGGTAATAATAGGTTCGTTTCTGACGGATGTGCTGAAGGGCGGTTTCTCCTTTTCTCCATATATGCTCGCAGGCTGCGCCTTCGCTTTTTTTACGGGTTTGCTCGCTTTGAAATTTATGTTAAAGCTGTTCGATAATCCAAAGGCTTTCGTAATTTATCTCACGTCTTTATCTGCGCTAGTAACGCTTAACGACTTGTTTTTTAAAATGTTTTAAGTATATTTCTTTCGACTGCAAGACATAATAACAACATGCAAAAGGTGTCTTACGGCTCAAAAGCTAAAATATGGCAGTTTTTAGGATGTGAACTGCTTACAATAGGATTAGGATTTTTAAGCGGACTGCTTAGCGGATCGATGAACGGTTATGACGGCATAAACATGCCTTCCTTTTCGCCTCCGTCGCAAATTTTCGCTCCCGTATGGACAATAATGTTCTTTTTAATGGGTTGGTCGCTTTTCCTTACGATTTCGCATCCGAAAACGGTACTGCAAAAAGCTTCTCTCGTTTTGTGGTGCGTCCAATTTGCGCTTGCGCTTATTTGGCCGTTCATATTTTTCAACGTCGATAAGACGGTGGCTTTCGTTATAAACTGTTTTTTGACCGCTACGGCAATAGCTCTTATAACGTTAAATTTTGCCGTCAACAAAACTTCGGCGTGGCTGCTTATACCGTATGTCTTATGGCTGATATTCGCATCGCTGCAAACGCTGGCGATAATTATTCTTAATGCGTAAAAACAAAAAGAAAAAAATAATTGTCGACGTTTCGGGTAGTTATACCGGCAAATATTTGTCTGCGGACGGAAAAACGCTGGATACTAAACCCGAACAAGACGTTGACGATTTGTAACAATAACTTAGCGACGGCTTTTAAGTAACGCTTTTTTGCAAGCGCACGGAGAGAATGCGCAAAAGCGACGGAAATATTCCGTCGCTTTTTTTCTCTCTAAATGTTACACTCGGTTTGACAATTCATCCCGTAGTTTACTTTTTCTATAAAAATATTAAACTTCCAGATAAGCGCAAATTAACTTTGAGGTCTCGATAAGAGCCGTAATATGCGTACGTTCCATACCGTGCGACGCATATATTCCCGGCCCTATCAACGCACCCTTTACGTCATGACCTGCCCTGAGCATTGCCCCTACGTCACTGCCGTAAAAAGGATAAATATCGACACAATGCTTGATACCGTCTCTTTCCGCATAACTTATAAGTCTGCTTACCATCTCGTAGTTGTACGGTCCGCCGCCGTCCTTAGCGCAAATGGAAACGTCGTACTCGGTACAGTTAAGGTCAAGTCCTATACATCCCATGTCAACCGCAAGCATTTCGTCGAGTCCGTCTCCCATGGGAGCTCCGCCATGACCGACTTCTTCGAATACCGTCACGTAAATTTCGGTATCGTATCTCGGTTTGATTCCGTTGTCGCTCATGTACTTCAGCGATGCGAGAATGCAAGCGACGCTTGCCTTATCGTCAAGGAATCTGGACTTGACAAATCCGCTCGGCGTAATAACGGTTTTGGGTTCATACGCTATAATATCGCCGGTACGTATACCTAATTTTTTAACATCGTCGGCGCAATTGACAACTTCGTCGAGTCGGACGTACATATTCTCCTCGTCCCGTTCTTTCTTTTGCGCATCGGGATATACGTGGCTGGACGGACTTAAACTAAGCACCGTTCCCGTATACACTCTGCCGTCTCGTGTATGTATTCGGCAATATTCTCCGTCCAAGGTAGGAAGCTGCGGACCTCCTATCTTTGTGAATTTGATTTTACCGTCAGAACAAATCGACCTGACCATAAGTCCGAGCGTATCGGTATGAGCGGCGAGCCCTACCTTTTTGCCTTTTTCCCTTCCGTCGACGTAAATTACGCCGCATCCTTTGTTAGTAACGTCGAATCTGTATCCGAGCGAAGCGGCTATCTCTCCGACATACACAATAGCCTTATCGCAATACCCGGACGGGCTGTCGATACCGGTAAGTCCCACCAACGTTTTCTTTAAAAATTCGCTGTCTATATTCATAAAAACCTCCGTTTTCTTATTTGTAAAATTCTTTTATAACCGCTCCGCCTAAACATCTGTTGCCGTGGTAAAGTACGGCATATTGTCCGGGCGTAATCGCTCTTTGAGGCTCGTCGAATTCTATGAAAGTCGTTCCGTCTCGATTTATCGTAGCTTTTACCTTTTGCTCGGGCTGACGATACCTGAATTTTGCCGTGCACTCGAAAGAGTCCGGAAGATTCGCTTTACCGATAAAATTCATCTTATCGGTAACCAACGAATTACTCATAAGCTCCTCGCCCTCGCCGCACGAAACGACAAGCACGTTGTCTTGCATACGTTTTTCGACAACGTACCATCTATCTTGCGCCTCGCCTTTAACGCCGCCTATTCCCAAGCCTCTACGCTGCCCGAGCGTATAGTACATAAGCCCGCAATGTTCGCCTATTTTTCTGCCGGAAGTATCCACTATTTTCCCCGGTTTAGCCGGCAAATACTCGGACAAAAACTCTCGGAATTTTCGTTCGCCTATAAAACATATACCCGTTGAATCTTTCTTTTTCGACGTTGCCAATCCATACCTGTCCGCTATTTCTCTCACCTGCGGCTTTAGCATTTTGCCGAGCGGGAACATTACGTTACGCAAATTATCCGTTGCCGTATCGCACAAAAAGTAAGTCTGGTCCTTGTTTGAGTCGGCTGCTTTAAGAAGCTGTACGTCATCGCCGTCATAACCGATGTCGCAATAATGTCCGGTTGCAACATAATCCCCGAGCTTAAGAGCATACGAACGAAATACCCCGAACTTTATTTCTCTGTTACATAGCACGTCCGGATTCGGCGTTCGCCCGGCTTTATATTCGCTGAGAAAATAGTCAAAAACCCTATCTTGATATTCTTTTGCAAAGTTTACCGAATAATGTTTTATGCCCAACTTTCCGCAAACCGCTTGCACGTCTGCCCAATCTTCCGCCGAAGTACATTGACCGCCTTCTTGCTCTTCCCAATTGTGCATAAACAAGCCTACTACGTCATATCCTTGCTCTTTAAGCAGCAAAGCCGCTACCGACGAATCCACGCCGCCGCTCATTCCTATAACCACGCTTTTGCTCATAGATTCGGCCTCGCATTAAGAGTCATATCTGCGTAATCGCATCCTTCCGTCGCCGAATAATACGCCCGCATTGCAATCATCATTCCGTTATCCGTGCAAAGAATCGGCGACGGATAAATAACTTTGAATCCGCACTTCTCGCCCTCAGTCAAAAGACGTTGACGAAGATAAGAATTTGCCGCTACGCCGCCCGCTAAGGCAATCGTCTTACGGCATTGTCTTTTTGCAGCCTCTATTGCCGTGTCCACCAAAATATCTACCGCCTCTTTTGTAAACGAAGCGCAGACATCCGCTTTGTTTACGGTTTCGCCCTTTTGATTGCTGTTATGAATAAAATTAACTACAGCCGTTTTCAGTCCGGAATAGCTCAGCGACAAATCTCTGCTGACGCCTTTAGCGTGCTTATAAAACTTAATACAGGGAGTCCCTTGCTTTGCCAGCTTATCTACCTCGGGACCGCCGGGGTATGGCAATCCTAACATTCTCGCAACTTTGTCAAATGCTTCGCCTATGGCGTCGTCCTTGGTTTCGCCTACCGTTATGTATTTATTGTAACCTACTACGTCTATTATCGACGTATGTCCGCCGCTTGCGACCAACGCCAAAAAAGGCGGCTCTATATCATGTTCTATATAATTTGCGCAAATGTGTCCTTCGATATGATTAACTTTAATTAAAGGAATATTTTTTGCCATGGCAAGCGCTTTCGCCGACGAAACGCCGACAAGCAATGCGCCTATAAGTCCGGCTCCGTAAGTAACGCCTATGCAGTCTATATCGTCGAGCGTAACGGCAGCATCTTGCAACGCATGGTCTATACACGGTAAAATAGCGTCGGTATGATTTCTCGACGCTACTTCGGGGACAACGCCCCCGTAAATTCTATGAATAGGCACTTGCGACGCAATTACCGACGACAGAACTTTACGTCCTCTGAGTACGGCAACCGCAGTTTCGTCACACGAACTTTCTATGCCCAATACGAGCGGATTTCCGCCCTTAAGCGAATCGAATTTTGCTTTTGTTTCGCTGTACATATTACGCCTTTCTCAGATAGTCGAAAATAAACTCGTCGATGTTGCCGTTCATTACCGAACCGATGTCCGGATCCTCGTAGGAAGTACGATGATCTTTTACAAGAGTATACGGCTGAAAAACATACGAGCGTATCTGACTTCCCCATTCTATTTTCTTTATTTCGCCCTTAATGCCTGCCGCCTTTTCCATGTTTTCACGCTCTTTTAATTCTACGAGTTTGCTCGTAAGCATGCGAAAAGCCGTTTCTTTGTTTTGGATTTGGCTGCGTTCGTTCTGACAAGACACGACTATTCCTGTCGGAATATGAGTTATTCGTACGGCGCTATCCGTCTTATTAATGTGCTGACCGCCTGCGCCGCTACTTCGATAGGTGTCTATCCTGATATCCTCCGGTCTGATTACAACCGAAGTATCGTTTTCTATTTCCGGCATAACTTCCAAGCTCGCAAACGACGTGTGCCTTCGCGCATTGGAATCAAACGGCGATATTCGTACCAATCTGTGAACGCCTTTTTCTGCCTTAAGATATCCGTACGCATTGCGGCCTTTTACCAAAAACGTTATGCTTTTAAGTCCCGCCTCATCGCCGTCGAGAACGTCCAAAACCTCTACCGTAAAACCGTTTTTTTCGGCGTACATGCGATACATACGATAAAGCATTTCCGTCCAGTCCTGCGCTTCGGTGCCGCCTGCGCCTGCATGCAGAGTAAGTATGGCGTTATTTGCGTCGTATTCTCCCCTGAGCAACGTCGTAAGATGCATTGTCTCTATATCTTTTTCCAGTCTTTCGACAAGCTCTTCGAGTTCGGGCACCAAGCTTTCGTCATTTTCGGCTTCGATGAGTTCTACGTAACCGTCCGCATCTTTTATCAGCGCTTCTTTGCGCTTTATATCTTCGAGTTTGTCGTTTACCGCCTTGGCTTCGGCATTAATGCTTTGCGCTCGTTTTACGTCCTTAAACAACTCCGGATCTTCTTGTAACAAAGCAAGTTCTTTTTTTCGCTGCTCCAACTTGTTCGGATCGAAAAACTCCAAACATCCGTCGAATTTGGTCTTTAACGCCTTGATTCTTGCTTTTATATCGTCTAATACTACCATCGAATTCTCACTTCTTCATGCAGCAATGTTTGTACTTTTTACCGCTTCCGCAAGGACACGGATCGTTAGGACCTATCTTTTTGTCATTTACAACGGGGGTGCGGGCGGTTCTCGAACCGTTGCTGCTTGCTATCAAATCCACATTCTGCTCTTCTCGTCTGGTGGGCGCTTTTTCTACGCTTACTCTCATAAGATAGGCGACAGTCTGCTCTCTTATGTTGTCGTTCATCTCTTCGAACAAATCGAATCCTTCTTTTTTGTACATCATTACGGGATTCTGTTGTCCGTATGCCTGAAGTCCGATATCCCTGCGCAGTCCATCCATAATATCTATATGGTCGGTCCATTTGTTGTCCACTATTTTAAGAAGAATAATTCTTTCGACTTCTTCGAAATCGCATCCTATTTCGGCAGCCGCAGTAATCTTTGCGTTATATACCTGCTGCATGCTTTCGTAAAGCATGTCTTTTAGCTCCGAAATATCTTTGTCTGTCATATTTTCGGGAGTAAAATACTCTTCTTCGTCGGGAAGCAACATTCTGTTTACTTCCTTATTCATCTCTTCGACGTCCCATTCCTCCCAATCGAGTTTAGGATTGGTGTAACGAGAAACGATGATGTCTATTTGGGTACGCATCATTTCCAGAATAGTTTCGTGGACGGACTCTCCCCTGAGCACTCGATTACGTTCTTCGTAAACGGTATGACGTTGAACATTCATTACGTCGTCGTATTCGAGTACGGTTTTTCTTGCCCGGAAATTTCTGCCCTCGAGTTCTTTTTGCGCATTCTCTATGCCTCTTGAAAGCATTCTTACCTGCAGAGCCTCGTCCTCGCTAAGCTTAAATATGTCGGCGATTCTCTTCATTCTGTCACCGCCGAAAAGCCGAATCATGTCGTCTTCCATAGACAAGTAAAATTTCGTGCTACCTTCGTCGCCCTGTCTGCCGGCACGACCTCTGAGCTGATTGTCGATACGTCGGGATTCGTGACGCTCCGTACCTATAATGCGCAAACCGCCGAGCTTCTTTACTTCTTCTTTCTCTTGCGAGATTTCGCCCTTATATTTGTCGTACAAGTCCTGATATATTTTTCTCGCCTGTAAAATCTCCGGATCGTCGGTATTAAAGTAAGAGGTGGCATTATAAATGGTTTCCTCACTCATTCCGTCCGCACGCATTCGTTGCATTGCAAGATATTCGGCGTTACCGCCGAGCATAATATCAGTACCTCTGCCCGCCATATTGGTGGCTATTGTAACCTGCCCTTTTTTACCTGCCTGCGCTATTATTTCCGCTTCTTTGAGATGGTTCTTTGCATTAAGAACGTTATGCGGAATTTTGTGCTGACGCAGCATTTTGCTCAAATCTTCGCTCTTATCTACCGTCGTGGTACCTACCAATACAGGCTGACCGCGCTTATAACAATCTTCTACGTCCTTTATTATCGCATTAAACTTGCCCTTAAGCGTGCTGTAAACCGCATCTTCTTCGTCTATACGAATGCTGGGGCGGTTGGTGGGAATGGTAACTACGTCCAATCCGTAAATACCCCTGAACTCTGTTTCTTCGGTTTTAGCCGTACCGGTCATGCCGCTAAGCTTGGTGTAAAGTTTAAAGTAGTTTTGGAAAGTAATCGTAGCTCTCGTACGATTTTCGTTCTGAATGCGTACGTTTTCCTTAGCCTCGATTGCCTGATGCAAGCCGTCGCTGTATCTTCTGCCCACCATCACTCGTCCGGTAAACTCGTCTACGATAAGAACTTCACCGCCGTCTACGATATAATTCTCGTCCTTTTTCATAAGGTAAACGGCTTTTAACGCATTATTGATATAGTGGTTCAATTCGGAATGTTCCACATTTGTTATATCGTCTATATTAAAGAATTTTTCTGCCTTACGGTTACCTCTTTCGGTAAGGTTTACGGCTTTTTTCTTTTTGTCTATTTCATAATCGCCGTTTGACTCTTCGTCGTCTTGCGTTTTACCTTCGTCGTCGATGTTGGTGGACGCTTTAAGAGTGCGAACGAATTTGTTTGCGATAGCGTACATGTCGCTGGACCTTCCGCCTGCCGAGCTTATTATAAGCGGAGTACGAGCTTCGTCGATAAGTATACTGTCGACCTCGTCTATAATTGCGTAATTGAGTCCTCTTTGTACCAAATCTTTTTCGTAAACCACCATATTGTCTCTGAGGTAGTCGAATCCGAACTCGTTATTCGTGCCGTACGTTATGTCGCACGCATACGCCGCCTTCTTTTGCTCGTGACTCATGCCGGCGATTATAACGCCTACGGTAAGTCCGAGGAATCTATGCACCTTGCCCATCCACTCGGAGTCACGCTTTGCAAGATAATCGTTTACGGTAACGATATGCACTCCTTTGCCGGGAAGCGCATTAAGATAAGCGGGCAAAGTCGCAACCAAAGTTTTACCTTCGCCGGTACGCATCTCCGCTATACGTCCCTGATGATGAACGATACCGCCCATAAGCTGCACTCGGAAATGGCGCATGCCCAAGACTCTCTTCGCCGCTTCTCTTACGACGGCGAACGCCTCGGGCAGAATATCGTCCAACGTTTCGTAATTTTCATTAAGTCTGCGTTTAAATTCCGCAGTCATTTCTCTAAGCTGCTCGTCCGAATAAGCTTCGAATCGAGGTTCAAGCTCCTCTATCTTATCTACGATTCTTTCTAATTTTTCTATCTGCCTGCGGTTGTTGCCGCCTTTAAGAAATGAAATAAGTCCCATCTAATTCCCCTTAAATAATGCGCGTAGCAGCCTTTGCGTAAGCTCCGTTTTCTTTTTCTTTGTCTGCGTCGGCTATCACCGTTATGCTGCCGTAATTGAAATTTCTGCCGACTCCGAACACTGCTCTTTCGGCATCTCTGTCACCAAGGAAGCTTAATCCGCTCGCTACGATTACCACATCTTTGCCTTCTTCGCACAATCTTTTCGCTCTCGAAACGGCAGTCAGCACCGTCTTTGTCGAGTTCTCTGCAGACATGTCGAACGGTACGGCAAACTGCTCGTCGTTAAACTTGCTTTCGGGCAACACTCCGATGGGGATAAACAGACAATTTTCAAACCATTCTGAAATTTTTTTGCCTTCCTCTGCGGTAAGCGAACTCATAAGCACTCTTTCGCCCTTTTTAAGGCCGGGGAACTTCGCTTTCGCTTCGTTGCAAAGTTTCATTTTCTCGCCTGCCTGCGCCTGTAACTGTTCAAATCGAGGTCGGTCTGCGGAAACGTCATGCTCGGTTTTGTTTATACCTATCATCACGTATCCGCAACTCTCGGATTTTGCGTATGTTCCGGTTATAACGTCGCCGTCCCGAAGTTTCCATCGCTCGATAAGCGCTTTCGGCACAACTATATCATCGAGATATCCATTGAAATATATGCCCTTAACCTCATTTTCGACCTGAGTCATGCCCTCGGGCACGTAATCGGACACGAGCTTGTCCGCCATACGTCTTACCAGTTCCGCCTTTTGCAGCCTGGTGGGTGCGCCGATTGACAACTCTTGCGCTTCCTGTCTGAGTTCGAATATATTTTTCTTTTTCAAAGTCAAATATATTTCGTCGTACATCTTCTTTAACTCGTCGGAAAGCGTGTCGTATTCTATCCTAACGGAAGGTTTGCTTTTTTTTCTTGCCATAATTTTTCTCCTAATCTTTGTAACGATAAACTGATTTTCTTCTTTTGCCGCCGTATTTTTCCCTTAAAACTCAGTCCGTAAAGTTATCCATAATCAGTATAACACAGTTTCTTTTACAAATCAATCTTTTTCATAGACTTTTCAATTCTTTAGTATTACGGCTTCGCCCGAAAACACCTTAATTCTCCCTTTTTCAGTTTTTACTACCAAGCATCCGTCTTCTATATCTTCCGCAACTCCCTCGCCGTTGCAGGTGCTAACATATTTGCCGATAGTAAAACAATGCGATTTATAGTAATCGTAATCGCAAGCAGACAATTCGCAATAAAGTTTTCGATAAAGTTCGGCTGCAAATAAATTTATGCCGTCGGCTTCGGAAAACAGCGGGGCGGCTATATCCTTGAGCGAATCGGGAAGCTCGGACGCATAATCGATGCCTATACCTATAACCACCCTGTCGCCTCGCCTTTCCGCCAAAATTCCGCATACTTTTTTACCGGCGACAAAAACATCGTTTACCCACTTAATGGAAGCATCAAATCCGTATTCTATCAAAAGTTTACAAACGGCGCAACCTGCCGAAACAGTGAGCGACGCAGGCGAAAAAGGAATAAGGCTGCCTTGCACGTTGATTTTTTCATCGATTACGTCAAAAGCAATCGAAGTATAAATACCGCCTTCTCCCGAATAAAAATTACGTCCGTTACGACCTCTGCCGCCGCTTTGCGTTCGGGCAAAAACCACGCCTCCGTTGATAAGAGCATGCTCGTTCGTGCTTTCGCAAGCGTCGAGCACCGTCGCCGTTATTCCGTAACTTTTCAAAATCTCTTCATTTATCGATTCCATAGGTAAATAATATCACTACTATCGCAAATTTGCAACCTTTTTTGCCGGAAATGACTTTACAAACGATTAAAATTGTAATATAATTGAATCAGGGAGGAAATATTTAACGTGTTTTTGTTATTTAATGCGGCACAGCCGTATGTATACGTAATAATCGGAGCGACTGTTGTCGTATTTGCGATAGTCGTTATAGTATTTGCACGTTTGCAAAAACGACCTAATAATTACGTACCGGATAATATCGACGAATCGGTGGATAAGGCAGCCGAAAAAATTAAAGAAACACAGCCCAAAACCGTACCGCCCGCCGCCACGGTCGAAGCCGACGAGCATATTCCCGGCGAAAAGCCCAAAGAAACGGTTGTTCATGTCTTGTACAACCACACTCTTAAAACATGGGAAGTGGATTTTTATACCGAAGACGAGATCGTTCCCCATTGTACCGAACAAACTAAAGCGGAAGCGATTATATCGGCAAGGAAAGTTTGCGACTCCACGCTTTGGCCGCTAGTCATCCACAACAAATTCGAATAAACAAAATCAATTGCGATTTTGGCAACAATATTGGCAACGATATCTGATTTTAGTAAACACTTACATCGTCCTACCGAAAGGTACGGGCGATTTTTTTATGAACTGAAGCTAATCGTTTTTTGTGATTTCCGTATCGAAATATCTCGACTATGCCTCCGAACATGAGTTTTAACGTTGTCGATTTCAGTATCCGAATACGCAAGGTTGCAGTATCGTTATCGCAAGACGTTATAGAATACACAAGCGCACCATACAATTCATATTGCGCATCCGTTTTTCGCCGGTCAATCGATAGAGCCGATCACACGGCATATAGCTTCAAACGACAATTATAAAGTTAGCATCGTAAGCCTTATTTTCTTGTTAGTTGCGCCACATAAAAATCGTCCGACGCTTACGAGTCGGACGACAAAAAACATTTAAAATATTATAACGTATTATCTTTTTAACGCCTCTTCTACCGCAACGGCGCAGGCAACGGAAGCGCCTACCATGGGGTTGTTGCCCATGCCTATAAGTCCCATCATTTCCACGTGTGCCGGTACCGACGAAGAACCTGCAAACTGAGCGTCCGAGTGCATTCTGCCCATAGTGTCGGTCATGCCGTACGATGCCGGACCTGCAGCCATATTGTCCGGGTGCAAAGTTCTGCCCGTACCGCCTCCGGAAGCTACCGAAAAATACTTTTTGCCGCTATCGTAGCAAAGTTTTTTGTACGTACCGGCTACCGGATGCTGAAATCTGGTGGGGTTGGTCGAATTGCCGGTTATGGAAACATCAACGTCTTCTGCTTGCATAATGGCAACGCCTTCTCTGACGTCATCGGCACCGTAACATCTTACCTTTGCCCTTTCTCCGTCAGAATAAGCGATTTCTCTCACCACCTTAAGTTCGCCGCTGAAATAGTCATACTCGGTCTGAACGTAAGTAAATCCGTTAATACGAGATATAATCATAGCTGCGTCCTTACCCAATCCGTTAAGAATTACTCTGAGCGGATTCTTGCGAACTTTGTTTGCCGTGCGAGCTATGCCGATTGCACCTTCCGCCGCAGCAAAGCTTTCGTGTCCTGCCAAGAAACAAAAGCACGAGGTCTTTTCGTCCAAAAGCATGGACGCAAGGTTACCATGTCCTAAACCCACTTTACGAAGTTCGGCTACCGAACCGGGTACGCAAAACGCCTGCAAGCCTTCGCCTATGGCTTTTGCCGCTTCGCTAGCCACCTTGCAATTCTTCTTTATTGCGATTGCGCAACCGAGAGTATACGCCCAACTTGCGTTATCAAACGCTATCGGCTGAATCCCTTTAACTATACCGTCAACGTCTATATTCTTGTCGAGACAGATCTGTTTAGCCTGTTCGAGGTCTTTTATCCCGTACTTAACCAAAGTCTCGTTGATTTTGTCTATTCTTTTTTCATATCCTTCAAATCGTACCATAATCTGTCTCCTACTCCTTTCTCGGATCGATATAACGAGCCGCTCCGTCAAATCTTCCGTATCTGCCGGTAGACGACTTTAACGCTTCGTTAGCATCCATGCCTGCTTTTATCTTGTCCATCATCACGCCGAGTCTTACGAATTCGTAACCTATAACCAAATTATCTTCGCTCAACGCAAGTCTGGTTATATAACCTTCGGTCAAATCGAGATATCTGACGCCCTTAGCCTCGGTGCTGTAGATAGTACCTATCTGACTGCGATGTCCCTTACCCAAATCTTCGAGTCCTGCGCCTATTTCCAGCCCGTCCTCCGAGAATGCCGATTGGCTGCGACCGTAAACAATCTGCAAAAACAACTCTCTCATTGCCGTATTGATTGCATCGCAAACCAAATCGGTGTTAAGCGCCTCCAGTATGGTTTTGCCGGGCAGTATTTCTCCTGCCATGGCGGCAGAATGAGTCATACCGGTGCATCCGATGGTTTCCACCAACGCTTCTTTTATGACTCCGTTTTTAACATTGAGCGAGAGCTTGCAAGCTCCCTGTTGCGGAGCGCACCAGCCTACGCCGTGAGTAAATCCGCTTATATCCTTTATCTCTCTCGCCTTTATCCATTTTCCTTCTTCCGGAATGGGCGCGGCACCGTGATTGGGCCCCTTGGCTACGCAAATCATATTTTCTACTTCTTTAGAAAAACGCATAAAAACCTCCATTATCGTGTATGAGCTTATTTTATCACATTTCATTGTTTTTTACAAGAAAAATCACGGTTTATAAGACGCTTAAAAAAATTTTTGCTTTTTACTTTACTTTAGACTTATCAGTGTGTTAGTATAATATGTGATGTTCTTTTAGGAGGCAAAAAAATGGAAGTAGGAATTAAAGGCAAAAGAGAACGTATCGTCCCCTACGAGCAAACGGCGGAATACATATCCAGCGGATTGCTGCCGGTGTTTGCTACGCCGTGCATGATTCAATTTATGGAAGAAACTGCACGATTGTCGGTGGAGCCGTACCTTGCGGAAGGTCAAAGTACCGTAGGCACCTTGGTAAACGTCAAGCACTTGGCTTCGACTTTCGTGGGCAGCAAGGTTACTTGCGAAACCGAACTTATCGAAGTTGACAGGAGAAAACTTGTGTTTAGCGTAAAGGTTTACGACGAAACCGAACTTGTAGGCGAAGGAATTCACGAAAGGTTTATTATCGACAACCGGAAATTTATCGATAAACTCGAAGCCAAAAAGCAGTCTCTTAATAAATAATCATGGATTGGAATTTTTTATTTTTCCTTAACAGCGCCTTGCTCGGCGTAGGTTTGGCAATGGACGCCTTTTCGGTTTCGATTGTCAGCGGTCTTAACGAATCCAATATGAAAAAAAGCAAAGCAATGGAAATCGCCGGCGTCTTTGCTTTCTTTCAAGCGCTTATGCCTATGTTAGGTTGGGTGTTGGTGTCGTTTTTGGCAGAAAAGTTTACTGCTTTTCAAACATATATTCCGTGGGTAGCATTCGCTTTGCTTGCTTTTTTGGGCGGAAAAATGATAATCGAATCCCTCAAAAAGAAGAGCGACGAAGATCAAAACAAAAAAACCGTTCTCGGCTTCGGAACATTGTTAGTTCAAGGCGTAGCCACCTCTATAGACGCCCTATCCGTAGGTTTTACTATCGAACAATACCCGCCTATAATGGCATTGGTTTGCGCACTGATTATAGCGGCGATAACTTTCATAATCTGTCTGTCAGGCGTACTACTCGGTAAAAAATTCGGATCGCTGTTTAAAAAAGCCGACCTAATAGGCGGAATAATCTTAATCGGTATCGGCGTGGAAATATTGCTTACGTCACTGCTGTAAAAGACAAAACGAATATTCAAACGACGGCAAATTCGATCGGATTTAATCAACAGTTTCAGTAAAATTAAAGTGAATTATTCGAATCCGCATTCAAAATCCGACTTAAACGAAAAATTAAATATTAAATCAAAACGAATGAGTTCGAAGATTCTTCGGACTCATTTTGTTTCAGCTTCATTAAGTACAAAAAATATATTTTTACAATAACAACTCGTCCGTCTAATTAAATTATGCGATTTGCCGAAATGCTTAAAAACAAGCATCGAAATTCATCCGATTTTGCGATATATCGAGCGATAACGCCTTAGCAAATCAGTCGACCGTATCACCGCCTTTTATATAACCTAAATTCAAATAGTCTGCAAATTCATTGCTATGGCGCCATTAACCGTATTTCCGCATAAGCCTCATGTTCGTGCAATTAATAATTTCGTCTCGTCAAAAAAGGTAGAACCAATCTGCCAATGACGCTATAATGATTCTTAACAACAAAATCTTATTCCCGCTACCGAAGTCAAAATGACTATCCGCTATCTTGGAGCTACCGGACGATTCGAACCGGCGATTTGCTGCTTTGCCGAGCGAGCCTTGCGAGCGAAC
>ULVO01011330.1_pt1 | contig 19658 bp, 17 predicted proteins | sample 1959521 | NCBI WGS metagenome assembly ULVO01 (sample SAMEA4835788, study PRJEB28245) | human gut metagenome | biome: gut microbiome; material: fecal sample | place: Denmark | collected 2008
TTTCTAATCTCTTACTTCAGCTTTTTTAGGAGTTTTTCGATGCGGCGGTGGCTTTGCACGAGGCGGCCCCAGGGGATGCGACCGTTTTTCACGTTTTTCACAATCAGGTCAACGAGTCGGAAAGGGCGGTCGGCTTCAAAGCCGGTGTTGATGTTGTTGCCTACGCAGAGCAGGTCGCAACCAGCGTTGATGGCAAGCACGAGGGCGTTTTCGATGTCGTATTTCTTGATGATGCCCTCCATATACATATCGTCGCTCACCACCACGCCATCGTAGCCCAGCTGCTTGCGGAGCACACCTTCGATGGTCTTGCGCGAGAGCGTGGCAGGGTGTTCGGGGTCGATGTTGGCGTTGATGATATGTGCCGTCATCACCATATCCACCTTGCCCTTCTTGATCAGTTTGCGGAACGGTTCGAGTTCGGCAGGGGTCCAAGTGTCGGTCACGTCAACGAATCCCCAGTGCGAGTCGCCCAAGGCGTTGCCGTGTCCGGGGAAATGCTTCACCACATTGAGAATGTGGCGGCGGTGCATCTCGTCGATTTGAATGCCAGCCTGACGCACAATCACATCGGCATCGGAGCCAAAACTGCGGTGGAGCTTGCCGATAGGCGGACACTCAGGATTGAGCACGTCGAGCACCGGGGCGAGATTCAGATTCACGCCGCTCGAAGCCAGTTGCTCGGTCATCAGCCGTGCGTAATGCTTTGTGGTGTCGCGATTGTCGAGATTGCCCAAATATTCTGCTTCGGGCAGTTTCTCATATCCGTAGGCAGGTTTCAGACGCTGCACACGGCCACCTTCCTGGTCGGCGGCGATAAGCAAAGGATAGTCGGCAAAGGCTTGCAGGTCGGCAGTGAGTTTGGCGAGCTGCTGGTGCGAAGTGATATTGCGCGAGCCCAGTTTCGCGGTGCCCGTCAAGTCGATGTCAAACAGCACGATGCTGCCCACCTTCAGGTCACGGATATAGCGCGCCGCATCGCTTTCGGCATCCACGGTGTTGCCCTTAAAGCCCACCATCAGCATTTGTGCGGCATAACGGCGCAGTTGTTCATCGCTCGGAATTTGAGCCTTGATAGCAGACGCCGCCATCAGCACGGCGGCGAGTGAAAGAAAAAGTTTACGTTTCATGAGTAGTTGGTAGTTAGTAGGAAATGGAAAAAGTCTAATAGTCGGAGCGTGCTGTAGCGATTGCTTGCGCTGTTCGCGTTCGTGTTGACTGTTAGACTCTTTTTATACTCTTATATATTACTGTGCGGCTTTTTAGTCGAAGAAGTGGAAGAAGAAATAGCAGGCTATCCACTCGTAGCGCACGCTCTGTGCGTAGCCAATTATCTTCTTGTCGGCATCGTAGATTTTGCCGCTGCGGTCGATGTTGCCCAAAATGCGGCTCTCGCCGTCGCGCACGGTGCCATCGTTGAGGATATAGCCAATGCGCTCATTGTCGTTGTTGTAGATTTGCAGACCCTTGATAAGTCCGATTTGCTTGCTGTTTTTGTTACGAATCACCCCATCGCGGTCGAAGAAGCCGATAGGGCGTGAATCGTTGTCGCGCACTGTGCCATTAGGCGAAATGCGACCTATGTTGTGATGGTTGGCATCGCGGATAGTTTGCGCCCCAGCCTGTGGAGCGAAATTAGCCGTGAGAGCCATCAGCAGCACCATCATTATGAATCTTAAAGCCTTCATTGTTTTATGAGTTATTAACCATCTGCAAAGGTAAAGCAAAAAAAATTAACTACCAACTCACTTCACCTTTTACACCCTCTTTGACTCCCCACCACCCCCAAAAGTTTAATTTTGTGTTTTAGAAATATGGTGAGAATGAGCAGACTTAGTAGTTATTTTCGGGTAATTATTTTTGCAAATCACGGTGGATTTGTGGATTTTGAAAAAAAAGTGTACCTTTACAAATTAAGGTTCGCACATGATTGCAAGCGAAGTTCTGAAAAATTCAAAAATAGGAGCAGGTATTTATTCATAATCGTATAATTAGGTATGATACTATCATCTTTCAGCTACAAAGAGTCGGGGTGGGAGCTTGTAGAGCTTGCCCCACTGAGTTCGGTGAATTTGCTTGTTGGAAAAAATGCCACAGGCAAGTCGCGTTCTTTAAGAGCTATTCACAATATCACAACTTTTCTTCAGATGAAAGATTACTTGATGGACTCTCGCTCATTTGAGGCTAATCTAACATTTATCTCACAAGAGGCGGGTGACTGGAAATTGGAGTATTCCTTTAAGATTAATGAAGGAGTGGTGGAGAAAGAAGTGCTTACTGTGGGTGATGAGACCTTAATTACGCGCAGCAAAGCAGGTGTGAAGTATAAGGATGAAACGATTAATCCACCTTCCGATAAACTTGTGGCTCAAATTCGCCGTGATAAAGACCAATTTCCTGAGATAGAAATGCTGATGCTTTGGGCAGAAGGAGTGATTTTTGTGAATTGCTCAGAGATAAATTCCCACACGTTGCTCGATACGGGTAAAGTGCAGAATGTGTATTCGTTCAGCCATTTGGTTGACTCTTTGTCGGCAACCGACCATAAGATGGTTTTAAATCATGCGCAAACATTAGGATTCAACATATCGAGCATCAAAACCGTGGAAGCGGTGAAAGGTGTAAGACTTGTGCAAATTAAAGAGAAATCGGTGGCAAACGAGATGATTGATGCGCAATTATCGAATGGTATGCTGCGAACACTTTATCTTCTCTGCTTCGCATCGGTAATGAAGCACAACAAGAAATTGAGTATGCTTCTCATCGATGACCTCGGCGAGGGGCTTGACTATCGCCGCTCTGTGGCTTTGGGAAAGATTATTTTTGATGATTGCAAGCAAAATGGTGTGCAGCTCATAGTGTGCTCTAACGATGCGTTTTTAATGGACATCGTGGATATAGACCACTGGCAGGTGCTTAGCCGAAAGAATAGCAGGGTGACCACCATCAATTCACAAACACACCCTGGCTTGTTCAGAGAATTTAGGATGACAGGGTTGAGTAACTTTGATTTGTTTTCTTCAGATTTCATAGATAGCTATTTGAAAAGAGAGGGTAAATGAAATATGCAGTTTATGTAGAGGGGAAAGCAGAACTTCTGTTTGTGGCAGACGTGCTGGCGAAATATTCCAACTACGACCCTGTGGTTGTAGGATTTAGGTGCATTAATCTGAACGACGACAGTTTTGAGTATGTTCAGTTCCCAATGCAGGGCGATGTGGAAACTTCTCGTGATTTCTACCAAATCGTGAATGTGAATAATGATGGTTTGGTGATTTCAAAGCTCAGGAAAGACATTCCCAACCTCGTTAAGCAAGGATACGAAATTATTGTTGGGTTGCGAGATGTGTTTAGTGCCGACTATAAGTTGCTTTGTACTCATCAGCAAGTTAATATGGTGCTTATCAGTGAAATGCATGAAGTGCAGTCTGGCCAGTTGAATGTGGTAGAGGGTGCAGATGTGCGTCTGCATTATGCCATTATGGAATATGAAACGTGGATGATGGCTCTAATGGGCAATTATGTGAGTTCAAAAGGAGGCGATTTTGCTAAAATTCTTGAAAAGATTGGTATTGATCCGAATTCGGATTTTGAGCAGGAAATTTATCACCCCTACAACAAAGTGCAAGAGGTATATAAGGCTGTGAACGAACGCTACGGCAAGCACGAGAGCGACCATTTAGCGTTTTTGGCTTCGGTGTCGGTTGCAGATTATGAGAAGTTGCGCCATTCGGGGCGATGTGCGTCGTTTAAGCACTTTATTGACAGTTTGCTTTTAAATAATAACTAATAAGCTTTTATAGATATGAAACGGATTGGATTGTTGGTTTTGGTCGGTGTGTGGGCGGTTTTGGGCTTTGCGCAGGATAGCATGCAGATGGATTTGAGGCAGGCGTTTGAGCATGTGGCGGCATTGGAAGGGTTTGAGGCGCTTTCGCAGAGCGATGTGGAAGGCATCACCGGATTCCAGTTGGGCAAGTGCGAGGGCACAGTCCACGGCAACGCCAGCCATCGCGACGAAGTGCTCCAAATTTTTTCCGCACTGCCAGCCGATGCGCTCTACAGCGAAGAAGTGACCAGCAAAAACAAAATCACCCGCTTCTATATCACCACCGATGAGCAGGGCAAGAGCAGTATGCTCTACGCATTCGTGGGCCTCGGCGGCAACGACCTGATTGTGATTCTTTACGAAGATGGCGATTTGAAGAAATACCGGGGAATAGCCGACAAAATCAAATAGGCACCCGCGGGCAGTATCTACACTATACGCAACTGTGCTGAAAAAAATCACATTTTTTTGGTGCGGTTGCGTAATGCTTTGTGGGGTAGGGCATCTTTTTTCGGAAAATATCATTAACTTTGCACGAATATAGGCTTTTGCGAAAGGATTATACAAGTGATATACGCATTTTGGTATATCAATGGGCTTTTGCAAGAGCTCAAAAGGCATTTTCGTTAAACGGATAATAATAAAAAATCCAAAATAAAGTGAAAAAGTACAGACTTATCGACAACGTGATCGGTTGGCTCGTGTTTGTGGTGGCAGCAATCACCTATCTGCTCACCATTGAGCCTACTGCGAGCTTCTGGGACTGCCCGGAATTTATTGCTCAGGCATTTAAGAGTGAGGTGGGACACCCCCCCGGCAACCCCATCTTCATTCTTGTGGGCCGCTTTGCCGCCAACTTTGCTGGTGGCGATGTGATGGCGGTTTCGAAGTGTGTGAATGCCATGTCGGCACTGCTGAGTGCCGCCACCATCCTGTTCCTGTTCTGGACCGTGACCCACCTTGTGAAAAAACTGGTGGTGAAAGACGGCGAGGAAGACGGCATGACGCTCACCCAATACCTCGTGGTGATGGGCAGTGGCGTGTGTGGTGCATTGGTTTACACATGGAGCGACACCTTCTGGTTCTCTGCTGTTGAGGCTGAGGTTTACGCATTCTCATCGTTCTGTACCGCCCTTGTGGTGTGGCTGATGCTCAAATGGGAAGACCAAGCCGACGACCCTCGCAGCGACCGCTGGATTATCCTCATCGCTTATGTGTTTGGTTTCTCGCTGGGTGTGCACCTGCTCAACCTGCTCTGCATTCCAGCCCTTGCGCTCATTTTTTACTACCGCAAGTGGAAAGAAACCACCGTTAAGGGATCGCTTATCACGCTGCTCGTATCGTTTGCCGTGATTGTGGCTATCCTCTACGGTCTGGAACCAGGCTTCGTGGAACTCGGTGGCTACTTCGACCTCCTTTTCGTGAACACCTTCGGCATGTCGTATAACTCAGGTGTGCTCTTCTACGCATTCCTCACGCTTGCCATCTTCTCATGGGCTATCTATGAAATCTACAAAGGCACCAGCGCCACGCTCATGCGCGTATCGTTCCTGCTCGCCATCGTGATTTCGGGTATGCTCTTCATTGGCGACAACTTGCTCATTCCACTGGTGCTCGTTATCGCCCTCGCTGTGTATCTCTTCAAATTCATGAAGAAGGTGCAACGCCGCATCATGGCTAACATTCTCATTAGCTCGCTGATGATTTTCATCGGTTTCTCATGCTATGCGCTGATTATTATCCGCTCAAGCGCCAACTTGCCATTGGACGAAAACTCGCCCAACACTATGTTTGCGCTCAACAGCTACTTGAGCCGTGACCAGTATGGCAAAACTCCATTGCTCTACGGCCCTGTATATACCGCAGGCTCTCCACAATACCAGAGCAACAGCCAGGGTATGGCTTCCACTCGCTTTAAGAAAGGCGCCAAGCAATGGGCGCGCGTGGTGAAGACCTCGGCTGACCAGCCTGACCAATATGTGGGCACTGGCTACGCAAAAGACCCTGTATATCCAAGCGAAATGAATATGCTGTTCCCTCGCATCTGGTCGACTGCCCATGCAAACTACTACAACACATATTTCGACACCGAGAACAAGCCATTCAGCGAAACCCTCGCCACCATCATCGTGGATGAGAACGGCAACCCCGATACCCGATTCAACCAGTCGCAACAAATGCTTCCAAAGCCATCGTTCCTCAACAATATCGAGTTCTTCCTGGGTTATCAGCTCAACTACATGTATATGCGCTACTTCCTGTGGAACTTCGCAGGTCGCCAAAACGATGTGCAGGGCTTGAACTGCGAAATGGGCGATGTGACTCGTGGCAACTGGATTACCGGTTTCAACTTCTTGGACAACGCCCGCCTCGGCGACCAAGAGTTGCTTCCTGCTGAATATGGCAAGGAAAACAAGGGACACAACGTGTTCTACTGCTTGCCTCTGTTGCTCGGCATCATCGGCTTGCTGTGGCAAGCATTTGCCGGCAAGCGTGGCATTGAGCAATTCTGGGTGGTGTTCTTCCTGTTCTTCATGACGGGTATCGCCATCGTGCTCTACCTCAACCAACCACCATTGCAACCTCGTGAGCGCGACTACGCCTACGCTGGTTCATTCTATGCCTACGCCATCTGGGTGGGTATGGGCGTGGCAGGCCTGTGGAGCTTTGTGGTGAAGCTGCTCAACCGTGGCAAGAAGGCCAAGAACGAGGCTGAGGCTGAAAAGCTCTTTGCTGAGGCTGCTGCCACCACTCCATCGAAGGCGATGGCATTTGTGGCTGTGGCTATCGGCCTGATTGTGCCACTGCAAATGGTGAGCCAAACTTGGGACGACCACGACCGCTCGTACCGCACCGCCGCACACGACTTCGGCATGAACTACCTGTCGAGCCTTGATGAAAACGCTATCATCTTCACCAATGGTGACAACGATACATTCCCACTGTGGTATCTCCAGGAAGTGGAAGGCTACCGCACTGATGTGCGCGTGGTGAACTTGAGTTACCTCTCCACCGACTGGTACATCGCACAGATGCAGCGCGCTGCCTACAAGTCGGCTCCACTGCCAATGATGGCCGACTCGCTCAGTTACGCCTACGGCAACCGTAGCGGCACCACCATCGAAGACGATGGTCTCTTCAACATCCTTTCAGTGACCGACGCGCTGAAGAAATTCTACGCAGCCGACGCCGAACGCGATGAAGACGGCATCGTGCGTGGCAAGCTCGAAAGCGGCAAGTTCTTCATCAACTCCAATGCCGACGCAGCCGTTAAGGCTGGCGTGATTTCGGCTGGTATGCGCGACTTGGCAGAAGACCAACTCAACATTCCATTTGCCGACGCACACCAGAACGGTTGGGCTTCAGCAAGCGATATGATGATGCTCGACCTCGTGAACGCAAGCATCACCCAAGGTTGGAAGCGTCCTGTTTACTTCGCTTGCACCGTGAGCGACGACATGTATGCAGAGTTCGCTCCATATTTGCAACTCACCGGTATGGCTTACCAAATCACTCCTCTCCGCACTCAAAACTACGGCGACGAGATTGTGGCAAACACCGACAAGATGTATAAGAATGTGACCACCAAATTCCGTTGGGGCGGTCTCGACACGCCAGAAGGCCGTGCCGGCAAAATCTACCTCGACGAAACTGTACGTCGCATGGTCAACACCACTCGCACTATGATGATTACGCTCGCCAACAGCCTCGCTGACGAAGCCACAGCGGCACAAGATGCGAAGAAGGATGGCAAGGCTACTATCGATGGCGAGAACGTTGACAAATTCTTTGCCGACCGCGTGGCAAAGGCTGAAAAGGTGCTTGCGCTCATGCAAGACAAGATGAGCGAAAAGGCTTGCGCATACTCGTTCAACAACCGTATGCAGATGGCCCGCGTTTACGAATCGCTCTACCAGCTCACCAACAAGGAGGCATATCGCAAGTCGGCTATCGCGCTCGTTGAGGGTGATTTGATGCAGTTCAGCCAATACGCCGTGTTTGCTCAACGCCTGAGCGAGAAATATCCAATGCTCAGCACTTGCAACATCGACAATTACTTGGCTCACAGTTATCTGCCACAGTTGCTGATGTTCTACGAGCAAATCAACAAGGCTGGCTATCCAGCAATGCTGAAGAAGTTGGCAGCTAAGGGCGTGGACTCCCGCGCCGTGCAAGCCTCCATTCAGATGATGCTTCAACAGCAATCGCAGCCACAGCAGCATCAGGAAGATGCCGCACCTGCCGATTCCTCCATGCCTGAAGGCTTTGCCGACAGCGGCTTGGTGGGAATGCTTGGCGGCTTGCCGAACGACGAAGAAGAATAAAACGATTTGATTATATCACCATAAAGGGCGGAGTTTTAGGGCTGCCGCCTTTTATGGTTTTTCTATCAACTGAAAAATCCTCTTTTCTATAGTTATGATGGGTATCAAACGCTATCTTAATCGCCTGGTGGAGCGTCCGCCATTGCTGTATCGAATGTTGTTCCCCGAAACGGTGTGGCGTCTGCATTTCAAGCCTCGCACCGTGTATCTCACTTTCGACGACGGACCTATCCCCGAAGTCACCCCCTGGGTGCTCGACACGCTCGACCACTACGGTGTGAAAGCCACATTCTTCTGTGTGGGCGAAAATGTGCAGCGCAATCCCGAACTGTTTCAAGAGTTGCTGCGCCGTGGCCACAGCGTGGGTAATCACACGATGAACCACATGCAGGGCGCAAAGGTGAGCACGAAGGTGTATCTCCACAATGTGTTTCAAGCCAACGAACTGATACTCTCGTCGTTGTTCCGACCGCCACACGGCTTGCTCCGCTGGGCACAGTCGAAGGCGCTGCGCTCGCGCTTCGCCATCATCATGTACGACCTCGTGAGCCACGACTACAGCCGCAAGCTCACCGGCGAACAGGTGTTTGAGAATGTGAAGCATTTTGCGCGCAACGGCTCCATCATCGTGTTTCACGATTCGCTGAAAGCAGAAAAAAATATGAAATATGCGCTTCCTCGCTCCATCGAGTGGCTACGCAATGAAGGTTACGAATTTGCAAAAATCCCAATGTCGCATAGGTGATGACATCAAGGCAGAGGCGCTTCGCCTGGGCTTTGATGCTGTGGGGTTTGCCCATGCCGCTCCTGTGAGTCATGAGGCAGCCAAGGCATTCACGCAATGGATTGCCGAAGGCAAGCACGACTGTATGCAGTGGGCTACCAACTACACCGACTTGCGGCTCGACCCCACACGCCTGGTGGAAGGTGCGCAAACGGTGATTTCGCTGGCGGTGAACTATCTGCCGCGGCAAATTCAAGAGGCTGATGCACCGCAGGTGGCGCGCTACGCCTACGGCACCGACTATCACGAGGTGGTGCGCGACATGGCGCGCCAGTTGGCGGCGTATATCAAGGAACGCACAGGGCACGAATCGCGTGTGTGCGTGGACAGTGCGCCCATTCTCGAACGCTACTGGGCGCAGCAGGCTGGGCTGGGCTTCATCGGGCTCAACACGCTGCTCATTATCCCCCAGCGTGGCTCGTTCTTCTTCCTGTGTGAATTGGTGACCACTCTGCCGCTCACCCCCGACGCACCTTGCACCCTCACCTGTGGCGATTGCCACGCTTGCGAGCGCCGTTGCCCCGGTGGCGCATTGAGCGGAGGCGTGCTCGATGCCGCCCGATGCCTATCGTGCCAAACCATCGAAAACCGCTCCGAGCAGCTCCCCGAATGGGTGAACGAGAAAATAGGGAATCACCTCTACGGCTGCGACGAGTGTCAAATCGCTTGCCCCCACAATCGCCACGCTACCCCCACGGCGCACCCCGAATTTCAAGCCAGGGAGGGCGTGCTACACCTCACCACCCAGCAAGTGCTCAGCATGACGCAGGAGCAATTCTCCGCCACCTTTCGCCACAGCCCCATCAAGCGCGCCAAACTCGCCGGCCTCCGCCGCAACGCCCACCTCCTAAAAAAGAAGTAAAAAAAGGATTTTTTGAGGGTTAATTAAAAAGGTCGTCGAGTAGCACTTGGTTGTTGACGATTGATGAGTGTTTGCCTTGCTTTACTCCGTAGGTGGTTACGAAAGTGTTGCTAATTCCTTTTTTGCACTTGGTGGCGACGCAGAAATCAGCCATACGGTTACGCAATCGCTCGGCGTATGCTTTTGTGATTTCAAAAGGAGCGTTGCTGAATTTCATTTCGCAGAGGTTCACAATGCGGTCGGCACGGTCGATGATGAGGTCGATTTGCGAGGTTTCGTTTTTCCATTGCGAAACCGAAGAGGCAATGCCGCTGATGCCCAAGGCATCCTTGATTTGGGGAAGATGCACAAGGCAAAGGAGTTCGAAACTGAAGCCTTGCCATGCCGAAACCGATGCCGAAAGCATATTGTTTGACCACCATTTCGGGTCCATATCACGGTTGTTGGCAATGTATTTAAAGTAGAAAAGTGTGTAGAAGTCGATAAGGCGGTAAGTCAATCCTCGCACCTTTTTCCCGTATTGTTGATAACATTCAATAAAACCACACTTCTCAAGATTGTTGAGGTATTGCGTCAGGGCACTGCTCTTGATTTTTGTGTTTTCTGCAATCTCGGCGCGTGTGAGCCCTTTGCGTTTTCGAGCGAGTGCTTCAACGATTGCCACATATAACTGTGCGTTGGAGAAAAGGGCGTGATAGAGTTCGCCAAATTCCAGTCGGAGTGATGCGTTGCGTGAGAAAAACAGTTCATCAACATTTTGTGCAAAACTTTTGCTTGTGTCAAGCAGACTGAGGTAAAAAGGCACACCACCCAGCACCATATAGGTTTGGGCGATTTGGAAGCGGTCCCAGTGTGCTCCTGCGCAAGTGAGATATTCTTCAACCTCTTTGAGCGAGAACGGCTCCAATACTATCTGTTTGGTGATGCGGGCGTGAAGTCCGCCTTTGTTTGCCACAAGTTTGTCGTTCATCCACGATGTGGCAGAACCGCTTGCAATGAGCATCACGTCGTCTTGGAGTGCGCCCCAACTGTTCCAAAAGTATTCCAATGCCTCCACGAAATCTGATTTTGCGGCATCAATCCAAGGCATTTCGTCGATGAAGATGATTTTTCGCTTGCCATCCTTTGAGGCGATGCCTTGCAGCAGTTCCTGCAATGCCTCAAACGCTTCAAACCAGTTCGCAGCGGTGGTTGCAGCGGTGGGTTTGTAGCCGTATTGCCTGAGGGCAAGGCTAAACTTGTGCAGTTGTTGAGTGGTGGTCAGATTATGGCCGCCAGTGTAATAAAAAGCGTATTGGTCGGCATACACGCTGTTCACCAGAAAGGTTTTTCCGATGCGTCGGCGGCCAGTCACAATCACAAACTCTGCTCTATCAGATGTGTAGCAACGATTCAGTTCGTCTATTTCGCGCTCTCTTCCTATTAATTTGCCCATCACGTTTTTTGCTTTTTTGGTTTGACACAAAGATAGATAAAAAAATCGAGATAATTTCAGAAAATGTGGATAAATTGAAATTATCTATATCAGAAAGCATAGATAATTTCAGAAAACGCGAGTAAATTGAAATTATCTACCACAAAAAGCATAGATAATTTCAGAAAATCCCATTTTTGTGGTTTTTTTTGCGGTACTGAAAAAATCATCTTTCAGCAGTCGCCCCCCACTTTTCAAACAAAAATTCCCATTTTTTTGAAAGTCAACAAGACTACAAGTCAATGGGTTGTCGATTTTTCGAGAATTCAAAGTAGGCGATGCTATCGTCTTAACTACTTAACTTCTTTAACTTCTTAACTTCTGAGTTTAATTTCTTTTCTCTCACTGGGGTGATATTGCTGTTTTTTTGGTCATTATCTGCAATGAGGGTGGAAAAACGGTGAATGTGTGATTTTTGCAACGGAAAAAATGATTAACTTTGCCCCCACAATCAAAATACATATATAATTATGAAAAGAATTTTATCTATTGCAATTATAGCCATCATGGCACTTGCCAACGTGGCTCATGCGGAAGAGAACAAGGGCGGAAATGTGGAGTTTGAAATCACTGGTGGTGTGCAAGCCGCTACTATCAGTTATGGCACCATTGTGTCGCGCGTGGGTTTCCATGCCGGTTTGCGTGCTTCGAAAGATTTCAAGTTCTTTACACCAGAAAACGCTATCTACGGCAATGTGGCTGCGCTGATTTCGCTCAAGGGCGGTAAGCTCGAAAACGATGAGGGCAAAACCGTTTACAATCCCTACTATCTCGAAATCCCCATTCACGCTGGTTATAGCCACGTTATCAGCGAGAACGCCAAGTTCTACTACGAAATGGGTCCATACTTCGCTGTGGGGCTTTTTGGCAAGACCGACGGCAAAACTGTGTTCGACGACCTCAACTTCCGTCGCTTCGACTTCGGTTTGGGCTTGCGTACGGGCGTTGACTTCTACAAGCACCTCTCACTGGGCTTGGGCTACGATGTGGGCTTGATCAACGTGCAGAAGGGCACAGGAGCCAACAAAAACTTCTATGTGTCGGCTGGCTATAAGTTCTAAAACGAATATTCCATAACACCAACGATAAGGGCTCGGAACGCAGCGTTTCGGGCCCTCGTTACATTTTGGCGTTGCCATAATTACCGTTTTGGTGGTATCTTTGGCGCTATTGTTAAACCTCTTCGACAATTCGCCGTCTAATCCGCGACGTAATAAGAAATGACAAAATGATTTGAAACTTAATTTTTTAGCATGAAAAAAGAACGTAAAAAATCTCGTGCCCTTATAGCGTGGGCTGTGATAGTGGCTGTTGTGTGTATGGTGCCAATGCTGGCATCGTGCCAAAAGCCTCTGCCCACACCTGAAGGCAAGCCCCTCGACCGTGTGCAGTTGATGACTGCCACAGGCGAACTGGCAACTGTGGAATACACCGTGTCGAAAATCATCAAGGCAAAAGACTGCACTTGGTGGAAAATTGGCGAAAAGCGTGTGCTTTTCAAGTGCAACGCCTATCTGCAAGCGGGCGTTGACATGGGCAGTTACGACGACAGCAAAACGCGCATCGACTCGTCGGCTATGGCAATCACCGTCACGCTGCCAAAAGTGAAAATCCTCTCGTGCCGTATGCCTTTTGAGGAAATCCGACTTGTGGAAAGCGAAGCCACAGGCTTCCGACACCAGTTCTCGGCAGAAGAGCGACAACTCCTGCTCCAGCAGGGCGAGCAGTCGATTCTTGCCGATGTTGACAGTGGCAAATACGCCATCCTTGCCGATGCCGAGCGCAACACTCGCATCTTTTTCGAGCGTATGCTCACCCGATTGGGATATAAAAGTGTAACCATTAAATTTGAGAAATGATGTTTAAACTCACAAAAAATATAGCCTCCACAGTGCTCTCGCTTGCCATCGTAGGCATGGTGTATCTGTTCGTGGCCGACACCTACAAGTGGTGGCCATTCGAGAGCGTGACCGAAACTGTGAAAATCGACGAAACACCTAACGTGGTGACCGAAATCCGTGGCATCAAGAAGTTTACCACAGCGTGCTACTATGGCGATGTGACCATCTCGAAGGAGAAGGCGAGCGACAACTGGTTGAAGAACCTGCTTCGCCAGCGCGACCGCATCTGCCTCATTGGGCGTGGCACCATTCGTGCCGGCTACGATTTTGAGAAACTCCCAGCCGACGCGGTGAAAATCAGTGGCGACACCCTGCGTGTGAAGCTTCCACCTGTGGAGGTGCTCGACACCATCTGCAACCCGAAAGACTGTGAGGTGTTTATCGACGACGGCAACTGGCCCCACGACCGGGTGCAATCGATTCACGCCGACCTGCAAAACGTGCTGGTGGACGACGCTTTGAAATGCCACATCATAGCCAAGGCATCAAAATCAGGCAAAGCCCAACTCCAAAAGCTCTTCAAATCTTTCGGCTTCACCACCGTAATCCTCACCTAACCAAATTTCCCCCCTCGCCCATCTCCACGTCATCATCACACGCCAACGCTATAGCGTAAGGGCGTGTGATGATGACGGCTGGGAAAAATGAGATTTTTTGCAAATTTGTGGGCAAAATCTTGAATATTAGCGAGAAAGTTTATAACTTTGTGCCGATTTTAACGTGAAAATTGTAGAGTAATGGCGTCATACAAGTTGCCACTTAAGTCTTTGTCGATTGGTGTTCAGGAGTTTAACTACCACTTGAACGCTGCTTTTTTCAATGATATAGAAGCCACTGATGTGCGTGAAGCCAGCGTGGATGTCGTTGTGAAAGTTGACCGCAAAGACGACTCGATTTATCAATTATCGTTTGAGTTTGGCGGTGAACTCACTATTCCATGCGACCGCTGTCTCGACGATATGCGGCACACCGTTGATGCGACTTACGATTTGACCGTGAAGGAAGGGGAAGAGTACGACGATAGCGACGATGAAGTGCTCGTGATACCTGGCCACTGGCGTGAGCTTGATTTGACTCCGCTAATGCGCGACACTGTGTTACTCACCATTCCTATTATGCACGCGCACCCCGAAGGGGAGTGCAACGAGCAGATGCTCGACCGTCTGGAGCAGATGCGCGCGGTGAACATCACCGACGATGAGCAGCTGCACGATGCAGAGGGCGGCATCGACCAAGAAGTGACTACAAACAAATCTTCGGACGACGACGACATCGACCCACGATGGGCGGCTCTGAAGAAATTAAAAGATAACAACTAAAAAAATAATAAGAAAATGGCACATCCTAAACGTAGACAATCAAAGACTCGCACAGCTAAGCGCAGAACTCATGACAAGGCTGTAGCTCCAACTATCGCACAGTGCTCAAACTGCGGTGCATGGCATGTTTATCACACTGTATGCCCTGAATGCGGCTACTATCGTGGCAAACACGTAATGGGCGAAGAAGCAGCTGTTTAATAAGGCTACAACCCACTTGAGACTAACTCAAAAAGATTTCTGTGTATCCTGAATAACGCTGATAAAGTGCTATTTGGGATATACTTGCTTATTTAAATACACAATTTCGATATGCTTAACGCAAAGATTTCTGGTATTGCTTCCTACTTGCCCGACTACGTTCTCACCAACGATGAACTGTCGCGCATGGTAGACACTAACGATGAGTGGATCACAACCCGTGTGGGCATTAAAGAACGCCGCATTCTCAAGAAGGAAGTTGGTTCTTCTTACATGGGTATTCAAGCTGTGAAAAAACTTCTTGAAGAAACTGGCACTAATCCCGACGATGTGGATTTGCTCATTTGTGCCACTTCAAACCCCGACTACCGTTTCCCTTCTACCGCCTCTGTGATTGCTCACGGCTGCGGTTTGGAAAAGAAATGCTACGCCTACGACATTCAGGCTGCTTGTGCTGGCTTTATCGTGGCTTCGTTCGACGCCAACGCCTACATCAAGAGCGGCTTGTACAAGAAGGTGATTGTGGTTTGTGCAGAAAAGATGTCGAGCATGGTGAACTATGAAGACCGTGCCACATGTCCTCTTTTCGGCGACGGTGCAGCAGCTGTGCTGATGGAACCAACTGAAGAGCCTGTGGGCTTCGTAGATGGCGTGTTCCATGTAGATGGCAGTGGTCTCGAACACCTCGTGTACAAGGCTGGTGGCTCTGCTCACCCAACCACTCACGAAACCGTTGACGCAAAAGAAAACTGTCTCTATCAAGAAGGCCGTGCTGTGTATAAGTCGGCTGTGATGGACATGTTCAACTCAAGCAAGGAAGTGATGGAGCGCAACAACCTCAAGATTGAGGACGTGAAATGGTTTGTTCCTCACCAGGCAAATCTCCGCATCATCGAAGCTGTTGGCAGCCGTCTCGGTCTTTCTGAAGAGCAAGTGCTCGTCAACATTCAGAAGGTGGGTAACACCAGCGCCGCCTCAATTCCAATCTGCCTCGACCACAACAAGGGCAAATTGAAGAAGGGCGACAAGATTGTGCTCACTGCCTTCGGCGCAGGTTTCACTTGGGGTGCTTCATATCTCATCTGGGGCATGTAATCCGTCTCCTTCGGAGATGTGTTAACACTGGTAGATAATCACCATTTCTGGAGAAATGATGTGAATCCTATAATCAAACAAAAAATGCATTTTGCTCAATGTCTGGGCGGTGCGTTTTTTGTTTGTATATAAGAGCTCGTACAGCAGGGATGGAAACATAGGCGTTTGCCAATAGCGATTGGCGCCATAGCTTGAATGCCGTGCGGCTCTGAATACTAAACTATAATTTTAATCTCTCAAAAAAGAAGAATGCATAAAGCAGGTTTTGTCAACATCGTAGGCAACCCCAACGTGGGAAAATCCACCTTGAGCAATATCCTTGTGGGTGAACGCCTCTCTATCATCACAAGCAAGGCGCAAACCACACGCCACCGCATTATGGGCATCGTGAACACCGACGACTACCAAATCGTGTTTAGCGACACCCCTGGTGTGCTGAAACCCAAATTCAAGTTACAGGAAAGTATGCTTGAATACTCCACTGGCGCACTTGTGGATGCTGATGTGCTGCTTTATGTGACCGATGTGGTGGAAACTCCGACCAAGAACAAGGAGTTTCTCGAAAAGGTGGCTCGCGAGAAAGTGCCCATCATTTTGGTAATCAACAAAATTGACCTGCTCTCCGGTCAGGCCGAACTGGTGAAGATTGTGGAAGAGTGGCGCGCGCTGCTCCCTCAAGCCGAAATCTATCCCACCAGCGCCAAGGAGAACTTCAATGTGGACCAAATCATGAAGCGCATCGTGGAACTTCTGCCCGAAAATCCACCTTACTTCGGCAAAGACGCCCTCACCGACCGCTCATCACGCTTTTTCGTCACCGAAATCGTGCGCGAGAAAATTTTGCTCACCTACGACAAGGAAGTGCCTTACGCCACACAGGTGATTGTGGAGAAGTTCGACGAAGGCGACGATGAAATCCACATCATGGCAGTGATATATGTGGAGCGCGACACGCAAAAGGGCATTATCATCGGCCGTCAAGGCAAAAAACTCAAGCATGTGGGTATCGAGGCAAGAAAGGAACTTGAAAAGTTCTTCGAAAAGCATGTGTATCTGCAATTGTTTGTGAAAGTGGAGAAAGATTGGCGAAACCAGGAGAAGAAACTCAAGGCTTTCGGCTATCTCGATTAAGAAAATATTAATTAGGCTTGCCAAGTGACTTGGGAGGAATATAGGGCAGGCCTCAACACCAAATTTACACCGAAAAATGGCAAGATTAATAGCAATAGTAGGACGCCCTAACGTGGGCAAATCAACGCTGTTCAACCGTTTGACCAAAACCCGCGCCGCCATCGTGAACAATGAGAGCGGCACCACTCGCGACCGCCAGTATGGCAAAACCGAATGGGGCGGTATGGAAATGTCGGTGGTCGACACCGGCGGCTGGGTAGTGAACAGCGACGACATATTTGAAGACGAAATCAACAAGCAGGTGGCGCTCGCCATCGAAGAGGCTGATGTGATTCTGTTTATGGTGGATATCAAAAACGGCGTGACCGACCTCGACGACCATGTGGCAGCCATTCTGCGCCGCAGCAAGAAGCCTGTGGTGCTGGTCACCAATAAAGACGACAACAACGACAGCATCTACCTCGAAAGCGAATTTTATTCGTTGGGTTTGGGACAGCCATTCTCTATCTCTGCCATCAACGGCACCGGCACCGGCGACCTTCTCGACGAGGTGGTGCGCCTCATGCCCGAAAAAGACGACAATGAGGTGGAGGAGGAACTTCCACGCTTCGCTATCGTGGGCCGTCCAAACGCAGGCAAATCGTCGCTCATCAACTCGCTCATGGACGAGCAACGCAACATTGTGACCGACATTGCCGGCACCACTCGCGACAGCATCTATTCGCGCTACAATAAGTTTGGATTCGACTTCTATTTGGTCGATACCGCAGGTATTCGCAAGAAAAACAAGGTGAACGAAGATGTGGAATACTATTCGGTGCTCCGCAGCATTCGCGCCATTGAATATAGCGACGTGTGCCTTCTCGTGATCGACGCCACTCGTGGTATCGAGTCGCAAGATGTCAACATTTTCTCCATCATCGAAAAGAACCGCAAGGGCTTGGTGGTGCTGGTCAACAAGTGGGACATCGCGCAAGAGAAGTCGCAGCAGTCAATCACCTATATGGAGAATACCATTCGCCAGCGCTTTGCGCCATTCTCCGACTTCCCCATCATCTTCGGCTCGGCGCTCACCAAGCAGCGCATCTACAAGGTGCTGGAAGAGGCAATCAAGGTGTATCAGAACCGCAAGCGCATCATTCCCACATCGCAACTCAACAACGCCATGCAGGAAATCATCGGCGCATATCCACCACCAGCCACTAAGGGCAAGATGGTGAAGATAAAATATGTGACCATGCTCAAAGAGGCGCGCGTTCCTTCGTTCGTGTTCTTCTGCAATTTGCCACAGTGGATCAAGGACCCATACAAACGCTACCTCGAAAACCAGATTCGCGAGCGTTGGGACTTGAAAGGCACGCCAATCAACCTTTATTTCCGTCAGAAATAAGCGATAGGGCATCAGCCTCACCTCCATATAGCATATAAAGCTCGCAATAACAGAATGTTGCGAGCTTTATTTATAAGGTGGCAGTTAATTGTCCGTTGAAATTGCAGTAAAAATGCTTAAAAATCTTAATAAGGTGGCAAAAAGGAGAAAAAACACCCTAATATTTGTGCTGTTCACACTTATTAATTATTGTTTGCATATTTTTAGTTGAATATTGAAAAAACTGTATTACCTTTATACTTACAAAAAAAGAAGACAACAACATCCTTTAATACTATTGACAACTTCTTGTGTCAAGCCCCTTTTTTCGGGGTGGTCACAGCAAGAAAGGCTAACAAAAAATTATATACTTGAATTTTGGTTATGATAGAGGTGTGCTTTTGTGAAAAAGCGCACTTTTATTTTACACCCCCACCATCCCAAAGTAAATTTTTATTTTTTGGGAGGGTGTGGTTCAGTGGAAAAATATTGGGGGAGTGAAACAAAAACATAAAAAACAGCCTTTTAGCGATGCCAGTGCTTCGCACCTGTCGTTAGTGCTGTGGCATGTCTGATTTCAAGCTGATGCTTGAATCAGCCACACCACATCACCAACGCCGCCCTCTTACGAGGTCGGTGGCACCGCCAAAAGGATAAAAACCACTCGCCTTCGGCGAAAAAGCAAACCCGGTAGGGACGTGATACTTCACGTCCTCCCATAACTATGATACCCTATTGAATATCAATCATTTGGAGCGGATCGCGTCCCTACCATACAAAATCGTTTTGGGAAATTTTATGCGGCTTTTTACCAAGAAATCATTTTATTCCCAGGAATGTTCCGCTGAACTGGGTGGAGGGCGCGGGTGGCGTTGAGGACGGCGAGGACCATTACGCCTACGTCGGCGAATACGGCGAGCCAGAGGGTGGCTAAGCCGCAGGTGGCTAAGAGCAACACGCCCACTTTCACGCCGATGGAGAATACCACGTTTTGGCGCGCGATGCCGAGGGTACGCTTGGCTATTCTGATGGCGGTGGCTATTTTTGAGGGTTTGTCGTCCATGAGCACCACATCGGCGGCTTCAATGGCGGCATCGCTGCCCAAAGCTCCCATGGCGATGCCTACATCGGCGCGGGCAAGCACTGGCGCATCGTTGATGCCGTCGCCCACGAATGCGAGGGTGTGTGCTTGCGACTTCTCGTTCAGAAGCTCTTGCACTCGCTCTACCTTGTCGGCAGGGAGCAGTTCGGCATAATATTCGTCGATGCCCACCCCGCTTGCCACTTCGGCAGCCACATTCTGGTGGTCGCCAGTAAGCATCACCGTCTTGCTCACACCGGCGCGTTTGAGTTGGGCTATCGCCTCGG
>ULVO01003857.1_pt1 | contig 19568 bp, 15 predicted proteins | sample 1959521 | NCBI WGS metagenome assembly ULVO01 (sample SAMEA4835788, study PRJEB28245) | human gut metagenome | biome: gut microbiome; material: fecal sample | place: Denmark | collected 2008
TAAAGAATTAGGAAAATCTACTTGTACTATAAGTAAATGGTGTAGCATTTCTGCTCAACCAAATTTAAAAACCTTAGAAAAAAATAGCAATTCTTCTATATGTTGACAAAAGATATCTTCTTACGCCAACAATATTCAATAAATAAACAAAACACAATTAAATACTTAATTTAATTATGAAATTTGATATAAAAAAAATGCGTGAAGAAACTAATATAAGTCAAGCACGACTCTCACAATTATTAAACATTCCGCAATACCGTCTATCTAGTTTAGAATTAGGTAAATGTATACCAACAAAAGATGAAATTACAAAAATTTCTTTAGTTCTTGAAAAACTAGCTCATGGCGAGATTAAACCTAAAATAAAAAAAAGAATTTCAAAAGAGACTTTTGACTACTCTATTGTATCGGTTAATCCAAGACGTGGCTATACAAAAACAGAGAGAAATGAAAAGTACTTAACATTATTGACTAAACTAGAAAATAATTTCAACAATGACCATAGCAATGATCCTACTGCTATTTCATTTTTTGCAGGTTGTGGAGGTCTTTGCTATGGTATTACGGCTGCAGGCTTTAATATTGTCGCTTCCAATGAACTAGTTGAGGAATACAAGGAAATATATAAGCTTAATTTTCCTAATGCAAGGTTTTTATCCAATGATATTCGTGATATTTCTGAATCGGAAATCGATGAGTTACTTAAGGATTTTCCAAATATTGATTTATTTGTAGGAGGTCCTCCTTGTCAAGGCTTCAGTCTTGCTGGAAAACGAGATGTAAAAGACCAACGTAACACACTTTTTCAATATTATCTAAATATAGCTAATAAAGTTCGGCCTAAAGTTATATTAATGGAAAATGTAAAACTTCTCACTTCAATGAAAAATCCAGAAGGAAAACTCATTAAAGATGAAATTATTAGAACATTTGACAACATAGGATATTCTGGGCAATTTTTTATAGTTAATGCATCAGATTATGCTGTTGCACAAAATAGAGAACGTGTTTTATTTATTGGAGTGAGGAAAGACTTAAATATGAGACCTCAAATGCTTCCTCCACTATGTGGAGATAAAAATGACATGTTTTCTAAAGTTATACCAAAGTTCACTTTTGGTGATGCTGTATCTGATTTGGAATATTTAGAATCAGGTGAGGCATCTATAATTGATAAATATCATAAAGCTACACGCCATCCAGAACATGTTATTCGTTGGCTGTATAATGTTCAACAAGGAAAAAGCGCCCATGATAATGAAGATCCCAGTTTAAGGCCACCGTCGGGTTATAATACAACATATAAACGACAAGTATGGACAGAACCAGGCTGTACAGTAACAACAAACTTTAATATGATTTCTGGTGGCAATAATGTTCATCCTATTGCCACCAGAGCATTAACCATTCGTGAAGCATTACGACTTCAATCTTTTCCTGATTCGTTTAAATTCAAAGGAAAAGAAAAAGATATTAGAACAACAATAGGAAATGCTGTTCCTCCATTACTTGCTTATTATGTAGCTAAATTTTTAAAAGAAACTTATATCTTATCTAAATCATAAAAATAACCAGCTTTTAAATTGAACTGTAACTGTGTAGGGTGCTGTTTCTGTCCACCACGTTGCATTTGAATAACACCAAATCTTGGAGCCTGATGTATAATGTATTCAGGCTCCTTATATCTTCCTTTTTTTACCCTATAAGTACTATAAACAAATGGAGAATAATTCCTAGATAATTCAATAAATTGATTTATGGTAAATATAGCTATCTCTTGATTTTCAAAAGACTCTGATTTACGTGTCTTATGTAGAATTATTTCTGGAGGAAACGGGTCGTTTAAATAAGCTTTTTGCAAAAGTAGTCTTGTAATTTCATCCTGGTGATTTTTAAATATATTTTCCCATTCAGCTTTACCCATAACATCAATTTCTTCCCAAAAATATCTTTCTGGTGTAGATTCTCTTTGTGAACAATCAAAATCGTCAATAGGTCTAAATCCAGAATCACCACAAAATTGACGCATCGCTTTAAGAGCATTATCTGTAATTGGAATACCATTGTTCTCAAGGAGATTACAGAAGGCTGTCGCTGTTGTAAAAAACACCTGTGCATTAGTTGGAGTTTTGTTGTTACATTGCTTTACAGAAACACCTATAATTCTTTTCTTACCAGAATTGTGTAGTACGAGAATAATATCACTCTTTGCAGAATTAATTGATTTACCTTCAATAATCACTTCCTTATCAGACTTCTCTGATGTAGCCAATTTACCAGTTGCATATGCCTCTACTTTATCTATTTTTGACCATCCTAAGAAATCAAGTATTTTATCAAGTAAAATATTTACAGGTGAACCTTTTTGAATAATCTCGCAAACTTCGCTTGACTTAGTATATGGCATAATAGTAGAATTAATCCTTGATGATAATTCATTTTCATAAAAATGCCCTTTTTTTCGACCCTTTGTACCTGCATTAATTTGATGAAGCAGTGTTGGATCTGTTGTTATTTGTGCCATAATAATAATCAAAAAAGTTCTTTTATATTGATATTCAATCCTTCTGCTATCTTATAAATACAAACTAAGGAAGGGTTACGCTCTGATCTTTCTATCATACCAATGTATGTACGATGTAATCCTGCCTTAGCTGCAAGTTTTTCTTGGGATAGTCCTTGTTGCTCTCGTATTTTTTTTACTTTCAAAGCGAACATTTTAATATATTCTTGATCTTCCATAAGACAATCGTTATTTCTATGTCTAACAATATATTCTATATATATATATACAGATATTGTCAACATACAATTGTATTCATCCAGATAGTTCTTCCACATTACAGCCGCTATTATGTGTTAAATATTCACAATATTTAATATGTAATTCCAAAAATCTACATATAGATTACTAAAATTATAACCTATACTTAAAACTGCTAATATATTTAAATGCCATGAAAGATAATACGTCCGGCTGTTCATCATGGATATATCCAAACCCGTAAACACCCTCTCGCGCCGTTCTCAATCCCGCCCGCGCCGCGCAGATTCGTGCAAATTTGTTTTAACATACGTTCACTTTCGGAGAAATCAATTTAACTTTTCATTTTTCTCATTACAGAAAAAAGCGGAACGGAAAAGACGCCCTGAATACCCCGTTCAGACCGGATGACGAGGCGGTTTTGAGCAAACTGTTTTGCGAAAGAGCCTATTTCAGGGTGCGATAAAGCCTCTTTCGGAGCACGATATAGGCTTTATCACCACACGAAAGAGCCCATTTCATAACCTGAAATGGGCTCTTTTGCAAGACGGAATAATATCGATTGAAATATGATATTCAATAAACCGTTGATTATCAATATATTATGAAAGGTGCGGATTTTCGCGTTTTTTCGGGCGAAACGGCTCTTGGTTCGCTCCAGAGCGATTTTTCCGCGGTTTCCGCCGCGATTATTTAACATCTCCGGCTCCGTTTTTCGTTTTTTTATATTTCGGCACTCGACGTCTGCATGTCGGTGAGTAGATGTCGGAAACATACGCGCGGCGCGCTCCGCAAAAGACCGTCACTTACCCAGTTTTCCCGTGGTCCACAGCAGATAAACCATGCAGACGAGCAGCGGAATGAGACCTGCCACCTGCCCGAACGCGTCGGACAGCATACCCATGAAGGGCATTACGACCGCTCCGCCCGACACTCCCATCACCATGAGCGCCGATATCTCGTTGGCCTTGGCGGGCTTGTGCTGGAGCGCGTAGGAGAAGATGATGGAGAAGACGTTTGCACACGCGAAGCTCACAACGACGATGAGCACCGACAACAGCCACAACTCGTGCACGAAAAGCATTGCCACGAACGCCACGATGGCCACCACCATGCTGACGCGCATGAAGCGTTTGCCGGCAATCTTGGCAAGGATGAACGTGCCGGCGAAGGTGCCGACGGTCTTCGCTACGAAGTAAAGGCTCGTGCCCAGTCCTGCCTCGCTCAGCGGCAGACCGGCTTTCTCCATGAGCAGTTTGGGGATGCTCGTGTTCAGACCCACGTCTATGCCCACGATGGCGAGTATGCCGATGAAAAGCAGAAGTATGATTTTGTCGGTGAACAACGACACCGCCGAGCGGAAACTCGCGGTCTGTCCCTTCTCCGGAGTGTCGCGCTCGATGGTCAGCAGGAGCCACACTCCCGCCAGTATGGTGACAATGGCATAGGCCGCGAATATGAGTTTCCAGTTGCCGAAGAACGATGCCGCCACACCGGCTATCACCGGACCGAGGAACGAGGAGATGGCTTTCACGAACTGACCGAGCGTCAATACGCTTGCCACTCTGTCGCCGGCGACCACCTGAGTCACCATAGGGTTGAGCGACACTTGCAGTATCGTATTGCCTATTCCCAGCAGGGCGAAGGCCATGAGCGCACAGGTGAAGCTGTAGGACAACAGCGGCATTATCATTGCCACGGCCGTCATGGCCATCGACAGCAGCACCGTGTTGCGGCGGCCTATGCGGCTCATCATGATGCCGGTGGGAATGGAGCACACCGCAAACCACAGGAACACCATCATGGGAATGAGATTTGCGAGCGTGTCGGACAGCATGAAGTCCTTCTTCACATAGTTTGTGGCAATGCCTACCACATCGACAAAGCCCATGACAAAGAACCCGAAAAGAATCGGGAGAAGCCTCAGCCATGAATATTCACTGTTCTTTCCCATAGCGTCTTAGTTTTTAACAGTCTTGTCCATTATCACTTCCAACTTGCCGCCCTTCACCACATCGCTGAACGGCAGGTGCACTCCGTCAATACGTTTGCCGTTGAGCACATAGCTGTTCACATAGGCATCGCTGCCCGTGTTGCCCTCGGTGGTTATCGTGAATGTGCGGCCGGGATAATATTTCCTGTTGAGATGTATGGTTATCTTGTCAAAAAGAGGTGCTCCGAGACTGAACGACGGGTTGGTGTCGGTGAGTCCCTTCACGTCGAACAGACCCATTGACGAAATGACATACCACGCTCCGAGCTGGCCCTGGTCTTCGTCCTGACCGTAGCCGTAGCCGTGTATGCCGTCTGTTCCGTAGAATTCGTTGAGTATGGCGCGCACCCATTTCTGTGTGAGTTCGGGGCGGCCGGCCTCGTTGAACAGCCACGATATGTGCAGACACGGCTGGTTGCCCTGATTGTACAAGGTCTGAAGACCGGCAAACGCGCCCACTTCAGTTCCGCCGCTGAATATCTTTTTCTGCGAGAGAGTGAAGATGCTGTCGAGCCGCGCGTTGAATACGTCCGTGCCGACCTTTGCCACAAGCCCCTTCACATCGTGGGGAACATAGAACGTGTATTGCCATGCGTTGCCCTCCTGGAAACCGCGCCACACCTCCATCGGGTTGAAGTTGTCGATGAATTTGCCGTCGGCCTTCTTCGGACGGATGAAGTCGCACGACGTGTCGTACAGTCTTTCCCATCCTTTGGAGAGATACATCAGCCGGTCATAATTCTTTTTGTCGCCGATGCTCTTCGCCCACTGCGCCATCACCCACGCGCTGTAAGAGAACTCCAGTGTGTGCGATGCCGAGAACGAATAGGTGTCGGCGTTCTCCTCTCCGCGGTCGCGGTGGGGCACATATCCGTATTTCAGGAAGTCGGCCGTGGTAGCCTTACCTGCTCCCAGCGGTCGGTTCTCGCCGTCAAGTTCATTTTTCAGACACGCCTCGTATGCCAGTTTGGTGTCAAAGTCGCGTATGCCGCACTGATAGGCTGCGGCTATTATGGTGCTCAGAAGGTTTGTGCCAACACCCGAGACGTAGCGGTTGTTTGCCAGACCGTCGGCGAGCCATCCCGCGTCCTTATAGGCCTGGAGATGCGTGCTGACATATTGCGTCATGTATTCCGGATAAGCCAGAATCCACAACTGCGACAGATTCCACTGTGCTCCCCACGCCGCGTCGGTGTTATACACGTTGTACAGCGGCTTGCCGTCCTTCATAGGGAGCTGCCCAACGGTACCGTCGTTGCGCGGATAGGCACCGTTGGCGTCGCTCGCCAGTCCACGGCCGAGCAGCGCATGATACAGTCCGGTGTAGAATTTCACCTTATCATCATGCTTCGAAGTCTCCACCTCGATGCGTCCCAGATAGTCGTTCCACGTCTTGTGCGACTGTTCGTGCACCTTGTCGAACGTCATTTTCTCCGCCTCTGCCGTCAGATTGGCGCGGGCGTTCTCCACAGATGTGTACGAAAGACCTATCTTCACGGTCACCGGTTCGGTCTTGTCCATTGCGAAGGTGAAATACATTCCTGCGCCGACGCCCTTGCTTTCGCCTGCTCCCTGCTGTTGTTTCTCGCCGTTGTAGCTGCCATATGCGGCCGGCTTTTTGTCCATAACGGCCGAGAAATAGAGCGGGACGGTGGCTCCGGGCTGGTATTTCTTAACATACTCAGGCTCTGTTATGACCCATCCTTCCACACGTCCGTCGGCAGTGTAGCGCACATAAGCATCCTTCACAGCGCCGCTTTCGCCCTGCCGGTTTCCGATGTTGAACAGTATGTGATTGTCCTTTCCTGCCGGGAAAGTGAACCGCTGGAACGCCACACGCGGCGTAGCCGTAACCTCAGCCTTTATATCATAGTCGTCGAGCAGCACCGAGTAGTAGCCCGCAGTGGCCACCTCGTTCTTGCGTTCGAAGCGCGAACGGTAGCCCTTCTTCTCCTTGTCAGTTGGCAGACCGGGCACAGTGACGAGCCGGCCTTTGGTAGGCATGAGCACAATTCCGCCCACCTGGAACTCGTGAAGACACGGAAATCCCTCTATCGTATTCTCACGATAGTCATATCCTGTGGCCTCCCATCCCGACGGGTTGCCGAGACTTCCGTTGGTGGAAGGGCCCGGCTTGGCCAGTCCGAAAGGCATTGCACCGGGTGCGAAATGAAACCAACGGCAGTGCGCCGTTCCTATTCTCGGCTCCACATATCTGGTCCAGTCCTCATGAGAACGTGCGCCGGCGGTGGAGCAATTCATGAATACGGCGCCAAGGAACAAAAGTCCCGATAATATCTTTTTCATAGTCTTATCCTTCGTTTTCATAATAATCCTTTCTTCTTCAACTCACTCACGGCAAACCAATACGCGCCGAGCGCTATGGCACGGCTTGCTCCCAGACGCGAGACGGCGACGCCTATGCGGCTGTCGGTGCGGTATTCCACGGTGCGTCCGGAGCCCGGCACTGTCACCATCTTGCTGCTGTTCTCAAGAAAAGCGGCCGCCTCGGCAGGGTCTTCCAGATTATACGGCTTCGCAATGAGGCGGTTGAAGCGCGCTCCGGCGAACGTTCCCGTCTCGGCGCGGAGCTCCTTCATCAGCGCGGGAAGTATGTATTTGGATGCTCCCGACAGCCCTCCGCCTATTACGACAAGGCCGTCTATCAGCGTCACTGCCGCCGCGATGGTGTATCCCGCCACCTCGCCCAGCTCGGCAAATGCGGCTTTCGCTGCCGCGGCATCGCCCTCGCGGGTGCCTTCGGCTATGTCGAATATATCCTTGGGAGTGAGCGTTGAGTGGTCGCCGGAGAGTGAAGCGTATATCCGTTGTATGGCACGTATGCTCACACTTTCCTCGGCTATCATGCCCTCATGCCTGTTGTTGGGCATGCACCACAGGTTGCCACCCACCTGATTGTCGCCACGCAACAGCTCGCCGTCTATCACTACGCCGCCTCCGAAGCCTGTGCCCAGCGTCACACCGACAAGATTCTTGTAGCGGCGCGAGTTACCGGCGGCCTGCAAACGGGCGTTCACCTCGGGCAGCATGCCTGCCAACGCCTCACCGTAGGCAAAGAGACAGCCGTCGTTGTTGATGAATACGGGTATGCCGAAATGGTCCTCAAGAAACGGACCGAGCGCCACACCACCGCGGAAAGCGGGGAAATTGGGCAGGTCGCCTATGATGCCTGCCTCGTAGTCGGCCGGTCCGGGAAAGGCGAAACTGATGGCTTTTGGCGGTTCGGGTAGCAGTGAGCGCACCGTCTCAAAGCCCTTTCTGATGACTTCCAGACATTTGTCCAGATTGTCGGTGACCGAAGGCAGCGTCACGGGAGTGACTATCTCCTCCGGTCCCCGGCTGGCGGAGAACACCAGATTGGTGCCTCCCGCGTCCAGCGTCATGACTATAGGATATTGTGTTTTCATAATGTTACGGTTTTTGTTATCGGTTTATGGCCGGCGGTCATTGTCTGAAACGCACGTAGGCTTTTATAGTTCCGCACTCCGTTCCCTCGGCCTCGCCGTAAGGACGGATGACATATTCGCCCACCGACGCGGGTATGATGAACGTCTCGGCGTAGTGTACCACGAACGGTTCAAACGCATCCGACGGACTCTCCACTACCGCCTCTCTGCCCTCAACGAGGTTGAGCACCTGCACGCCTCCGTCGGTATTGTGGGTGACAGGGCCCGTGAACCAGTGGCGGCGGGTCTCTATGAACTCGTTCTCATGCAGTCCGGTACGCTCCTCGCGCCATCCGTCGCCCTGCCCTAACGGCTCTATGTGGTTTACAAGATTGCGGCGCACGAAGTCGGTCTGCCTCTCCCACTGTATCACGTGCGACCCATGTCCGATGTTGATGGGCCGTGGCAGTCCGTCAAGACCGAGGCGTCCCCAGTCCCACAGTTTGAATGTGAAGATGCTTGGCGTGGCACTTATCTCCAGCACCATGGCCTCAGCGCCCGAGCAGTGGATGGTTCCGTTGGGTATGAGAAAGTGGTCGTGCTTCTTCGCCGGCCAGCGGTTGACATACTTCTCGGCGTCGAACGGCCGGCCCGTCTCCTGCGATTCGTTGAGCGCGGCTATCATCTCGTCGGGATCGACGCCCGTCTTCAGACCGAGGAACACCGTCGCTCCTTCCTTCGCATCGAGCAGATAGTAGCTCTCGTCCTGCGTATAATATATTCCGAACGTGTCGCGTATGTATTGCGTTGTGGGATGAACCTGAAGGCTGAGGTTGCCTCCGCCCATGGTGTCGAGGAAGTCGAAGCGTATCGGGAAGTCCTGACCGAAGCGCGACTCCACGGGTCCTCCCAACAGATCGCGGGTGTTGTGGAACACCAGATTGTTGGCAGGCATCTCGAAAAGTACGCCGTTCACGTCGAAGTAGAGGCTGTTTTCCTCAGGCACGCAGTCGAAGCACCAACCGTAGTTCTGGCGTTCCGGGTCGAGCCCGCACACACGTTTCATCCACTGTCCGCCCCACGGCGCAGGGTCGAAGAACGGTACCACGCGGAACGGACGGTGCGCAGTCTTGTCCAGTCCCTCGCGCAGCAGACTGCCTCTTATCATCTTCGGCTCGCCCGCCGTGTGCGTATCCAGCCAGTAGTCGGCCTTGCCGAGCAGCTGTTTTTTCAGTCTGTCGCATACTATCCAATCCACGAAATATCCGCGTTTGTACTGATACGACGCGCCCTCGGCCTTGTTCTCCACGCCCAGACCGTTTATCTCGTGGCGGCGCGAGCGCAGTTGTATTTCCCATCGTGCCATATCCACATACACCGTGCGGTCGGCATCGGGTGCCACCAGAGCCGCTCCGTGACCGTAAACCACCGTGAATCCATCGGCAGCCTTCACCTTGCGACGCGCCTCTTCGGTCTTTTCCGGGTCGAGAAAATCGGCATACGAGAAGTGCGAACGATAACCGAACAGGCGGTCGTCCGTGACATACGGATATGTCATACGCTCTATTTCGGCCACCGGTTTGAACAGATCTGCCGTGTCAATCCAGCAGTCGGCATGGAGCGCTTCGAAGCCTTTGCGCAGCTCGTCATGATATACTCCCTGATAACATTCTATCACCATCGTGCACCGTCCGGCAGATACGCTTCTCCTCAGCTCGCGGCAGATGTCGTCCCATCCATTCCACAACTCACCGTCAATCTTCGTTGCCGGCGACTTGTCATAATTGCTTTTATACATAAGAAATCATTGTTTGAACATGCTCCAGAACCGTTTCCGGTGCCTGGAAGATTGTCTGAAAGTAATAAGTCAGTGTGTCTTCATTGTATCAGACTGCGACCGTAAGCCACAGCAAACACCAGTAGCAAAGTTACGCAATTATTTTCTACATCACGTCTTTTTGACAAATGTATTTGCGTCCGCACCCGTTTTTTGTCAGCAAAACGTCCGGATAAGCACTGGAATAATATATATGCGTGCCCGAAAAACATCAAAACATTGATATATAATATTATGGCTACGGCACGAAATAAGATATATACGCGCCCGAAAAGCAACGTAACATTAATATATAATGTCATAGCTACGGCACGAAATAAGATATATGCACGCCCGAAAAACAACAAAACATTGATATATAATATCATGGCTAAGGCACGAAATAATATGTATGTACACCCGAAAACCGACTCCCGACAAGTCGGAAAAACCTATATGGCGACGCGCCGAAAGACACACGGGAACGTCGTATAAAAATGAATAAATATACAAAAAACAGACTCAAGAATGAATAAATATTCACCCGTAACTCGAAAATACGCCCGTTTTTCCGAGCAACCGCGTCTTCGGCCGCAAATTCGCGAGTTTTGAGAGGGTTGCGTATGGCATTGACAGTCAGCCACTTGCGTTTCATTGCAATCCGACCGTCTTCTTATCGCTCTGCGAAATGGCCCATTTCGGCCTCTGATATGGCCCATTTCAGCCCCCGATATGCCCAATATCGCACCACGAAACGGGCCATTTCGCACACTGATAAAGCCCATTTCGCAAAACGCTCTCATTCTTTACCCCCATCAGTTAAATCACATCCGACCCGAAACGGCCTGTTTCTCACTTTCCCGCCACGCCTCCCTACCCACCTCATCCGTCTATTTTGAAAATTTATTTTGTCAAAATTTTTTACTTCGGGAATGTATAAATATACGGTTTCACGGCCCATTCCGGGCTTTCCGGCTGTGTGTGACAACCGGCCTCCAACACGCGCGGACGCCATACATCGCCCGCAACGCCACGACGACGGCCTCCATAAGCCGCGGCAGGACAATTATTCGCGGCAACAGGACGGATATTGGAAAAAATTCATTAAGTTTGCATCATAGTAACAAACAAACATAAACGTAAACAAGACAATGACAATAAACGAAGCACAAGACGAGGTGATAGAGGAGTTTTCCGGATTCACCGACTGGATGGACAGGTATCAGATGCTCATCGACCTGGGCAACGACCTCGAGCCGCTGGACGAGCGTTACAAGACGGAACAGAACCTGATAGACGGCTGCCAGAGCCGTGTGTGGCTGCAGGCCGACTACGACAGCAACGTGATAACATTCACTGCGGAGAGCGACGCGCTCATCGTGAAGGGCATCATAGCACTGCTCATACAGGTGCTCAGCGGACACACGCCGAAGGAGATACTCGACGCCGACCTGTATTTCATCGACCGCATAGGTCTGAAAGAGCATCTGTCGCCCACGCGCTCCAACGGTCTGCTGGCCATGGTGAAGCAGATACGCATGTATGCGCTGGCGTTCAGCGAGAAGGACGGAGGCGCAAAGTAGCCTCCGTATCATGACCGAAACAACCTGACGAACATCAACTTAACAAACCACCTAATAACAACGAGGATGAGAAAAATTATCTTTACGCTGGCTGCCATAGCCATAGCTGTAAGCGCGCAGGCGCAGCAGAAACGCGAGAAAACGACGTTCCAGACGTCAGGACAGTGGAAACCGGTGACCGACATCAGGGCCGACGCCGTAATGGTTTACGGAGCCAACGACCGCCCGCGCATGACTTTCAGACAGAGAGTGCAGTCGTGGCGCGACAGAGGATACACCACACATTTCATGACCGGCATAGCCTGGGGAGACTATCAGGACTACTTCACCGGCAAATGGGACGGCAAATGGCATCTGGACGAGGGACAGAAGACCATGCGCGGCGACACTATATGGCACGGACATCTCATTCCCTACATCGTGCCGACGATGAACTATCTGAAGTATTTCAAGGAACGGCACATCAAACCGGTGATAGACGCCGGCATAGACGCAATATTCCTCGAGGAACCTGAGTTCTGGGCGCGCAGCGGATACAGCGAGTCGTTCAAGCGCGAATGGAAGGATTACTACGGATTCGACTGGCGGCCGCAACACGAGTCGGCCGAGAACACGTATCTGTCGAACAAACTTAAATATCATCTTTACTACCGTGCGCTCGACGAGGCGTTCACCTACGCCAAGCAGTACGGCCGCGAGAAGGGCATGGACGTGCGCTGCTATGTGCCCACCCACTCGCTGCTCAACTACTCGCAGTGGCAGATAGTGTCGCCTGAAGCGTCGCTTGCGTCGATGAACAGTTGCGACGGTTACATCGCACAGGTGTGGACCGGCACGTCGCGCGAGCCCAACTACTTCAACGGCAAGGCGCGCGAACGGGTGTTCGAGACGGCTTTCCTGGAGTACGGATGCATGGAGTCGATGACACGACCCACGGGCCGCAAGATGTTCTTCCTCACCGACCCGATAGAGGACCGCGCCAAGGACTGGCAGGACTATAAGCGCAACTATCAGGCCACATTCACCGCGCAGCTGCTCTATCCGCAGATTGCCGACTACGAGGTGATGCCCTGGCCCGACCGCATATACGAAGGACTCTACCGCGTGAGCGCCGACAGCAAGAAGAAGGCGCGCATCCCTCGCTTCTACTCTACGCAGATGCAGGTGATGATAAACACGCTGAACAACATGCCTCTGTCCGACAACCGTGTGAGCGGATCGCAGGGCGTGAGCGTGCTCATGGCCAACTCGCTAATGTTCCAGCGCTCGCCAAAACCCGTAGAGGGTTACGACGACCCGCAGCTGAGCAACTTCTACGGCGAGGCTCTGCCGCTTCTCAAGCGGGGAATACCGGTATCAATCATGCACATTGAGAACACGGGATATGCCGACACGTGGAAGAACACGAAGGTGCTGCTCATGTCTTACTCGAACATGAAGCCGCTCGACGCCGAATATCACAAGCACATCGCGCAGTGGGTGGCTGACGGCGGACAGCTGATATACAGCGGACGCGACGACGATCCGTACCAGAGCGTGCTGGAATGGTGGAACCAGAACGACAACGAATACAAGACTCCGTCGGAGCATCTGTTCGAGTTGATGGGCATGCCGCGCGATGCCGCCGAGGGAACTTACGAATATGGCAAGGGCAAAGTGTATGTACTGCGCCACGACCCGAAAGAGTATGTGCTCAAGAAAGGCGGCGACGCCAAGCTCATGGAGACCGTGCGCGAGGCATACGGCAAGCTCGACATAAAGAATTCGTTCTATCTCGAACGCGGATGCTACACTCTTGCGGCAGTCGTTGACGAGAGCGAGGCGGGCGATGAACCGCTCACTCTCAAAGGCAAGTTCATCGATCTGTTCGACCCTGAGCTGCCCGTACTGCGTGAGAAAATCGTAAATCCGGGCGAGCAGGCATTCCTCTTCGACATCTCAAGGGTTAAGGACAAGAAACAGCCACAGGTGCTTGCCGCAGCGTCGCGCCAGTATGACGAGCAGCGTACAGCCAACAGCTACTCGTTCGTGTCAAAGAGTCCGGCTCAGACATCTAACGTAATGCGCATTCTCCTGCCCAAGAAGCCGAAGAGCGTGAAGCTCAACGGCACGGCGACAGACGCATGGCAGTGGAACGAAAACGACCAGAACACGATGCTGCTGAAGTTCGAGAACGACCCGGACGGCGTGAAGGTGGACATCAAATGGTGACAAACCAGACAGCATAAGGCAACATATAAAACCATATAAATATACATAACGCGACGAAGCCGGCACCCTAAGCGCCGGCTTCGCTGCCTGAAAACAACAACTGAAAATGAGAAAACTCAGAACAATAGAGATGCAACGGCTCACGATAGATGAGTTCAAACATTCGGAAAAACTGCCGCTCACGGTGGTGCTCGACGACGTGCGCTCGCTCCACAACGTGGGAGCCGTGTTCCGTACGTGCGACGCCTTCCGTGTGGAACGCGTATGTCTGTGCGGCATAACGGCCACACCGCCCAACGCGGAGATACACAAGACGGCGCTCGGAGGCGAGGATTCGGTGGACTGGACCTACTATCCCACAGCCGTGGAAGCCGTGAAACGCCTGCACGACGAGGGCTATGTCATCGCGTCGGTGGAACAGGCCGAGGGCTCGACAATGCTCGACCGCCTTACTCTCGACACGTCGCGCCGCTACGCAGTGGTGCTTGGCAACGAGGTGAAAGGCGTAAACCAGGAAATCGTGGACCTCTCCGACATGTGTATAGAGATACCGCAGTTCGGCACGAAACACTCGCTCAACGTGAGCGTGGCGGGCGGAATCATAGTGTGGGAATTTGCCAAAAGACTCATGTCAACGTCGATAGCGCGTGATGAATGATGCTCCGCACCATGACCGACATAACAATATAACTCCTCATAAGTTCATCACTTATGGGAAGTTTTCTTTTATACGATATAATCATAAAAACTTTCTGCGTTTTCCTCCACTACGGATGCGACTATACTTCATAAAAAGAAGATGCCTTTAAATTGAAAGTTCATCTTCGAATTTTTGCATTGGAGCTGTGTTTATTAAAGATAAAATAGTCTTTATCATAGATAAACTCTTAACTATAACTTACGATTTTTTTGACTTTATTTTGATAATTTTTTTTTGCAGAAGAGAAGTTAACGGATGTCAAAATAGTATGATTGAGGCTCTTTTAGGGCAGGAACTCATTTCCGTTTACCATCCTGCGTAGTTCCGAACAGTTTTCTCTATTTCGCATTTGTTTGTACGTTAAAACATACTTTAGTGCATATTGGCTGCAAAAGAATCTATTTGGGCTTAGAAAATAATCTATATTGTGCTATAAAATAGAATATTTTGTGGTATAACATAGTCTGTTTTCCGGCATACTATAGACTATATTGTAAATTAAAACAGATACTATCGCAACACGAAAATCATCATTTAAAATGCAAGTTATTAATGTTCAATAACATATTATAACCTCGTATAATTCGCGTATTTGTGCCCAATGGAAAGTTAGCTCTTAAATACACGAAAAATAAACATGGTACAGTATGAGGCACAATCGTAAAAATGGAAAAGTGCTTACAATCTGAAAGTTGTACGTCTAGCTTTTGTTTTATCTGCAAAAAAAAGAGTCTGTTTGTGCTTGATAAGGACATTATATTATCCATACCTGCCGCAGACTGGGAAAAAAGATTTTTAAATGAAGAGATAAATCAGAATTTGCAATGAATAATCTATTTAAGAATAAAATTTATAGTGTATTAAGTTTACTTTGTTTTCTTTTTTGCATCATCACGTCTAAGGCAAACTCACCTCATACACACTCAGTGAAACACAACCATCCTCACGGAACACGAAAGTGGAATTAACCGTAAATGCCACATTTGCATGCAGCTTATGTTTTTTCTACCAAAGAAAAATTAAAAGAGTCCATAACTTTGTGGTTTTGTTTCCACAAAGTTATGGACTCTTACACGTTGTCGAAAAGACAGATAATCTTTTCTTAAAAAAGGAATAAAACATCCTCAGAGGATGCCATGTAATTATATTTCTTCATCAAATCCAATAATTTATTGCGATTCTCTCCTGAATTATTCAACAACGAAGATAAAGTAATTGCTTCAATATTCATAGGATACCATTTGCCATCTAATTTAAGTTTTGTTATAGTAACAGTAGCTGTGTTATTTGAAAAAGTTTTATAAAGAATTTCTGCATTTACAAGACTATCCTTATTGGTTGACAAATCTATCATTACAATTTCACCACTTTGTTTTTGAGAATTTGTACAAGTAACAGATTTGCTATATGAAGGAGCATACATATAGTTAGGACTATTTATAACTGTTACTGAGTTGTCAATTATAGAAGGTAAAGGCTCATTATATTCTCTTTGAGGAGTAGCTGGCGTATAAACTGTAAATAGGTCAGCATAATTTTGCGCATTCGCGGAAAATGACGCACTAAGAATAAATAAAATAAGAAATAATAATTTTTTCATAACCAAGGATCATATTGATCGGCGGCAATCCATTTGCCTTGTATCACAAAGCCTCGACCGACGCCATTGTAAAACACATTGTAAACATATAATAATTCCGTAGGAATTTGTGGGTATATATACTTCTCTTCTGGAAGAGTAGCATAAGTTCTTTTTATTGTCGCAGGGAACACCCAAACATCCTTTAATGCAGATACGCCCGTTATGTCTTTATTATAATATCTGCGCATCCCCAATTCATGAGTTTTCTTTATTTGGATTTCTCCATCAAAAACTTCCCATGCACCAGAACGAGGCAGTGACCTTTTTGCAACAATTTTTATCTCAAAATCAGCAGGGTGATTATATTTATAATAGTATGAAATTTCGAAACCAGGATATCTATTCTTTACTTCATATCTTAACATGTCTTGCATTTCCCAATCACCCCAATATTCCCCCTTATATAAACTAACTCCAACAAAAGGACGAAATATAGAATAGGTCTTAAATTTTTTTCCTTTATACATACATGTATAATGAGGGCTTAATGCCATGCAACCACACATTAAGACCACAAACAGCATACAGAAAAAAATTTTAATTTTAGAAGCTGTCATATTGTGAATTTTTGCAAAAATAGCAATTAATTTCTGATAATATAAAGAGATTAGAGAGTTTTCTATGTTTAAATCCAAGAAAATTAACCATTATTCACACTAATCATACAGATATACTATATTTCGGATTGTAAAGTTGGTGGGGGCTAACCATAGCCGTGACAAAATGGATAAGTTTGTTCTTGACATTAAAAGAACAGATTTTATTAAATACGCCCACACATAATTTCCGCACCCCCTACACACCGTCCACAGTCTAAATGCGCAGCCGAATTCCATCTGACAAACCACGACTTTGCCTTCAAGACTGACAAAACAAAGGAAAAGCACACAAATATTCTACATTTCAAAATTAAATATATACTTTTGCATGACAAATATTCAGACACATCGCGGAGTGCTCCGCACTGTTAACTAAAAACAAACCGACCTATGATAACTTTTCTTATCAGCGTGATAGCCCTTGTTGTGGGCTATATGATTTACGGACGCGTGGTAGAGCGCGTGTTCGGTCCCGACAATCGTCCTACGCCTGCCGTGAGCAAGGCCGACGGCGTTGACTACATCGTTATGCCGGGATGGAAGACATTTATGATACAATTTCTCAACATCGCGGGCACCGGTCCGATATTCGGAGCCATCATGGGCGCGAAGTTCGGACCGTCTGCCTATCTGTGGATTGTCTTCGGTTGCATCTTCGCCGGAGCCGTGCACGACTATTTCAGCGGCATGCTATCCATGCGTCACGGCGGCGCAGGCCTGCCCGAGCTTGTGGGTGTCTATCTCGGCAAAAACACAAAGAAGGTGATGCTTGTGTTCTCGGTGTTCATGCTAATGATGGTTGGCACGGTGTTCGTTTACAGTCCGGCGCTCATCCTCGGCGACATCTGCGGCGACTCGCTCACGTGGGTTTACGTCTGGTGCATCGTCATCTTCGCCTACTATTTCCTCGCAACGCTGCTGCCCATCGACAAGATCATCGGCAAGATATATCCCCTCTTCGCCGTCGCCATGCTCTTCATGGCTGTGGCACTCATGGTGGTGCTGATAGTGAAATGGCCGTCGCTGCCCGAACTTACCGACGGTCTCTCGAACATGAGTCCGGCATCCGGACCAATATTCCCGTGCCTGTTCATAACCATTGCGTGCGGAGCGGTGAGCGGATTCCACGCCACACAGAGCCCGCTCATGGCGCGTTGTGCCGGCAGCGAGAAGCAGGGACGCCCGCTGTTCTACGGAGCCATGATAACCGAAGGCATAGTAGCGCTGATATGGGCAACGGTCTCGATGTATTTCTTCTACGGAGGCGCGGCACAGGAACTGGGCAAGGCGCTCACGCTTCAGGCTCCCGAGGTGGTCACTTCGGTATCGTCGGGCTGGCTCGGACTGTTCGGCGGCGCACTGGCAATACTCGGTGTGGTGGCTGCCCCGATAACAAGCGGCGACACGGCACTGCGCAGCGCGCGCCTCATCATAGCCGAGGCGCTGGGCATTGAGCAGCACAGCGTGCGCCGGCGCATGTTCATCTGCATACCGCTGTTCGCCGCAACGCTCGCCCTGCTGTGGTTCAACATAGCCGACGAGAACGGTTTCAACGTCATCTGGAGCTGGTTCGGATGGGCCAACCAGACGCTCGCCGTGTTCACACTGTGGACCATCACCGTGTATCTTGTGCGCAAGTCGAAACCTTACATCGTCGCGCTCATCCCGGCAATGTTCATGACCGCCGTGTGCACATCGTTTCTCATGGTGTCAAAAAACGCCTTCGCACTGAACGCAGCGGAGGGATATGAGATTGGTGCTGCGGCATTCGTACTCTCAGGAGTACTGTTCGCCGTATGGATGGCGCGCCGCAAGAAGACGCTGACAGACAAGAAAGAAAATGACTGATAATAAACCCTAACCGGTCATCAGACCGCATGTGTTTTATATGTTTCATGCATTCATGCTTTCAGCCGTCTTTTTGTTTTCTATTGGCCTCTTTTCTTTGGATGTTTCTTGACATAGCCCGCTATGCCTACAAAAAATCCAACGAAAATATGCTCAATATAAAACAAAAATACTGACTGAATTCTAATGACCGATTAGGGTTAAAGGAAAGAACACCTGAAAGATAAAGACTACGGTGCCGGCCCCATTATCCGGCGCCACGACAAAAGCCCTGCCACGCTAAGATAACAGCATGGCAGGGCTTTCCATTTTGTTCATCCGCACGGCGTAAAGGCGCATCGGGCGATGCGGAAACGCCGCGGGGCAGTCTTATAAAGGAAATAAACGCGACGCACCGTCACATGAAACGCAGCGTGCCGAAGAACTCGGGGCAGTGGAAATCGGGGCGCGGCAGACTGATGGCGTTCCACGACAGGAAGTGAGGACGGGGCAGAAGGTCGCCGCACTTGTAGAAGTTGGCGCGCATGGTGCGGCCGTCGAGCGGTGCGGCACCGTGCATGAAAAGTGCCGACACGGGCACTCTCAGCGCCACCTGCCACGTCTGTTGTCCGCTGCGGGTGTCGAAAGGAGCTCGTCCGAGCGACGCCCAGCGACCGACACTGTCGAGCACCTGCCGCGGCGCATGGCTACGTCCGGCACGTCCCTTGCCGCCTCCTATGAGCAGCTGTCCGGCGCAGTTGCACTCCACATTGTAATAAACGCCGTCGTCGGCGGGCGACACGAAGAACTCCACACACGAGTCTTCCCACACACGGCCGTTGTCCTCAGGCGCAACAGCGCGCACGGCCTCCTCGCTCACCACGTAATGCAGCAGTATGGCGTCGCCCGTATGGGCCATGCGGAACGCCGCCGCGGGACGGTAGGGCCAGTCGGGCCAGTTGAGCGAATCAATCTTCTGAAACTCCACTCCGGCCTCATCCATCAGCGCGGGAATGTCGGCAG
>ULVO01017109.1_pt1 | contig 19222 bp, 18 predicted proteins | sample 1959521 | NCBI WGS metagenome assembly ULVO01 (sample SAMEA4835788, study PRJEB28245) | human gut metagenome | biome: gut microbiome; material: fecal sample | place: Denmark | collected 2008
ACTCCCCGACCCGGCGGAAGATCCGCCCGGCCGCCGCGGCACGCTCCCCGGGCGTCATGGCCCGGTTCCGCCGTTTCATCGCCCGGCGCAGCTCCTTTTTCTCCATAAAACCACTCTTTCGGGGCGCAAATTTCCCGCCCTCGCTATTGTTATTCCGCAAACAATGGCTATCTTTGCATCGATGAACACAAATCTTTAACAAATATAAACAAATTTAATCCATTATGAGCTGTTTCCTATCCAATTCCTCTCTTGGCAAGAAGTTAGTGATGAGCGTGACGGGCTGCTTCCTCGTGCTCTTTATCCTCTTCCACATGGCCATGAACCTGACTGCGATCATCTCGCCCGAGGCGTACAACGCGGTCTGTGAATTTCTGGGCGCCAACTGGTACGCACTGGCCGGTACGGTTGTCCTGGCCCTCGGCGTGCTGATCCACTTCATCTACGCCCTCATCCTCACGCTGAACAACTACCGCGCACGCGGCACGCAGCGCTACGCCGTCACCGTACAGGAGCCGGGCGTGGCCTGGGCCTCGAAGAACATGCTCGTACTGGGTGTCATCATTCTGCTCGGCATGGGGCTGCACCTCTACAACTTCTGGGCAAAGATGCAGCTCGTGGAGATCATGGGCAACCACGTGAACTCGCTGGGCTACAGCCCCACGGACGGTGCCGCGCTGATCGCCTACACCTTCTCGCAGTGGTACTACGTTGTCCTCTACCTCATCTGGTTCGCCGCCCTGTGGTTCCACCTCACGCACGGCGTATGGTCGATGTTCCAGACCGTGGGCTGGGCAAACGACACGTGGTATCCGCGTCTGAAGTGCATCGCGAACGTCGTGGCCACGATCGTCTTCCTGGGCTTCGCCGCCGTCGTGGTGGTCTATTTCATCAAGAGCGTATGCCCCTGCTGCGCAGGCGCCTGCTAACCTTTGTAGATTGTAGAACGATAAACACACAAACGATATGGCTTTCAAATTAGATGCTAAAATTCCTGCCGGCGCTCTCGCAGACAAGTGGAGCAACCACAAGGCAGCTATCAAGGTCGTAAGCCCCGCCAACAAGCGCAAACTCGACATCATCGTCGTCGGAACCGGTCTGGGCGGCGCCTCCGCAGCCGCTTCGCTGGGCGAGCTGGGCTACAACGTCAAGGTCTTCTGCATCCAGGATTCGCCCCGCCGCGCCCACTCGATCGCCGCGCAGGGCGGTATCAACGCCGCGAAGAACTACCAGAACGACAACGACTCCGTATACCGGCTCTTCTACGATACGATCAAGGGCGGCGACTACCGCGCCCGCGAGGCCAACGTCTACCGTCTGGCCGAGGTCTCGAACCTCATCATCGACCAGTGCGTGGCACAGGGCGTACCCTTCGCCCGCGAGTACGGCGGTCTGCTGGCCAACCGTTCGTTCGGCGGCGCGCAGGTATCGCGTACCTTCTATGCCCGCGGCCAGACGGGACAGCAGCTCCTGCTGGGTGCCTACGCCGCACTGAACAAGGAGATCGCCGCCGGCTCGGTCAAGAGCTACCCGCGCCACGAGATGCTCGACATCGTCATCGAGGACGGCGAGGCCCGCGGTATCATCGCGCGCAACCTCGTCACGGGTGAGATCGAGCGCCACGGCGCCCACGCCGTCGTGCTGGCCACGGGCGGCTACGGCAACGTCTTCTTCCTCTCGACGAACGCCATGGCCTCGAACGGCTCGGCCGCATTCCAGTGCTACCGCAAGGGTGCCGGCTTCGCCAACCCCTGCTTCACGCAGATCCACCCGACGTGTATCCCCGTACACGGCGACCAGCAGTCGAAGCTGACCCTCATGTCGGAGTCGCTGCGCAACGACGGCCGCATCTGGGTTCCCAAGAAGCTCGAGGACGTGAAGGCGCTGCGCGCCGGCACCAAGAAGCCGTCGGACATCGCCGAGGAGGACCGCGACTACTACCTGGAGCGCCGCTACCCGGCCTTCGGAAACCTCGTGCCGCGTGACGTCGCCTCGCGTGCCGCCAAGGAGCGCTGCGACGCCGGCTACGGCGTGAACGAGACGGGTCTGGCCGTCTTCCTCGACTTCAAGACCGCCATCGAGCGTCTGGGCAAGGACATCATCAAGCAGCGTTACGGCAACCTCTTCGACATGTACGAGGAGATCACCGACGTGAGCCCCTACGAGCAGCCGATGCAGATCTTCCCGGCCGTGCACTACACGATGGGCGGTCTGTGGGTCGACTACAACCTGATGACCACGATCCCGGGTCTGTACGCCATCGGCGAGGCCAACTTCTCGGATCACGGTGCCAACCGTCTGGGTGCCTCGGCCCTGATGCAGGGTCTGGCCGACGGTTACTTCGTCCTGCCCTACACGATCGGCGACTACCTCTCGCACAAGATCCAGGCTCCGAAGGTGAAGACCGACACCAAGGCCTTCGACGAGGCCGAGAAGGCCGTGCGCGAGAAGATCGCCAAGCTCTTCGCCATCAAGGGCAAGCAGTCCGTGGACGACATCCACAAGAAGCTCGGCCACATCATGTGGGAGAACGTCGGCATGGCCCGCACGAAGGCATCCCTCGAGAAGGCCATCACCGAGATTCAGGCCCTGCGCAAGGAGTTCTGGAAGGACGTGAAGGTTGTAGGCCGCGAAAACGACTTCAATGTCGAGCTCGAAAAGGCAATCCGTCTGGCCGACTTCCTCGAGCTGGGCGAGCTGATGGCCCGCGACGCACTCCACCGCGAAGAGTCGTGCGGCGGTCACTTCCGCTCGGAGCACCAGACCGAGGAGGGCGAGGCCAAGCGTGACGACGAAAACTTCGTATATGCCGCCGTCTGGGAGTACAAGGGCATGGACCAGGTTCCCGAGATGACCAAGGAGCCGCTGAACTTCGAGTTCGTACACCCGGCACAGCGCAACTACAAGGATTAAGGTTTTCTGACGTTCAACATTGACAACAAATTTGGAATTATGAATTTCACATTGAAGATATGGCGTCAGAAAGACGCCAAAACCAAGGGTGCTTTCGAGACCTACAAGGTTGAAAACATCTCGGCCGACACCTCGTTCCTCGAGATGCTCGACATCCTGAACAACAACCTCATCCACGAGGGCAAGGAGCCCGTGGCCTTCGACCACGACTGCCGCGAGGGTATCTGCGGCATGTGCTCGCTGCACATCGACGGCCATGCCCACGGACCCGGCCAGGGTGCCACGACGTGCCAGATCTACATGCGCAAGTTCAAGGACGGCGCCACGATCACCATCGAGCCGTGGCGTTCGGCCGCCTTCCCCGTCATCAAGGACCTCGTGGTGAACCGCTCGGCCTACGACCAGATTCTGCAGGCCGGAGGTTTCATCTCGGTGCGCACCAACTCGGTGCCCGACGCCAACGCTGTCCTGATCCCGAAGGCCGACGCCGACGAGTCGATGGATGCCGCCGCCTGCATCGGCTGCGGAGCCTGCGCCGCCACCTGCAAGAACGGTTCTGCCATGCTCTTCGTCGCTGCGCGCGTGTCGTCGCTGGCCAAGCTGCCGCAGGGCCGCGTCGAGGGTGCCCGCCGCGCCAAGGCGATGGTCGCCAAGATGGACGAGCTGGGATTCGGTAACTGCACCAACACGGGAGCCTGCCAGGCCGAGTGTCCGAAGCAGATTTCGATCGCCCACATTGCCCGCCTGAACCGCGAGTTCCTCTCGGCGAAGTTCGAGGATTAATCCGCGCGATACATCCGAAAAGGAGAGCCTGCACCGCTATGGTGCAGGCTCTCTTCATGTATACGGACAGGAGTGATGAACACGTTCTCGTTCAGTTTATTGTATCCTCCATATTTTTGTTTAATCAAAAAATCACTATATTTGTTTCACACCAAAAACTTAAATTATGAGAAGCTTGATTTTGGGAGTGCTTGCCTTCACTCTAATTCTGCCATTTACGGCAACCGGTCAGCATAGCGATAAAAGCAACAGAGTTTTTTGGGATGGCGGAACAATACCGGACAACAGGTTCCGGGAATATGTATTGATCAATTTTGACACAGACCATAACGGAACCATAGACCAGACTGAAGCTGATGCTGTTACTGAAATGCGTCTTAATCCGTTAGTCATAAATGAAGACAAGACAAAACCGGAAATTACTTCTCTGCAGGGGATAAGTTATTTTCAGAATCTTGAAACCTTAATGCTTACGAGCAATGAAATCAAACTTACAGACTTATCATATCTCTCACAGAACGGTAAGCTTAAACAGCTTGCTATCGATAATTCGGAGCTGTTAACCCAGCTCGACCTTTCCGTTGTTCCAACATTAGAAAGGTTTATCTACACCGGGACAAAACTCAAATCTTTAATTCTGGATAATCCGGAGTTGAAAGAAGCATATTTGTACAACGATGATTGGAAAGGAGAAGGGCATAGCGGTCTTACTCAACTTGATTTTTCCGCACGCACCACAAATTTGGAGACACTGGATATCAGCGATAATTTCATTACCAAGATAGATCTCTCCCATTTAGTGAATTTGAAAAAGGTTTCCATTTCCTGCAAAAATCTTTCATCTCTAAATCTTCCGGCCAGTCTGAAGTTGACCGAATTAGCGTATTGGGGCAAAACGAAGTTTCCGGGAAATCTTGCCGATTTCCCGAATCTAACACGACTTTCCATTAGAGGTGTGGAAACGCCTTTGGATTTATCCAAAAACTCCAAACTGAAAGATCTGGACTGTTCATACAACGGACTGACGAGACTCGATGTGTCCGTTCTTCCCGATTTGGAGAAGTTGGTGTGTGATGGGAACGAACTTGTATCTTTGGATTTATCCAGGAATCCCAGGCTGAAAGAGTTGGAGTGTTCAAATAACAAATTACCGGAACTCGACGTGTCCGCTCTTCCTGATTTGGAGAAGTTGGTGTGCAAAGGGAACAAACTTGTATCTTTGGATTTATCCAGGAATCCCAGGCTGAAAGAGTTGGAGTGTTCAAATAACAAATTACCGGAACTCGACGTGTCCGTTCTTTCCGATTTGGAGAAATTAAAATGCAAGTGGAATGCCATTACATCTTTAGACCTGTCCCAAACTACCAAGCTGGTAGAATTAGACTGTTCAAATAACAAATTGACGAGCCTCGATATCTCACGCTGTCCAGCAATCAAAGATGTAAGATTAGGCTTCAATAATTTGACAGAATTCAATTTTTCGCATACAAAACTGGAGAACCTCAATAGCCGGGGAGCATTCAAATCATCAAATCTGACTTTCTACAACGGGAATGCTATAGCAGACTATATGATAGACTGTTGGGTGTTTACAGGAGCTGCAGAGCCCAAACAGATCGACGGAGAGGCCAACAGAAACCTGCTTCAGTCAATACGGGATTACAAAAGAGATATCGCCGCCAAAGAACATGTTGCTGCCGAAGAACAACGTGCAAAGGCTCATCGTATGGCCGCAGAATATAAAAGGCAGATTATGCCATACATAACAAGCAACGATTGGAACGAGGCAGACAAATTCGCAGCCGAGGCACTCTCCAACCTGCCGGAAGGAGATGCCTTTCTCTACTATGTCAGAGCAAAGGCGTATTATCTGAACAATCTCGACTTTGAGGTGGAGGATAGCGAAAATATGACCGATTATTTCAAGGCATACCGCAGAGAGGCGGAACATTTGGCTGAACTCTGCCGTAAATCCATCACATGCGACCCATCTGACGGCAATGAAGCCTATTTTTACAGAGGGCTCGCATATATCGTGTTAGGAAGGGCGAATGACGCAGCAAATGACTTTATGCGATGTGCAAGAGGAAACGAATCTATCAAAGCAGTCTGTTACTACAATATAGGCATAGCATATAAAAATGCCGGGCGGTACAATGCGGCTCTCGATCAATTCAAAAATGCCCGCCAATACTTTTCCGATGCAGACAATAAAGAACGGTGCCTCAGAAAGATAAAAGAGTGCCAGCAAAAGATTAGCGGCAAATAAGGAGAAAAACAATTTGCAGAACCAGTCAAAAACCGGGGAGCCTATCGCGGGTGCGGGATTAAAGTAATGTAACGACTTGATTTATATGGTAGTTACATTTTTGTATAGGAGAGTAGGTAACGAGAAGGCAACGGTTTGTTTTCAGCTTCTTGCGCTCAAATACCGCATTTCAAATAACCTATCGCAAGATACGAAAAATTTTCGAGATGGGCAAATTAGGCAGGGTCAACCGGCGAGTGCAATTTTAAGAAATTAGTTTAAAGAACTTTTTTAGACGAAGAAAATTTTAATTTTCCCGATGTCTTCTGTTCATTGTATTGCACTTGTTTAATAAACTCTTCCGTTAACACAAAGAAATCTGCCCCATTCAGTATATATTGCCTGATGGTTTATTCTGATTTTCAATTGCCCCTTTTCTGTCAGGGGAAGCATATGAATCGACAAAACATACTTTTGTACCGATAGTTTTTGCAATTTTCTTATGACAAAAGAATTCGCTGCCATGGTCGCTGTGTCGCAATGGTCGGGGACGGCATCAACGACAGTGCGGCGCTGGCGCAGGCCGATCTGGGCATTGCCATGGGGCAGGGGAGCGACATTGCGATCGACGTGGAGAAGGTCACGATTCTTTCGTCCGACTTGACGAAGATCGCCGCGGCGGTCCGCCTTTCGGCCGCGACCGTGCGCACCGTTCGGCAGAACCTTTTCTGGGCGTTTATCTACAACCTGATCGGCGTGCCTGTCGCCGCTGGCGTGCTCTATCCGCTGACCAGGTTTCTGCTCAATTCGATGCTCGTCGGGGCCGCCATGGCCCTGAGTAGTGTGAGCGTTGTGGCCAATAGCCTGCAGCTGAGTACAAAACGGCTCGGCACGAAAGCCGTCCATAAAATAAATACAGAATTTATAACCAAAAAACAAACAGCCATGAAAAAAGAGTATCGTATCGAAGGAATGATGTGCAACCACTGCCGGATGCATGTCGAAAAGGCCCTGAACGGCATCGAAGGTCTCCGTGCCGTTGTTACTCTCGATCCTCCTGCCGCGACGGTCGAATTCACTGGGCGGGAGCCGGAGCTGGCCGAATTGCAGCGGGTGCTGGGCGAAGATTATAAGATCACGGAGCGTTGAAACCCCGGTCTCGGAGCGGCCGCTATCCATCTATAAAGGTATTGCGGCTCCTGAAAACCCCTAAAATTAGGTATTGCCGTTCCCGGCGTAATGTCGTTTCTTTGTATTACTAAAATCTGCCGAGACGCTGCGGGACGGCCCGTTGCGCCGAATGCGGAAAACGAAGAAAAAATTCAAACCGATTATGAGACATTTCGTTTATTGTGCGGCGCTTGCAGCCGCCGTATTTTTCCTTGCTGGGTGCGGCGGGAACCCGAATAAAAAGAACGCTTCGGAGACTCAAACCTCAGAAACGCAGAGTTCCGTCATGGAGGTCGATAACCTGCTCGCCGATGCTGAGAAGTTGACCGGCGGCAAGGTGACGGTCGAGGGCGTCTGCACGCATATCTGCCGCCACGGGGGCCGCAAGATTTTCCTAATGGGAACCGACGATACGCAGGTGATCCGCATTGAAGCCGGAGAGAAGATCGGCAGCTTCAAGCCCGAATGCGTGAACAACGTCGTGCGGGTGACGGGCACGCTGGTCGAAGACCGGATCGACGAGGCTTACCTTGCCGAGTGGGAGCTGCGGCTCAAGGACCAGATCGCCCGGCAGCACGGCGAGGGCGAAGCCGGATGCAGCGCCGAACATCAGGCCCGCGGCGAATCGGTTGCCAGCAGCACCGAAAAGCGTATCGCCGACTTCCGTGCCCGTATCGCCGACCGCAAAGCCAAAGAAGGCAAGGAATACCTTTCGTTCTACCATGTGGACGGCGGGAGTTATGAAGTTTTGAAATAAGAAGTTTTGCACGTCATGGGGACACGGTCGTTTATGTCCGCCGTGAGGAAATGGAGCAGGCCCGTTCACCGCGACCTCTCCTTTTTCTTTTCGGGCGTACTGCTGATTTATGCGGTTTCGGGCTTCATGCTCAACCACAAACGCGATTTCAATTCCGATTATTCGGTGCGCCGGACCGAGCTGGTCTTCGCACAGGAGATACCGCGCGCCGAGCAGGAGTGTACCCGTGCGCGGGCCGAGGAACTGCTCCTGCGCGTCGGCGAGGAGGGCAATTACCTGAAACATTACTTTCCCGAACCGGACCGGTTGAAAGTCTTTATCCGGGGCGGCAGTTCGCTGACGGTCGATCTGGCGTCGGGACACGCCGTCTACGAGTCGATCCGCAAGCGGCCCGTGCTGAGCAGTCTGAACCGGCTGCATTACAATCCGTCGCGCTGGTGGACGGTCTTTTCGGATGTCTTTTTAGCGGGATTGATCGTAATCGTGCTTTCCGGGCTGGTGATGATGCGCGGCCCGAAAGGATTGCGGGGCCGCGGAGGCGTCGAGCTGATCGCGGGGATTCTGATTCCGCTGCTGTTTATTTTCCTGACCTGATCCGGGAAACTGCGTGTGATAAAAGGGCGGCCGTCGAAAACGTCCGCCCTTCTCTTGCGTATGGGTTTGTTGTCATCGTTTTGCCGTGCCGAATACCAGCAGCGGGACGAAGAGGAAGAGTCCGAACAAGACGACGCCGACGGTCTGCCAGAGCCGTCCGCCGGGCGATCTGCGGCGGATGAGCGCATAGAACGCGCCGAGCGCGAGTCCCAGCCAGAGGGCCTGAAACGACACCTCCGCAATCCGGGGCTTTACGTAGCCGTCCAGCGGCGAGGTGAACGACAGTTCGAAGGGAAACAGGTATTTTGCGTACTCGGCCCATGCCTGCGGTTTCTCTTCGGGGCGGTATTCGTCCGCCAGTGAATAGTCGCGGGCGTTCACGGCGACATAGCGTTTCGATTCGGCGCCTTGGATGGTGACCGTCCAGTAGAACATGTCGCCGATGATCATCATGTTCTCCCGTGTGGGGCCGAATTTCCCGACGGGAATCTCGTGCAGTTTGTAATCCTCCGCACCGAGCGTATAGAAACGCTTTTCGCTGTCCACCAGAAAACCGAGACTTTTGCGGTCGGCGAACTCCGTGACGAAAATCTGGCCGATTTGCAGCGAGTCCGCAACGTCGGTACGGCGCACGAACGGGCGGCCGCGGACCTGCTTCATGTGGTAGACGCGCTGCGCGTCGTCCACCAGCAGGTAGCCGTTGTCGTACCGCTTGCGCGTCGAGGGGTTGCCGGAGACGACGCGGGCCGGGAACGAAAATCCCTTGTCCCGCAGGACTTTGGTGAATGCCGCGCTCTTCTTTTGGTCGATGGTGTTGGTCTCCATATCGACGAACTCGATTCCCTCGCCGGTGATGCGGAACACGTCCGTCGCCGGTTCTAAATCGATGCGGTCGGGCATCGATTCCAGCAGTTGATAGACCGTCGGTCTGCGGCGGTTGATTTCGCCGGGCGACGTGCGGAACATGAAGTTCGTGCGCTCCACGTCGCGCGATTCGACCGCCACGCCCTCGATTTCGGACGGAAACCTCCCTTCGGCGGCGAGTTGGCGGTAATAGAACGTCGGCAGGATACTGTCGAACTGCTGCTGGGTGTAGGTGTTGCCCTGCAGATCGCGTCCGGCGACGTTGTTTTCGCGGTCGAAATCCACCGATGCGAATCCGTGCGTCACGCAGCTGTAGAGCGTGAACGGCGACCACGAAGGCGATGCGAACACGAACGCGTAGCACCACGGCAGCAGCCATGCCAGCAGAAGCGCCGCAAGGAGGATTATTCCGGTTTTGATACTCTTTATCATAGATTTGTCGTTTTGCGGGTTAATCCTGACATCCCTGCTTGAAACGGTATACCGAAAGCAGCGGGAAGAACAGCGAACATACCAGCAGCAGCGCCAGCCACGGCAGCATGCCGTCGTAGGCCTGCGGGGTGTCGGAGAGGAAGAAGATCCGGCAGACGCCCACGGCGATCAGCAGATTCGCCAGCCGCCGTTTCCATGTGGGTTCGAGACAGATCCATGCCGTCAGCAGGTAGAGCGTCAGCCCGGCCAGATACCACGGCAGCGCCGTCAGCAGAATCCGCGCGACCAGTTCGGGCGCCAGCAGGGCGTGGAGGTACCCCCACAGCACGGCGGTTTGCACGATGAACAGCAATGCCAGCGCTCCCAGCCCGATGCCTGACATCAGCAGAATCATCTTCCACTGTGGAAAGGGCAGGTGAAGCGTCAGCTTCAGCCGTTTCTGGGCCATTTCGGGGACGAACTGAACCACTGCGAGCAATACGCCCAGCAGGGCCGGCAGGTATTGGAGAATGTCGATGAAGACAACTTCCTTTTCGAGCATCACCTCCCAGACGTGCGCCGCACCCTTGAAGGTTATCACCCGTTGGACGCGCAGCAGCGCATAGGCGGTGGCTCCGAAGAGGAACAATGCGCTCAGCGGATAGAAGCAGCGCATTTTGATCCACTCTTTGTAGAATATGGCTTTGATCATAATTCGGGTTTAGTATTTTCCGGTCAGTCCGATGAAAGCGTCTTCGAGGTTCAGCGTTTCGCCGCGCAGGTCGCTGCAGACAATGCCCGCGCGCTCCAGCACGCCCTGTACCGTCGCAGGGGAGTCGAACGAATAGAGTTCGGCGCGCCCGTTCACGACGCTCGGGTGGTAGAGGCCGTCGCCGGCGGGGATCGTGACGTCGGCGCCCGGCGTGAAGGTGTATCGCCGGAACGTGCCGAGCAGTTCGCCGACGGGCATCTGTACCAGAATGCTTCCGTAATCCATGATGATACAGTCGTCCACGAGCTTTTCCATGTCCTGAATGATGTGCGAGGTAAGGAAAACGGTCTTCTCCTCGCTCTGCGCATAGTCGCGCAGGTATTCTACGAACAGGCGGCGGTAACCGGGGTCCAGTCCCATCGAGAAGTCGTCAAGCACGAGCAGATCGGCGTTCTGGGCGAGAATCAGCCCTAAGGCCACCTGCGAACGCTGTCCGCACGACATGCGCGAGATGCGCTGCCGGGGCGCCACCTTCAGCATTTCCATCAGTCCGTAATAGGCGTCGCGGTTCCAGCGGGGATAAAACCGCGCATAGAACCGTTCGATCTGCTCGATGGTCATGAAGGCGTACTGCACGTGTCCCTCGATCAGCAGGGCGATCCGGGCGCGGGTTTCGGGCCGCATCGTGCGGATATCCTCGCCGAAGATCAGACACTGTCCGGCGCGCGGTTGGAGATAGCCGCTCAGAATGTTGATGGTCGTGGTTTTTCCGGTGCCGTTTTTACCCAAAAGTCCGAGGATCCGCCCGCGCGGAACCTCGAAACTCAGGTCTTTGTATATCAGCCGCTCCCCGTAACAATGGGTGAGGTTGCGGCATTCGATGACAGAATCGGTCATAAAGAATGGTCGTTCTTCCGGCTTACTTGATCAGCGACGCCTTCGTATTGGACTCGAAGTCGTTGGTCGAGTTGTTCGAGTCGATGAGTTTGCCGTCGGAACCGGTCTTGCGGATCACCGACTTGCCGAAGCGGTCGGCATCTCCGTCGGCCGTACCGCACCATGCGTAACCTGCGTCGAGCGAAGCGTCCCACGGGGCGATGTAGTATTCGTCGCGGCAGCCCGTGTTCACGGCGTCGAGCACCCATTCGTTAGGCACGCGGTAGCAGTTGCGCAGCGGCATCGTGTAGTCCGAGCCGTTCGGGGAGTGGAAGATATACTGGGCGTCTTCGAGCGGGTATTCGGCGAGGAACTGCTCTGCAGTCAGGCCGACGGGCGGCATGGCGATAGCCACGGCGTTGAAGCCGCGGTTGTGGAGCACTTGGACCGTCAATGTCGAAGCGTACCATTTGTCGAGGTTGGGCACGTCGGGGTTGTCGATATCCAGATAGTTCTCGTTCGACGAAACGTCGTACCACTCGAAATCGGCTTTCGTGGCGTCCCACGAGTTCGGGTTGCCGATGGTGTGGTTCTGGGCGTTGTTGACGACGATCAGCGACTCGCCGGCTTTGACCAGCACATCCTGTCCGTTGCCGGGAATGCAGTAGAACGCATTGCCCGCACAACACTCCTTGCGGAAGTCCTTGCCTTCGATCATCTCGCTGTTCATGCCCGAATTGAGTCCGCTCGAAAGGATCAGCATCATGCCGTCGGCATAGAGGTCTTCGTCGGAGTTGTTACGGATCTTGATGTACTGGTCGCCCAGCCACCTGTCAGGCTCTCCCGTTTCGGGAAGCGCCGTGCCTGTGAAGTAGATCTCCTCGATCACGAATTCGCCGGCTTGCAGCGTGATGTCGCTCTGTTTGATGGTTACGGTCGCCAGAACGGTGCTCTTGCCGCTCCGCGTCACGTTCACGACGGTCGAACGTTCCGTCCCCGTTTCGTTCTCATCGACGGACAGCACCAGCGCTTTGCCCGAAGATTCGGCTTCATTGATCTGAACCCACGACGCAGCATCGGCGGGAATATTCACGTCGAAATTTTCCTCGGGCACGTTTACCAGCACATTGCCGCCGAGCGCGCGCAAGATTTCGGATACGACGACGGGATTGACCGTTTCTTCGGGATCGTCGGTGCAGGATGCGAAGCCCGCTGCAAAGAGGGCCGTGGTGAGAATTAAGAAAAGCTTTTTCATAATTGGTTTTTATTATTGGTTTGACAAATATTGGTTCGATCGTTTAGAACAGGATGCCGAACGTCGCCGTCAGAACGTGTTCGGACAATCCTCCGCTGTAAAACCGGGGCGTCCACCCCGCCTCGGCGAAGCAGGCCAGATTCCGGCTCAGGCGGCGTTCGGCCCGCAGGGACACCTCGGGGGCGACGGCCCGGCCGCTCAGCCGCGCCGCCGTGTAAGTCAGGTATTCCGAAATGTTGTTCAGCACGTTGCTGAGCGAAACCTCCTCGTCGGGCGAGACGTAACAGCCGATTCCTGCCGTCGCTTTCACGCGCCACTGCGGACGGAGCCATTCTGCGCTGCCGCGTACCGCTCCGCAGAACTGCGCGAGCCGCATCCGCCGTGCCGGATAGGCGTACGTGGCCGTGGACTGCCGCCATTCCGCGCGGGGACTGAGCATGTAATTCACCGTGCCGCGCCGCCATTCGACGGTCGCTTCGGCGTCGGCGTGCCAGATACGGTTCTTATACATCGCCTGTTCATCGACGATGACGCTGTGTCCCGTACGGTCGGCTATCATTTCGATACTGCGGCGCAGTTCATAGCCGCCTCCGGCGCGCAGGCTCCAGCGGCCGCTGCGGTAGGCTGCGGAGAGGGTCGCCTGACGGGTTTTGAGCCGGGTTATGGGGACCGTGTTGTTGGATTTGTTGAGCCGTTCCGTCGTAAGGCTTTCGAATGCGGCACGGGCATACCAGCCTTTCGCGTGCCGCGGCATGAGCTGTGCCGCCAGCAGACAACCCTTTCCGTCATAGCCGATGTTGAAACTCTCGCTGTTCAGTGAATAGCGGGTGTAATAACTGCCCAGTCCGGTCATATACAGCTCGGAAGAGCTGGCGCCGGGCGGATAGAAAAAGTCTATGTCCTGATCCTGTTTATAGAGCCGCCCCTGCAGGTCCAGCCCCAAAACGTACTGAGGGAACTGCATGCCTACGCCGAGTTTGATCGTGAAATCCGACACGACGTTGTGGGGCCGCGGATCGACCTGACGGTATTCCTGTCCGGCGCGGTAGTCGCCCCGGATCGCAAGGTCGAAGCGTCCCACCCGGTGGACATAGCCGCCGCCGAAAGCATATTCCTCGGTCGAGAGGTTTCCTCCGGCGGAATCCGCCGTGATGCAGGGATAGAGCAGCAGGTAGTCGGCCGTGGAGTTCCAGCAGACGTTGCGGCGGTTGCCGCGGACGTACCGGGCGTCTGCCCACGTTGCCGACCGCTCGCTGAGCCGCCGGTAGCTTTCGGCATAAAATCCCCCGTCGAAGGCTCCGTCGCCCAGCGGCTGCAGCAGCGCCTCCTGCTCACGGCGCAGGTCGATGCGGAGCGAGATCTGCGAAAGCGACTGTTCGCTGCGGTAGAGCATCATCGCGGGCGACTCCGTATGAAATCCGGCTACGGCCCGTTCGTCCTCCGCGCTGAAAACGGAAGAACGCTCCAATACGCCGAGCGTATCGCGCTGGGCGGAAGCGGCGGCGGGCAGCAGCGCCAGTATCGACAGGAAAAGGGCCTTCATCATCGTCAGATCGATTTTAGTAACAACACGATCGATTCGCTGTCCTCTACCCAAGTCATTGCTGCTGGAATCTGATTGTAATCCGTGCAGCGCAGAATCTTCTTTTCTCCGGTCGAATAGGTCGCGTCGGCTTCGACGATGAACGTGTAAACCCCTTTGCGGAGCCGTATTGTCGCGCTGTTCTGTTCGGCGGCGGGAAATGGCACCCGCTCTCCGGAGTTGATATTGTCGAAGTAGGAGATGTCCGTGCGTATTTCCAGCTTTTCGACGGGGCGGCTGTCCGGCATCACGAACCGGATGGACAGTTCGGTGAAAATCGAATCGTCTTTTTCGCAGGCCGAAAACAGCAGTGCGGAGAGCAGAAACAGGGTCCGTATGGTAGATTTCATCATCATCGCATTACAGTTTGAAGTTGAGTTCCATGCCGAAATAGGGGCTGGAATAGCGGCGTACCAGTGCGTTGGTCTCGTTTCTGTACGAAGGACTGTATGTGAACAGCCGGTTTACGAAAATCGCAATGTTGAGCCGGTCGCGGTAAAGCCGTTTCGAGATTTTGAGATTGACGTTCATACTGAAAGGCGTGAGACGGTAGAGATAGGCTTCTTTCGATACGTTGTCGTGGATCATATGCTGCAAAATACCGTCGGCTGCCGACTCGGCCGTAAACGGATGTTCCTGTAACTGCAGGTCGAGGTAGCTGGTCGGCGCAGGATTGCACCATTCGGCCTTCATGCCGGAAAACCACTGGCATTGGAACGACGTGGAGAAAATCAGCCCCAGTTTGGGAATCTGGGTGTCGAGCAGGAAATTGGTGTTGCATACTTCGTGAAACGTGTTGTCGTCCTGATCGTAAAGCCCGATGTAAGGATAGGGCGTCCCTTCTGCGAGCTGTACGGTCGTCAGGACGTACTGGGGTTCGCTGTTCTCATAGCGGGTTTTGAAATAGGCGCCCGAGACGATGAGTTTCGTGGCCAGCGCCCGGATGCGCCGCGTGGAGAGCGAGAATTCGATGCCCTGCTTGAATGTGCGGCTTCCGTTGGTCTTGACGCCGACGGTCTGGAATACCGTTTTGTCCTTGTAGGGAAGCCATTCGAGCTGCGGCGGTCCGGTGAACTCCATATCCTTGAGCGGTCCGGTGTCGTATTCGCGGTAGGTCCGGGTGAGTACGTCGGTCGAGGTGCGGAATCCCGAGGTCATATTCTCCCGGAAATAGGTTACCGACAGTCCGTATCCGTTCCACTCCGCATTGCCGCGCACCTCCCATTTGAAGTTCCGCGCCGCCTTCAGGTCGTAATTGGTGGGGTCGTGCTTGAAGACTTCCACATTGACACGGCGTTTCGATTCGTCGTCCGCCGGGAAATAGTTGAGCCGCGTGTAATAGGAGTAGTCCGGTTCGGGGAAGAGCTGGTCGAGCGTAGGCGTTTTGGTGTGCCATCCCGCGCCGCCCGCGAATGTGATGCGCATCGGGTCGCCTGCCATGTCGAACGCCGGAAGCGTCACCGAGAGGTTGGCACGCGGATCGAAATGGAATTTGCCCTGCAGGGTGTAACGGCTTCCGAGATTGGCCATGGCCGTCGTACGCAGTCCGGCCATTATCTCGATCCGCCACTCGCCGGCCGTAATCGTCGTATTGTCCTCCAGAAACGCCGAGAGCCGGTGCAGCGCCGGCAGGGCGTCGTAACGCCGCGGATGGGAACTCATCAGGTCGGTAAATGGGCGCGTCACGTCGTAAAGCAGACCGCCGCCGTAATTTTTCGACATGTTCCATTCGGCTCCGATGCGGATCGTGTTGCGGCTCAGCGGGGTGTCGGCTCCCAGCAGGGCTACCGCCTTGGCGTTGGCGTAGAACGGTTTGTTGTCCACCTGCAGGGTCGCTTCATAGCGGACCGGCAGCACTTCCATATCGAAGACGCCCTCTTCGACTGCCGTGCGTATAGGGACGTTGCCGCTGTTCGCTCGGTAACGCCAGCGGTCGATCAGGTCGAATTCGGAAGAGACGGAAGCGGAAAAATCGAAGCTGCGGAAAAAATTCGCACCCTTGGATTCGGCGGTGAAATTCACCGCCGCGACGACGTTGTTGTAACTCGATTTGTAGCGTTCGAGGGGGATGCCCACCGGGCCTTCGTCGATATCCCGGTCGCTTTTTTGGCGGTCGAAAGAGCCGGTGTAGTCGAGCGATCCGCCCAACGTGTAACGGTAGGCCGAGGTGCTTTCCCAGCGTTTCTTCATGCGCCACGATCCGGTCGCACGCTGGTAGTTCTGGCGCGTATTGCGCGGGTCGTCGTGGGAGTTGAGCCATGTCGCGCCGACGTTCATCGTCAGCAGGTCGGCCGGAGCGCCCCATTCGAATCCTTTGCCGACATAGAGCAGCTGGCTGCCCAGATCCGCTTTGAAGCGGGCTTCGAGGTTGCGGCCTCCCTCCTTGCGCTTGATCTTGATCAGTCCGCTGGTCAGATCGCCGTATTCGACCGACGGAATGCCCTGCTGAATCTCTACCGAAGCTATTTCATCGGTCGGCATCGTGCGCATGTCGACGCCTCTGTTCAATGAAATATTATTGCCGACGGTCGTTCCCGAATTGTATGTCATGCCCGCGTCGTTCGACATCGGAATTCCGTCCATGACGAACGAAACACCGAGCGATGTAGTCTGGTAATCGCTGTTCGAGGTGCCGATCTCGCGCAGATGAATGTGGTTCGAGGAGAAAAACGAGGGGTCGGAGGCCCGTCCGCCGGGCAGCAGTTCGAGCAGGTCCCCGAAACTCGACGGCTGGATGTGGTTCATCGCGTCCCGGCCGATATGCACGCCCGAGACCGGTCCCCGCACTTGGGTCGCCGTGATTACGACCTCGCGGATCTGCGTGTCGCTTGTCCGGAGCCGGACGGTCCGCAGCATGTCGCTGCCGCTGACGGGCCGTACCTCCATCCGTTGGGAGACATATCCGATATATGAGATATCCGCATTGTAGGTATTCGCGGGCAGGGTGAAACGTGCCCGGCCCTCCTCATCGGTCGTCGTCGCGTAGGCCTTTCCCCCCCCCGACATAGGAGTCAGCGCCACCGTAGCATACGCCAGCGGATTGTGCAGGGAATCGGTAACTTCGAACGTGATCCCGGCGTCGGGCCGGCCGGACTGCCCGTACGTGTACGCAGGCAGCAGGATAAATAGCAAATATTTCAGGAGTAGCCGCATAGTTCTGTTTTACGGGACAAAAGTATAGCGCCCCGGCATATGCGGCAATCGCCATATCTTGGTAAATTGCATTGCAATCATCACCAATAATAATGAGTTGCGTTCGTGCGGCATCCCATCATAATGCTATCCGGCCGCGCCAAAACCCCTAAAATCCGGTATTGACGATCCGGTGGGAATGCTGTTTCTTTGCCGTAAACCAAAAACGACGAAATTATGACTGGTATCTTTTTCGGCAGTACGATGGGCACGACCGAGGCCGTGGCTGCGGATATTGCCAAACAATTGGGCGTCGCGGACGCCGATGTACACAATGTGGCCGATACGCCGGCCGGCGAAGTGCAGAAATACGACCTGCTCGTGCTGGGTTCTTCGACGTGGGGCGCAGGCGAATTGCAGGACGACTGGTACGGCTTTTTGGATCAGCTGAAGGCGCAGGATCTGAGCGGTAAAAAGGTGGCGCTTTTCGGCTGCGGCGACAGCGGTTCCTATCCCGATACGTTCTGCGATGCCGTCGGGCTGATTTACGACGGCTTGCAGCAGAGCGGCTGCACGTTCGTCGGAGCCTATGCGCCCGAAGGGTATGACGAAACAGGTTCGCTGGTCTGCCGCGGCGGAAAGTTCGTGGGACTTGCCGTCGATGAAAGCGCGCCCGACAAGACCGACCGGCGGGTTGCCGCATGGTGCGAACAGATTAAAAACGAGTAACGATGAGCGCCGAGGAGTTCAGCCGTTACGATTCGATGAAGCTGTTCCTGCACCAGATTTACGAGTTCCAGAAAGGTGTACGGAGTCTGGTGCTCTGCACGATGTGCCGCACCTGCGCTTCTCTGCTCTCCGAGCGGCTGGAAAGGCTGGGTATCGCTTACCGGATTCAGTCGGTGACCGACAGCAAGGTGAATCTTTACTTCGGCAACCGCATGTGTCTGGAGACCGTGGCGACATTCATCCACAAGCCGCTCAACGAACTCTCCGCCGAGGAGGATTTCATGCTCGGCGCGATGCTCGGCTACGACATCGCCGGGCAGTGCGAACGTTATTGCAAACGAAAGTCTCCGGGTGTTTCATCAGAACAAGCGGCGGTCAACTGACCGCCGCCTATTCCTTCCTGATCTGCGCCGTGAACGAATCCCCCGCGCCGACACCGTCGGCCACTTCGACGTGCGGCGTGGCGACGTACGACATGCCGTCCGGAGTGAATACATGGCTTCCGACGGCGCCGCAGGTGAGTATCACGGTACGGAGTCCGTATTTTTCGAGCAGGTCGCGGCACTGCGCCTGTATGCCGAACATCCGGCTTACGACGGTCAACTCCTCGTCGTTTGTTTTCAGAATATTGCTGCGGCAGAGCGAGTCGTGGACCACCTCCGACGAATAGAAATGCTGCCGCAGGTTGATGTCGAAGATCTTATAATGTCCCGCTGCGCAAAAAACGGAACCGCGGAAAAGCCACAGTCCCGATTCTTTGCCGTTGCTCTCCGTTATTCTGTTTCGAAATCATGCGACAGCTTATGTCCGTTCTCATCGACACGCAACGATACCAGATGGAGATGCTCTCTGGAAATGTCATTATGCTTGAAAACAATATAAGGTTGATCTCCATATCCCATACGTTCCATATACTCCTTGGCGGTTTCCCGTAACTGTTCGCCTGTCAGTTTGTCTTCGGGCGAAGGATTCAGTAAAACATGGAATACCGTATTGGTCGTTCTGCGGTTGGCTTCGAGATACGGCATGAAGCTCTCCATGCAGGCGTCAATATCAAGGCGTCCGCATTTATCGTATGGTTCGAGCATCTTCTGCCAGAAAAGCACTTCGGCTTCGTCCTTATCCACTTTCTCCTTGTTGTAATGCAGGGCTCCGCCGGGCGAGGAACCCGATCTTATATTCGCAACCACTCCTTA